>Ga0194037_1000417_pt1 | contig 33444 bp, 31 predicted proteins | sample JunL306m_MetaG_FD_148653 | JGI IMG/M metagenome (GOLD analysis project Ga0194037, IMG submission 148653) | Anoxic zone freshwater microbial communities from boreal shield lake in IISD Experimental Lakes Area, Ontario, Canada - Jun2016-L304-6m | ecosystem: Environmental > Aquatic > Freshwater >... | reverse complement strand
GCGATTTTTGTATTACATACTTCGTCATGTATATGCCATAACCGTCCACGAAATTTGGACGGATTGCTCTTATGAATGTAGCACGAAAAATCTTTTTTTCAAAGTGGGAAGGAAATAGTTGTCAAGAGTCGTTCTTCACTCCGGAACCCATCCCTTTTGTTTCTCTCAGGAGCTAAGCTCCTGAGTACAAGGTGGTAATGATTCGGGCTAAGACAATATGCGATAATTTCATTCGATGGTTGCGCTTCCTCTAAGGAGCTAAGCTCCTGTATACAGGAGCTTAGCTCCTTGGGAAAGTCGTTCTTCATTCCGGAACCCATCTCCTTCGTTTCCCCTTTCGTCTTTGCGAGGAGTCTTCGACGAAGCAATCCAGTCGACATGAGATTTGAGAGAGATACTAAGGAGCTAAGCTCCTGAGTACAAGGTGGTAATGATTCGGGCTAAGACAATATGCGATAATTTCATTCGATGGTTGCGCTTCCTCCAAGGAGCTAAGCTCCTGTATACAGGAGCTTAGCTCCTTGGGAAAGTCGTTCTTCATTCCGGAACCCATCCCCTTCGTTTCCCTTCCGTCCTTTGTTCCCCCTTCGTTTCCCCTTCATCTCCCCTTCCGTCTTTGCGAGGAGTCTTCGACGAAGCAATCCAGTTCTGTCGCTTGCGAGCTTTGCGGGAGAATTCCCAAGGTCCAACCTTAGGAAAGAAAGCGACTCTCCGAAGTGGGATCGTTTCGATTTCCGAGAGAAAACAAAAACCCCGCTCTTCACGAAGGGCGGGGTTGAAATCGATTCGAGTGACTAGCGCTTGCTCCACTGCGGAGCACGGCGGGCCTTCTTGAGTCCCGGTTTCTTGCGCTCGACGGAACGGGCATCGCGGGTAAGGAATCCATGCACACGAAGCAACGTTCGCTGAGTCTCGTCATGCTTAAGGATGGCACGGGCCACACCGAGACGGATCGCTTCCGCCTGCGCGTTCGTACCGCCGCCCTTGACCGTCGCCGAGACGACGAAATCACCGGAAAGTCCGAGTGCCACAAGTGGCGCGAGCAAGACCGGCTGGAGCGCGACCGGAAAATACGTCGTGTACTCTTTCTTGTTGACGATGTGCTTGTCGTTTCCCTTATCCGGATACAGCCGAACCTGAGCGACGGCCGTCTTGCGACGTCCGACGGCATAAAGATACTTGCCGCTCGTGGCGGAAGCCTTCGCGGGAACCTTTTTCTCCTTCTTCTCGATGATTGCGGTTTTCGTGGCCATATCCTTATTCGTGATTCACATGAATAGTCTCTTCCTCGCGCTGCTCATCCTTGTACATCCGAAGCCGGGTGAGCATCCGCGCTCGAAGCTTGTTCTTCGGAAGCATCCCGTATACGGCCTGATAGAGCACCTTGCGGGAGTCTTTCTTCATCTGGTCCTTGAAAGCGATGGAACGGATGCCTCCCGGATACCCGCTGAAATGGTGATACATCTTGTCGTCGCCCTTGTTGCCGGTGACCTGGAGCCCGTCGGTATTCACGACCACCACGAAATCACCGCCGTCGATATTCGGGGCATAATCGACTTTCGTCTTTCCCGAGACAACGCCGACGATCTCCGTCGCGAGCCGACCAAGGACCTTTCCCTGGGCATCGAACAGATGGTATTTCCGGTTGACCTGATGTTTCATACGGTTGGATTCCTAGGCAACAAATTCGATGACGGCCATTTTGGCGCCGTCCCCTTTTCTCGCTTCAAGCTTCACGACGCGGACATAGCCGCTATCGCGCCCCTCGAACCGGGAGATGAACTCCGGGGACACGAGCTTCTCGACCGTCGCGGTGGGAAGCGTCCGGCGCAACTCACGAATGGCATTGAGTTTCTTCGTCGAGTCGACGACGCTCTTCTTCGCCTTGTTCATGAGAGGATCCACCTTGTCCTTGAGCTCCTTTGCCTTGGCAAGGGTGGTCTCGATCCGCTCGTGCAACACGAGGCTGCCGAACATCGTCCGGAACAGCGCACGGCGTTGGTTCCGGTTCCTGCTCAGTATCCGTCCCGATTTTCTGTGATTCATACGAAAAGCTCGCTACGATCCGATTATTCCGAAACTTCCGGCTTCACTTCTTCCTTTTCCTTCTTCGCGGTCTTCTTGGCGGCCTTCTTCGGGGTGGCGACAACCTCTTCCGAAGCGGTCTCGTCCTGAATGGCCGAGAACTGCCCGACGAGGATATCCACTGCCTTCGCGAACGCGGCTTCCGGCGCGATACTGCCGTCCGTCACGACCTCGATCGAGACCTTGTCATAATCCGTCCGCTTGCCAACGCGCATGTTCTCGATCTCGTAGTTCACGCGACGCACCGGCGTGTAGATCGCGTCGAGCGCGATCTTGCCGATCTCGCGTTCCTCCACCTCGCGCACCTCGACCGGAACGTATCCGATACCCTTCCCGATCTCGAGTTCCATCTCGAACTCGGCCTTCTTGTCAGTCAATGTGACGATGTGCTGGTCGGGATTCACGATCTCGACCGAAGACGGCGCCTTGATATCGCCGGCCGTCGCGATACACTCGCCCTTGACCTTGAGCGTCACCATGACCGCTTCGTCGCCATGCAGGCGGAAGCGAAGCTGCTTGAGATTAAGGAGGATCTGGACGGCATCCTCGAGTACGCCCGGAATCGCGGTGAATTCGTGCGAGACACCCTTGATCTTCACCGACTGTGCGGCCGCGCCCTCAAGCGAGGACAGAAGAACACGACGGATCGCGTTGCCGAGCGTCGCACCATAACCGGGATAGCATCCCTGGATCTCGAATTTCGCGACATGGTCACCGATCTGGGTGACTTTGGGTTTCTGTGGTACCGGAATCATAGGTTTTCTCCGAACGCTCCGGCGGCGCGTTGCGGCGCCGGGACATCCTCCTTCGGATTACTTATGGGTTACTTCGAGTAGTACTCGACGACAAGCTGGGGGTCGACATTCACCTCGACATCGTCACGGCCCGGCAGGGAAACCACTTTCCCTTCGAGCTTGACCGCGTCCATATCGAGCCACTTCGGGATATCTTTCTTCCCGGAAAGCTTCTCGGGGAGATCCTTGAAATAGGTTTTCTCGCGCTTGCCCGGCTTCACGGTGATCACGTCTCCAGGGCTCACTTCGAACGACGGGATATTCATGCGGCGACCGTTCACGGAAAAACAACTGTGCGAGACGAGCTGACGGGCCAGTGCGCGCGACGGGGCAAACCCGAGCCGATACACCGCGTTGTCCAGACGGCGCTCGAGACGGCCGAGGAGCTCATTCCCGACGATGCCCTTGCGACGGCTCGCGTCGTCGAAGTGACAGCGGAACTGGCGCTCCATAACGCCATACACACGCTTGATCTTCTGCTTCATGGCCAACTGACGGCCAAATTCGCTACCGGATCGGGACGGCTTGGCACCGTGCACTCCCGGGGCGGTCGGACGGCGGACCATCGCGCACTTCTGCGAAAAACAACGCTCCCCCTTGAGGAAGAGTTTCTCGCCGGCGCGGCGGCAAAGCCTGCATTTATCCATGATTCGTGCCATATCGTTTCGCTTCTTGGTCCGTGATTAGATTCTCCGCGGTCGCTGAGGACGGCAACCGTTGTGCGGGAGAGGGGTAATATCCTTGATTGAAAGGAGGACGAATCCGTTGTTGGCGAGCGCGCGGACCGATGCCTCGCGACCGCTGCCGACCCCCTTCACGAACACGTCGAGTTCCGAAAGGCCGAACTTCTTCACCTTCTCGGCGACCTCGGCGACCACCTGCGTGGCGGCGTACGGAGTCGACTTCTTCGCGCCCTTGAACCCGAGGTGTCCCGCGCTCGACCAGGCGAGTACGGCACCATTCTGATCTGTCAGGGTGACGATGGTGTTGTTGTACGTACACTGAACACTTGCCCGTCCGCGAAAGACGGACTTCTTCCCCTTCTTCTTTTTCTTCCCGGCCTCGGCGGACGTGACCGCACCCTCGGCGTTTTCCGCCACGGTATCGATCGTCGTCGCGTCTTTCTGTACTTCGTCTGCCATATCCTTTGATGGTGATATCGTCGTTTATGCCGTCAGTCCGATTCGGAGCAATCGCTGGTTACGTCTTGGCCGCATCCTTGCGACGGCCACTTCCCATCGTGCGACGGACGTTCCCGCGAACGGTCCGGGTATTCGTCTTGGTCCGCTGACCGCGCACCGGAAGTCCCTTCTGATGGCGGGAACCGCGGTAGCACCCGATCTCGCGCAGACGCTTGATGCTCATCTTCACCTGGTGACGGAGTTCTCCCTCGACACGATGTCCCTTTTCGATCGCCTCGCGGAGCCGGTTGGCGTCGACCGAGGAGAGATCCTTCGTCCGGGTGGCAGGATCGATGGACAGCTCGTCGAGAATCTTCCGACTGGAGGCCGGACCGATGCCGTATATATAGGTGAGAGATACGTCGATCCGTTTCCCGTCCGGAATGTTGACGCCTGCGATTCGAACCATAATGGATATTGTTTTAGCTTCGTTAGCTTCTACCGCCTACCCTTGCCGCTGCTTGTGCTTCGGGTTCGTGCAGATGACGAACACCTTTCCCTGACGGCGGACGATCTTGCAGTGGGCGCAGATTTTTTTCACCGATGCTCGTACTTTCATAACGTTTCACGTAATAACCTGTCAACCGTTTTTATTGGCGAAGCCGCTGGACGATCCGTCCCTTCGAAAGGTCGTAGGGGGAAAGCTCGATAATGACCTTGTCGCCTTGCAAGAGTCTGATGTAATGGACCCGCATCTTTCCGGAGATATGACCGAGCACCTCATGCCCGTTCTCGAGCTTGATCTTGAAGGTCGCGCTCGGAAGGGATTCGGCGACCACGCCCTCCATCCGTATGACATCTTTCGTATTTCCCATAGAGGGATTTTTTCTTTATGACCGATAAAACAAAGCAAAAACAGAAAGCTCTTCCGCCGGGCGACCGCTCCGAGTTCCTGATGGTATTCCCCATCGCCCTTTGCCCCTTGAAGAAGCTTTTTCTGTGTAGGGTCATTGTAAGAGAGTCTTCGGATTTTGTCAAACCTCGATTCGGATCCCGACCGGTGCCGATACGTCCGGAAGCGCTCTGCACGTGCTAAAAGAGCCGGAATAAAAAAATAGACAGGCAAATAATGCCTTATTTGCCGTATCTCCGTTCTCGCCTACCGAATTCCTCGACTGCCTCCTTCAAGGCGTCCGCGTCGAAATCAGGGAACAACTTGTCAGAAAAGACGAGCTGCGAGTCAGCCATCTCCCACATCAGGAATCCCGCCGACAAATGAGCTCCTCCGCCGGTCCGTACCATCAGGTCCACTGGCGACACATCATGGGACAAGAGGTGCTCCTTCACTGTTTTCTCAGAAACATCTTTCGCGCGAAGCGTCGAATCCGCGACCGACTGAAAGGCTTGGAGCATATCGTCCTTACCGCTGTATGCCAGAAAAAAATTCAGAAAATATCCGGCATGGTCCTTCGTCTTCCTCTCGATATCGGAAAGAAGCTGCGTCAAAGATGGCGGAAATTGTTCGCGCCACCGACCGATGATACGAACACGCACCTGATCACGGACCAATTCCTCGCTCTCGGACAATTCCTGGAAGTGCTCGGAATACACCCGGAGCATTTCACGATTCTCTTTCAATGGACGCTTCTTCAGATTATCGAGCGAGGACCCCCAAAACGACAGCTCACGGATACCGAGATCGCGGGCCACCTGGATAAGCTCCTTCATAGTCTTCGCGCCGGCTTCGTGCCCGTTCCAAGGTTCGAGCCCACGACTCCGCGCCCACCGACGATTTCCGTCGGGGATGATGACCACATGATTCGGGATGACGGATACAGTCTCTGGCATATCGTATATCAAAAAGTCCGTTCGGAGATATAATCAGCGACGGATACAAAGAACCTCCTCGCATCATCGGGAATACGAGCCGATTCGATTGACCGCTTTGCCTCCTCCACCAATTGAATCATGGAATCCGTAGATGAATCAAGTGCCCCGGATTCCCGCAAGATGGAGCGGAACCGTTCCAAGTCTCCCTTCCCGAGTTTCCCGGAGGCGAGGATGCGTTTCAGATCGGCCTGTTCGGCCTTTCCGGAACGTTCGAGCGCGAACAACACCGGCAGGGTACGCTTCCCTTCCTCGATGTCGGAACCGACCGGCTTCCCAAGTTTTTCTTCACTCCCGAACGCGCCGAGGATATCGTCGCGGATTTGGAAGGCGACACCGGTCGGAACGGCATATCGGCCAATCGCGTCGACAAGTTCGTTCTCCGACCCGGCCAAAAGCGCCCCGAGAACGAGCGGTCCCTCGACCGTATACTTCGCCGTCTTGTATTCATACATCCGCAAGACGTCGGATCGACCGATGCCCTTGCGAAACTCGAACGAGAGGTCCATCGCCTGACCGATTACGGTATATGAGACGATCTTCTGAAGCTCGGACAGCGCGCGAAACACGTGCTCGTGCGGGAACCCCGATCGGAAGATGAGGTCGTTGCCGAGCGCCGCCACCATATCGCCGAGGATGATGGCGATCGAATCGCCGAAGTGTGTGGCGTCCCCGGTGCGGGGAAAAACGGTCTTCCCGAAGCGGGCATAATGCGCATGAAGCGATTCCCGCCCGTGCCGCAAATCATCGCGGTCGATTACGTCGTCGTGTATCAGGAGGAACGCGTGCACGAGCTCGATACTCATCGACGCACGCAGGATCCGGTCCTCGTCCGTCCCGCCCGCCGCGAAGTATCCGGCGCACATCAAGGCCGCACGCAGACGCTTCCCGCCGGCGAGGATGATATCCCGAACCTCGCCGAGCGCATTCGCGACCAATTCATCCTCTTTCGCCGTTTCGGTGATGACGGTATCGAAATGCGCCCGAAGTAGCGGGTTGATCCGATCACGGAAGGTAGCAAGCCCTGTTTTTGCGTCGGCAAAGAGCGCTTCGCGCAGACCGGTTTCGTTCATATCCATATCACAGTGAGAGAAAATCGGTATACTTCCGATAGAGCGCGAGCGTCGCCCGGAGATCCCCCGAATTATACCGCGCGATATCCTCGCCCTTCCCATCCCGGAACAAAGCACCTACGTCGTCACCCGAGACGCCACCCGCCTTCGGGCTCTCGATGCCGAACGCGCGCGTCCACAGGTGCAGACTCCCCTTGCGTCGCACCGCACCGTAAAACGAGAGCTGCTCGAGGAGGTCGATATGTTTGGCATTACCCGGCTGATAATTCACATAGCGGTTCGCGACCAGGTTCTTGCCCGGCCGTATCCCATGGATCGCGGAGCGGATCATCAAAAACGGCGCATCAAATGCCCGGCCGTTGAACGAGACGAAGGTGTCGTATTTTTCCGCCACGTCCCAGAACTTTGCCAGAAGGTCGTATTCCGTCATCGCCTCGAACTTGAATGCGCCCTCCTCGAACCGTTTTCCTTCGCTTCCCGGCGACTGGTAATATACCGCGCCCTTGTCGCGCTCCGCGTCGAGAACGCCGATCGCGACGATCTGCCCGGTCAGAGGCGAGAACCCAAGCTCCTCCCGGAGGTCCTTGAGCGAAGCCTGATATTCCCCCTCGTCCTTCGCTTCGCGCCGGATCCACCGTGTGAGCGAGGCCTGCGTCGTCTCGTCGAGCGCGTCGAAATCCTCCCCGACCGTCTCGATATCGAATATGAGCGTGGCCATATGCCGGAAACGCGAAACTGATAACCTTCTCAGGGTATCATTTTCAGAAAGGAAAAACAAACATACTTATACCGCCGAATCAAATGAATCCATTTCAGCTCACGCGAGGGACTCAGTCCCCTCTTGGGGACCGAGTCCCTTCTACGGGGTACTCGTAATCTTAGTATCTCTCTCAAATCTCAACGCACATGTAAGCCAAAAAAATCCGCTTGCCGGCTGAAATCCGAACATTTCGGCTGCCCGCCCGAATCGCTACGCGAAGCGTTGCGGGCGGACAGCCCTTCGAGTCTTGTCAGGTTAGTTAGCGGGATCCTCATCTCCTTCGGATACCCGTCCTCATTTTTCATGGTTTTTCACCCAGAGGGTGACCAACCTCTGGTTGGCGCTCAAACGAAATTTTCGGATTTACAGCTCGACATGAGATTTGAGGCCTGTTCCTTGACAGGCGCCTGTTTCCGGCCTACTATAAGGATATCACCACGAAGAGCGCCCTATAAGGTTCCGTCCTTACGGGGTTCTTTTCTTTTTGGGGTGAAATTCAAGCTTACTTCTCAGGTCCGTCATGAATGCCAAGTATTCGGACGGGAACCGTTTCAGGAGGGCGGAATACGTCTTCTGATTCGGTATGAGAATCTTGTTTAGTTTCCCTTCTTTCAGAAGATACTTCGCTAGACAATGAAAGTCTCCATCCCCCGTCACCAAGACGGCCTTGTCATAATTCCCATATTCGATCATCGCCTGCAAGACCAATTCCGCATCACAATTTCCTTTCACAGTCCCGTCCTTATACTTCAAAGTTGGCTTAAACACAAGGATGAATCCGTCCTCTTGCAGTCGCGTATACATATCCTGATTACCTTCGACATATCCGAGAAAAAGAAACGCCTTTTCGATCGCATATTTTTCGAGAAGATACACGCGGAACCGCGCGAAATCCAATTTCCACCCGGCGCTCCGGATGCTCAGATTAACATTCTGACTGTCGATAAACGCGAAATTCTTCTGTTGCTTTCTTGCCATAGTTATAGGTGATTCCAATTCAACTATTCGTCATCGTCAATGCCAGCTTTTTTCCCCGAAAAAGACGATTGAGCGTGACTTTCTTATACTTCTTCTCTTTCCAACATTTTCCCACGTCTATACCGGACTGTAAAGCAAAGCGTTGAGAAAACAAAAAAACGGCCCGCAGAGTGCGGACCGTTTTCCTCTGTGACCCTAAGGAGAATCGAACTCCTGTCCCCACCGTGAGAGGGTGGTGTCCTAACCGCTAGACGATAGGGCCATACTTCGCCGTCATATATATTTTCCGCAGGGGTGGTAGGAATCGAACCCACGCAAACGCTTTTGGAGAGCGGTGTACTGCCACTATACGACACCCCCGAAACCGATAAACAGTCAACGAGAAACAATCAACAGGCAACGGAAGCAAAAGCCCCGGGTCCCGTTATCGTCCATCATTGACTGCATATCAATCGTCCTACTTGCTCTCGTTGTGCGGCGTGTGTTTCCGGCAGAACGGACAGTATTTGCTGAGCGCAAGCTTCTCCTTCACCTTCTTCTTGTTCCGCTTCGTGTACACCGTGATACGCTTGCATTCCGAGCACTTCATCTTTGCCATGTTGTCCTTGATCTTTCCCATAGTCCGTTCAAAAATATAACTGCTTCAGTGTACGGAAAAATACCGAATCCGTCAACCCGACGGCTCTCTTGAGTATAGGATATGTTTCCCTTGAGCCGTTGACCAGGATTACCAGCCAGAGGCTGGTCACCCTTTGGGTGAAACTGGTGAGTGTGACTTACTAAGTATCTATCTCAAATCTCAACGCCTATATAAGGCAAAAAAATCCGCTTGCCGGCTGAAATCCGAAAATTTCGGCTGCAAATCATTCAAAAATCGTCAGGTTACGACAGTAGCCTTCCTCATTTTTCATGATTTTCGCTCGAAATTTTCGGATTTACAGCTCGACATGAGATTTGAGATAGATACTAAGGATCGACTCTTCCTTGAGCCGTTGACCAGGATTGAACTGGTGACCTCGTCCTTACCAAGGACGTGCTCTACCAACTGAGCTACAACGGCTTTCTTGACCGACACATTCCGACCAAACGATTTTTTACCCCATGAAACATGGGAGTAAAAACTCGTTGTGGGTAGGGAGGGATTCGCCCTATGGGCCCGGGTGTTGCGCTCGCTCACACCCTTCTCATCCCTTCGGCTCTAAAACGATTTTTTACCCCATGAAGCATGGGAGTAAAAACTCGTTGTGGGTAGGGAGGGATTCGAACCCCCGAAGCCCGAAGGCGACAGATTTACAGTCTGTTGTGATAGACCACTCCACCACCTACCCCTAGAGAATGCGAAATGCAAAACTCAAAATGAAAAACTACCAGACACAAACAGGGCGATCATTTTCCATTTTGATCCTTTCATTTTCATTTTTTAATCCGGTCTGAGCCTGAGGTCGGATTCGAACCGACGACCTACGGTTTACAAAACCGTTGCTCTAACCAACTGAGCTACTCAGGCAAGGAGGCTGGACGACGACCTTTCAAACCATCCGTTCCAGTATAGCCCTATCGCGCCTTTTCCTCAAACACCTTCTCCAACCTTCGGATCTTGATCTTCACCGCGCGATTGGTCGGATGGAGCTTGATGGCCTGCCGATAGCATTCCTTCGCATCCTGCAGATTGCCGGCCTCGAAATAGCAATCCCCGAGTTCCTCGTATGCGGCGGCGTCCCGAGGATTCTCGACGATCCGCGCGATAAGCGTCTCTTCCCGTGGCCCTGTCTGCGATACCGGAGCACCCATACCCTCCCGATTAAGGGCTCCATCCGGATGAGCCACCTCGTCGCGAAGCATCGGCCGGGAAGCGTATTCGGTAGCCGTTCCCTGTGCCGAGAGGGAAGCCGTCGACGAGGGATGCTTCGTCGCAGGCTGCGGGAAGGAACTCGGTTCGGGAAACGCCGGCGACGCATGCGGTTCCTCCGGCTTCAGCCGACTGAAAAAATTCGACCGCGAGGAAGCATCCTTGGGTAGACGTTCCTTTTCCCTGCCGATGCTTTTCCGCATCGTATCGAGTTCGGTTCGCTGGCGACGGAGCCGTTCAAGGGACTGCTGGAAGAAATTATGGATGCGAAGCGTCATGGTTTTGAATCTCGACGCCAGCATTTCCAGGATTTTGAGAAAGAACGCCTTCCGCGACAGCGCGCGGGACTGCGATTCCGTCTGCGTCGACCCGTTCAGGGAAGACAACTTCTCGGCGATATCCGCATCACCCATTCTCCGGGAGAGAAACCAGAGTAAACCTCCCAGGGAAAGGACGATAATAAATGGAGGAATGATGAGATACCACATGGAAGTGTCGGTTCAGGTGTTCAGGGTTCTCTATCGCTTCGACTCGGAATTCAAATCTCGTAACGGACGAAGCCACCGATTTGGATGTTCTCGCCGATCTTCTGGACGCTCTCGGACAAGAGGTCCTTTATCGTCTTCTCCGGATCCTTCACGAACGGTTGGGTCAGGAGCGCGTTCTCCTCGCGGAGTTTCCGTTCCTTGCCCTCGAGGATCTTGACGATCATTTCCTCGGGTTTGCCGGCCGTACGGAGCTCCTCGGTCCAGATGCCACGTTCCGAGGCGACGGTCTCTTCCGAGACGTCCTCCGGTCGGAGCACGCCCGGGTTCATCGCGACGATATGCATCGCGATATCGCGGCCGAGGGTCTGAAAGTCCTCGTTGCGCGCGACGAAGTCCGTCTCACAGAAGAGTTTCACCATCGCGGCCACGCGGCCGTTCGAATGAAGATAGGTAGCGATGACGCCCTCCTTGGCCTCACGGTCGGTCTTCTTCACGGCCTTCGCCGCCCCGCGCTCCCGAAGGATCCTGATTGCCCCCTCTTCGTCTCCGCCCGCTTCTTCGAGCGCCTTTTTCACCTCGACGATACCGGCGCCGGTCCGCTCGCGGAGCGCCTTGATCAGTTCCATGCTTATCATATACGTACGTGGATGTTATCGGTTTTATTTCTTCCCGAAAGTCCTACCGTTTCGCCGGAAGTCCCTTGGCCTCGGCGATAGCCTTGCCGAGCGTCCCGAGCAGGAGTCGCAACGAGGACAGCGCATCGTCGTTCCCCGGAACCGGGTACTCGACCTCGGTCGCGTTCGCGTTGGTGTCGATGATCGCCACGACCGGGATACCGAGGGCATGCGCCTCGCGGATCGCGAGCTTGCCTTCCTTCCCGTCGGCGACGACGACCGCACCCGGCAGTTCGCGCATCTCCTTGATACCACCCATGCGCTTACGCAACCGCTCGACTTCCTCGAGCTTGCGCTGACGTTCGAACTTGGTATACATATTGAACTCGCCGCGCTCGAGCTTCTCTTCGGTCTCGCGGAAGTACTTGGTCCGGGTCCGGATGACGGAATAGTTGGTGAGCGTCCCGCCGAGCCATCGTTCGATGACATACGGCTCTCCGAGTCGTTCGGCGAGCGAAAGGACGAACGGCTGCGTGTGTTTTTTCATGCCGACGAACAGGATCGGCTTGCCGGCCTTCGCGGTCTCGGCGAGGAATTTCCCCGCCCGATCGAGATAGTGCTTCGTCTTGCCGAGGTCGATGATGTTCACGTTCTGACGCGTGAGAAATACAAACTCACGCATCGACGGATGCAACCGCGACTTCAGGTGTCCGAAATGAACGCCGGCGGCGAGCATCGCCTCGAGTCCCGTGTCGAGCGTCGAGAAATCGAACGATTCGAACGGACCCGCTTGTCCGGTTTGTACGGCCGGCACCGCTTGACTCTTCGTCATATGGTTATTCCTTATTGCTTACTTCCGAAGCCGGTACCCCTCTGTCGGCCGCTTCGGAAACCCTGCCCGGGGAAGCCGTTTCAAGGCACCTTCCGGGAGAGCGCATCGTCTGTTTTCCGTCGGCTTCACCCCGAGAGGGAACGGGGCAGGAAAAGCCGGCTGATATGGAAAACATGAATGATTTCCGTCCCGTCGAAATCGACGAAACGGTACTTCGAAGCATACCCGAAGCCTGACGCCTTGTCAATTTCCGATAGCCGTGATACCATGTTTTTCGTTCAAAGGAATGCTATTTTCCGTAACTTTTTGAAGGCGCTTCGGCGCAAGAGACGTATGAAACAGGGAATCCATCCGACCTATCATGAGGACGCCGTCATCACGTGCGCCTGTGGCGAGAAATACGAGACCGGATCGACCGTCAAGGCGATTGAGATCGAAATCTGCGCGAAGTGCCATCCGTTCTACACCGGCAAGAAGAAATACATCGACACCACCGGCCGTGTCGAGCGTTTCAAGCAACTCGCCGAGCGCGCCCGGGAGAAGCAGTCTGCCGCCGGAGCCGGAAAGAAGCCCCGCGTCAAAAAGTCAGTCGGAGCCGAAGAGCCTGCAAAACAGGCTGCCTAGCGACGGAATCGGAAGGCGCGTCCCTTTTCGGATGCGCCTTTTCGTTTCCCTTTCTTTTCCTATTCGTATATCATACGGATACCGATCAAATACTTATGGACGAACTCATACGAAGCATCGAGGCACAGGCGGCCGAGGTCGACGCCGAACTCTCCGACCCGGAAACGGCCAAGAAGCCGTCCCGTCTTGCCGAACTCGGACGGCGAAAATCCGAACTGTCCGGCATCATAGATAAGGCCGGCGAGTTCAAGGCGGTCGAAAAGGCGATGCGCGACAATGCGGAAATCATGAAGGAGACCGACGACGCGGAACTCAAGACGCTCGCCATGGAAGAGAATATCGCGCTTGCCGGCAAACGGGACCTCCTTGAGAAAGAACTGAAGAAGCTCCTCCTCCCCCGCGATTCGAACGACGACAAGGACGTCATCGTCGAAATCCGGGCCGGCGCCGGAGGTGACGAATCAAGCCTCTTTGCCGGGAGCCTGTTCCGCATGTATTCGCGCTATGCCGAAACGCTCGGCTGGTCGCTTGTCGTCGTCCATTCGAACCAGACCGAAGTCGGCGGATTCAAGGAGATCGTCTTCGAGGTGAACCGCGGCCGGGCCGCCGTCGCACCGTATCAGAAACTCAAATACGAGTCCGGCGTCCATCGCGTCCAGCGCGTCCCCGAGACCGAGAAGGCCGGACGCATCCACACCTCGACCGCGACCGTCGCGGTACTGGCTGCCGCCGAGGAAGTCGACATCGAGATCATTCCGAGCGACCTGCGCATCGACACGTTCTGTTCGTCGGGACCCGGCGGACAGTCGGTCAACACGACCTACAGCGCCGTCCGGATCACGCATATCCCGTCCGGACTCGTCGTCTCGTGCCAGGACGAGAAATCCCAGATCAAGAACCGTGAGCGCGCCATGAAGGTGCTCCGCTCCCGGTTGCTCCAGTTCGAGGAAGACCGACGCGCGAAAGAACTCGGCGACGCACGCCGGTCGCAGATCGGCACCGGTGACCGAAGCGAAAAAATCCGCACCTACAATGTTCCCCAGGACCGTGTCACCGACCACCGCATCAAGATGTCGTGGAGCGGGGTTGAGCGTATCCTGTCCGGCGGTATCGCGGAGATCGCCACCGCGCTCGAGGAGGAAGACATCCGACTGAAGCTCGAAGAAGAATCGGAAAAAGCGTCCGTATGACGACGCTCCGCACGATCGCGAAGGACTATGCCGGGCGGGTCGCACCGGAAGATTTCACGCTCCTGGCCGCGTTTGCGCTGGGACAAACCAAGGAGTTCATCTTCCGCGAGCCGGGGTATGAACTTTCGGAAGAGGAGGCGTCGGCACTCAACTCATACCTCGACCATCGCGCCGCGCACGAACCGGTCGCTTATACGATTGGAGAAAAGGAATTCTTCGGACTTCCTTTTTTCGTCACACGCGACACGCTCGTCCCCCGTCCCGAGACGGAGCTCCTCGTCGAGGAAGCGCTCACACTCCTTTCGAAACACGACGACAAGACCGTCATCGCCGATCTTGGCACCGGAAGCGGTGCTATCATAATCTCTCTCGCGCATTCCCTTCAAAAAAAGTATCCGAAACCGACATCATATACGTTCATCGCGACCGACATTTCCTCTGCCGCGCTCGACGTCGCGAAACGGAACGCGGAACGAAATAGCATCCATAAAACCGTTATTTCTGATAAACCCATCCCGAGTAATTTCGATCAAATCTCCGATGGTTCATGTTTCACAAATCCCTCCCCCGGAATACCGGGTACTCCCTTTCCGAAAGGGAGAAATTCTGGACTGTGCACGAGTGAGGAGGAAGACTCTTCTCCCTTAGAAAAAGGGAGTCCTGAGTCTCCGAAGGGAGGGATTTTCACCTCGGCTTCGACTGTCGTTCAGAGTAATTCGTCCCTTGAAAAAAGATTCGATATCGATTTTTTCGAAGGCAACCTGCTCGATCCGGTGCCGGAAAACACGTTCGGTGACGCGAATCGGATATTCATCCTCGCGAACCTCCCCTATCTCTCGTATGAGCTCTACGAAAGCGCGCCCGACGACGTGCGTCTCTACGAACCCATCTCCGCGCTTGTTGCCGACAAAGATGGCCTCGCACTCTATATCAAGTCGCTCGACGACATCGCACAAAGAAAAAAATCCGTGTGGAAAAATATCCCCGTCGATGGTCTCTTCGAGATCAGCCCCGAACAGGAGTCTTCACTCAAAAAAATCTTTCTCGACCGATTCCCGTCCTCACAAAACGACTTCCTCCCCGACCTTTCCGGCCGCACCCGCATCTTCCGATTCCACATCGACGATTTGATATGACAACCGAGTAGAAACTGATCCGACATGTCATCAAAATAATCGACGGTTTGCCAAAAATCGGATTTCCTCATATCCTTTTCCCACAGGCACTCTTTTACAACATAAACGAAAACGGAGAAAACATGACACGAATGAACGCTATTCCACGACTGATGGACGTCGGATTCGATCCCGAGACGGTCTCGTTCCTGTTTCGCTTCAGCGATCGGTTTCTCAAAACGATACAGGACGACCCTCTGGACAAAGCAGTCCAGGCCATATTGAAAGAACATCCCGAACTGTCATTAGACTTCGACTCGACGAGTACTCTCGGCATGAACGGTTGCCTGCGCTTTGTGAGACCTTCAACCTTCCGCTACGAAATTCCTTGTTATTATTCCGGGACGGAGCCATGCGAGACCTGTTCCGGAACGGGAGAAGATCAGTTTGGATCGACCTGTTACCGCTGTTATGGGAAAGGGGCTCGGAATATGGAAGATAGTCATGCAGGAGATTCGTTTTCAGATTTCTGTATGACCCTTCATATCCTCTCCAAGATCCTCTTCTATTCCTCGTTCCAGTATTCAAGACCAACGGACAACAACGGTATTTCTTTCGATTCAGATACCATCAATAATCAGCAGACCATGCTGCTCGATGTGCCGGAAGAAAACGGGCGGGATCTGGCGATAAACGGATGGCTGCATGATGAGATCATCCGTAGCGCTCGAGCATTCGAAGAATCCGAAATCGACGAGGTTGGGAACGCCATGATGAGCATCGAACTGAAACTGTTCAGAACGGAAGATTGCCGCTTCGTACATGAATTCGGTTTCCACGTCGAGAATCGAAACAAAGGGCTCTTCTTTCTCAAGGTTCCGCAAGGCTGTAACCACAGTGTGCTGGAACTGTCGGACGTACCAGGAAATCCTTGGCCATGGGGGAAACATCTCTGCCCTCATAATATCGACGGGATGGTATCCAAAGCATACCTCATCGCCGGGCTCGCGACGATCGACCGACTCGCACGGAAACGTCTCGCCGAGTCGAACGTTCGACGACAATTCGCTCTCGGTCTGTAAAACGACGACAGCCTTATGCATAACGCGTAAGGCTGTTCTATTTTCAAGAACGCTTTTCCTTTTCGAAAGGGAAAGTATGAACGCTAACATATCTTTCGCTTCCGCATCTGATAATCATATAGAAAATGCTGCCCGAATACGTTCGGACAGCATTATACCAAATCAAATAAATCTATGGTATAATGAATCCATAATCACAAACCTAAAAGCATGCCACAGCCACCTCTTCGTGTTTCCACACATTTGTCCCCGAAAGCCATCGAACAAAAATACCGAAAATGTACGAATGCCAGAAACAAGATCCGTTGGCAACTCATTTGGATCATGACGCGACCAGGAAAAAAGATCCTCGTCACTGAAGCTGCCACTCTTGTCGGATTCTGCAATAACTGGGCTCGGATACTCGTGAAACGATACAACGATGGTGGGGAGGATGCGCTGATTGATCAGAGGAAGAACAACGTCGGACGGGAGCCGATCTTGAATGCGCAACAGATTGAAAAATTGAAGAAGGCACTCAAAGAAGAGCATCCGGAGGATGGAGGCCTCTGGACGGGACCGAAGGTGGCACAGTGGATAGGGAAAGAGACAAACCAGGCGATCACTCCGCAGGGAGCCTGGATCTGGTTACAAAAGATTTCCTTTTCTCCACACGTCCCACGACCAGCACACACCAAATCGGCGACTCCGGAAGAACGGGAGGCCTTTAAAAAAAACTCAGAGAATGCCATGAAAAGCTCACGAAAGACCATCCGGACAAAACAATAGAAATTTGGACGGAAGATGAGGCACGCCTCGGCTTACAACCGATTGTTAGAAGGATATGGTATCCAAAAGGAGAACGCCCAGTCGCGTGTCAAAACCGGAAATATGAATGGATATACGCGTATGCTTTCATCCATCCGGTGACAGGAAACAGTTTTTGGCTCTTGTTGCCGACCGTGACTGCGGAATTGATGAATATCGCTCTGGAAGAATTTTCAAAGTATGTCGATCCGGAAAAAAAGAAAGTACTCCTTCTTCTTATCGATGGGGCAGGGTTTCATACCGGAAATGAAGTGAAGCATCCAAAAAATATCCAGTTCTTTTCATTGCCTCCATACACACCAGAACTTCAACCGACAGAAACGGTCTGGCCCTTGCTTCGGGAGGCAGTCGCGAATGATGTATACACTGATCTGAATTCATTTGAGGCGAAGCTGGTCGATCGTTGTGAATGGTTGCGGGAACATCCAAAAGTGATTAAAGGGGAAGCGGGATTTCGATGGATATTGGAAATTGAATGTACAACAGATTAATTTGATTTGGTATTAGATTTTCGAGATCACACTTTTCTTTTCGGGAAATAATCACCCGATTTTCGCTTGGAAATATCGCGACCGCAGTACCGGTCTCCTTCGGCGCACTTGCCCGTCCGATAACACGGGGGTTCGAACATTCTCAATAAGACGCTATCATGGTCGCGCTCGCCGATATGTTTACGAAGCTGCCGGCTTAATTCATAGATCTCTTCCTGGGCGCACCAACACAACCGCTTTGCCTGTTCATGGGCGACAGCGTTGAACGATCCCCGCTTCCGATACGAGACGGCGGCCCCGTACGGAGCTATCACCGTTTTGAGTGTCGGACTGACATCTAGCCCCTTCCACTCTTCAAGAAGTTCTTCTGCGACGGTTCTCAACCCGAGTGCCTCCAGGAGAGGTGGGCAGTAGAAGGACCCGGTGAAGTACGGGACACCACGATATATCGTCCTATGCCGTTGATCCTGTCCCATCGTCGCGACCAAAACACTGACTGTCGTGGAGATATCGCCTATGGAATTATCCATTAGCTCCGGACGAAACCGCAGCGTGTCAACGGGATGCATACCACCCGGGTTCGGACACGAGAACAGGTGCCTGCCCGAAACACTCCCGAGAATCGAGACCGGCCTGTCCTGACAACCCGTGCTTGATGATATTTCCGGACTCCAATCGGATGTTCTGCGCCGATCTTTGTCGAAAAGGAATTCCACCTCCGGATACTCCTGGAGCACGCGGTCCTTCATCAGGTCCGTTACGTGTCGCATGACCGGCGACCATGCCGATTCCCATAAGGCGACGAGCGAGGATATATTCACGCTGTATACCAGTGCCGTCGGAAAAACGACCGGGATAAAATTCCGCAATTGCTCCTGGGCGATTTTGCCGGAACCCTTGAGAACGTTCCGACTCGCGAACGGTCGTTCCTCACGAAGAAATTTTTCGACAAGAAACGTGGCTTCATCGAGATTCTCCTGATACAGACGTATGCCGTTTCGGATATACCTCATAACCTTTCCGATCCTCTCCGAACCTTCTTTCGGCCAGAAGAAACACAGATACGACTCGATGAGATCGAAATTGGGATTCAGAAACATTTCAGAACAGAACCGGCCACTCCGTTGATCGGAATCATAGAACGGACTCGTCAAATGCGGTCCGAAGGTAACATCGCCGACCGCGATACCTTCGATCTGAAATGAAAAGTTGGAATGTTGTAGTGTCGTATGATGCCCCGTCCGAAACAGTTTTTCGTCGACGAACTTCGCGGTCGACGGGCCTGTTCCGGATTTCATTTCCGGGATCGTTCCCTGATAACAAAGCTTCGCGGCATACTCCGCCATGGCAAGCGGGTGAATGCCGTCGCGATTGATCAACTTCACTTCGATCATGACGCCTCCTGTTAAAAAATTGTTAAGACTACCGTTGTTCGAATGACGACTCATGCTAGCATCACGAGGAAAACACTGTCAATTGAATGCTTCCGCAAGCAAAAATCCCGCCTTTCGGCGGGATGTTTGCTTGAAGAACCAAAAAAATCGGAAAGAAAGGAAATTACTTCTTCTTCGCGACCTTCTTTACCGCCTTCTTGGCGACCTTCTTGACCGCCTTCTTGGCGACCTTCTTTACCGCCTTCTTCGCGACCTTCTTGACCGCCTTCTTGGCGACCTTCTTTACCGCCTTCTTGACGGCCTTCTTCGCGACCTTCTTTTTTGCTGCCATAGTGTTCACCTCCTTTCGAATTCCGCCGAAGCGGATTTTGTTTTGCACGATGGAGCGAATGAATCGTTGCACCGTTCCCTCCGTGCTTTTTTTATTTCGCGGGGAAATTTTTTCCCGCGTGATTACAGTATATATATTTTTTGAAAAAAATCAAAGAAAAAAAATTCGTGTCAAGTGTCTGAAAAAAGAAGCCCGTGTAAAAAGAAAAGAAAAAACAATCGCGTCATACTGAAATAATAACGATACGGGCACGCCATGACATGCCGGAAACAATTCCTCTCATCGCACAGGATTCGGCATTCGAACCAGTCGGCATCGCGTATGCGCGCGTATCACGTCATCCGTTTTCCATTCCGTATTTCTTCCGCATCGTTCTTTTCGGATACGAAATCGGGTGCCGTGATTTCCAAAAAATCCTTCCTTGTCCTCCTGCCCGAAATATGACGCCTGAGATTTAAACCCTGAAGAAAATAATTTTTGGAAAGAAAAGAGAAGAGCGTGGACAACGTATACCGAATCAACACGCCCCGCAGCAGAGCTGTCCCCTCACTACGCTCCGCTTCGTATCGGCGGGGTATGCAGGAGCTTCGCTCTAGCTCATTTTGGAAAACCAACGGTTTTCCAAACCTTTCCTTAGCGGTGTCCTCGGGGCAGAGCCCCGAGGTATATCTCGAATCAATCTCATTCATGACAGAAAGACTTCAGAGGATAGGTCACTGATCGTGCCGATCCGGTACGAGATACGGGTCCTATTCCCCTTTCGGGCCGGCAAGAGTGCCATCTCCGCACCGGCCCCGTCTTTTTCACCAGAAAAACGTCTCGCCAGGGCAAAAAACGGCGGTTTTGTAAAGTTGACGCGCGCGCCGGCGGAACGTACCATGGATTCGCAGGGGGTCGACCCGTTTCCGGGCAAAAACCGGGAACGGCATCGGGGACCGAACTTCAACGCAAGCGGTTCATTTTACAATCCATAACTAGAAAGGAAGGTGAATCACATGGAAGAAGATAAAGACATGAGCTACGAGGAGGGATTGACGGAGAAGGTGAAGGCCTGGGTTCAGGAAAACCTCCGCATCGTCACGAGCGTCTTCATTGTCGCGGTCATCGCGTTCGGAATCTATTCATATTCCGACCGAACGGTTCCGGGAAATGAAACGGATCTGAAAAAGATAGCGTCATCCGAAACCTCGAAGGAGGATACGTCGGGTGCCGTCACCTCGGAACAGGCCGCAGACAAGGCGTCCATGCAGGCGGCCACGGATACGAAGGCGGCAACGAAGCCGGCAGAGACCAGCCGCGAAACGGAAACCTCGTTTATCGAGGTTGCGACCAGCGGAAACGGACTCACCCATCTCGCCCGTCAGGCGACGACCGATTACCTCGACAAGAACGCCGACTCGTCACTGACGAACGAACATCGGATCTATATCGAGGACTACCTTCGCAAGAAGGTCGGGCACCAGGGAGGCGTCAGGACCGGGACGAGCGTGGAATTCTCGAAGGACCTCATCAAGCAGGCCGTCGACGCGTCCAAGCAGTTGAACGACCGACAACTCCAGAACCTGAAGAAATATTCCGCCCGCGTTTCGGCATTCCGAAAATAGGAGAGGGTGGAACAGAGACGAGCATACCTACCGTTCTTTCGATTATTCTGAAGAAAGCCCCGCAACGCGGGGCTTTCTTCGTTCCTCCATACAAGACAGGTATTATTGTGCGACGAGGTATACTGAATCAAACATATCTATCGTAGCTCCCGTATCACGCCATTGAATCGTTTGATTCGGTGTCACTCCCCGAACTTCCGGGCGACCCGCATGAAGTCGTTCACCCGGTCGAGGATCTCGCGATTCACGATAGTCGCATCGCGCCCGTACCGCAGTCTCGAAAGCTCCTTGAGCGCCTCGGCCACCTGCCGGTCGCCCTGAGGCGATGGGAGCGTCTTCATATTGAACGGCTTCGTCTGCTCGCCGTTGATCAGGAGCCGGGCGAATCCCTGCCGGTTGTCCACATTCATGAGGTCGTTCGCGGTGAAGACCGGCGCGAACTGCTTCTCGAGGAATTCCGCGTCTTCCGGCCCGACGCGAAGCGCGACCATGGATCCCACATTGCCGAACACCGCCTTCGATATCTCCTCCTTGAGCTGGGCGATGAACTGGTGCACGATGATGAGGTCGAGCCGGTACTTGCGCGCCTCGGACAGGATCTGCGCGATGGAATCCGTCGTCACGTTCTGGAACTCGTCCATGTAGAGGTAGAAGTCCTTCCGTTCGTTCTCCGGCATATCGGCACGGGAGAGTGCCGCCATCAGGAGCTTGCCCACGATGACCATGCCGAGAAGCCGCGCGTTGATCTCGCCGATTCTCCCCTTCGACAGGTTCACCAGGAGAATTTTCCCCCCGTCCATGATGCCCCGGAAGTCGATACTCGACTCCTGTTGGGCGATGATCGGCCGCATGATGTCGTTGGAGATGAACGTGGTCAGCTTCGAGGTGATGTACGGCACCATGTTCGCGAGTGCCGCGTCGCCACCGGCTTTCTCGGCCTCCTTGGTCCAGAAGTCACGCACGATCGGGTTCGTGCAGTGTGAAAGCTTCATCTTCCGGAATTCCTCGTCCGCGAGCACGCGCGAGATCTCCATCAGGGTCGATCCGCTCTCCGGATGTTCCATAATAAGCAGCATCGCGTTTCGCATGTACTGCTCGAACATCGGACCGCCCGTCGATTTGAGGTCGTACAGCTGATCGAAGATGCCGATCATCTCGTTGATGACGAAGGTCTTCTGCTCCGGATGTTTCGGATCGTATTCGAGCATATTGAGCCCGATGGGTCGCCCCACGTCGGACGGGTCGAAGACGATCACGTCGTCCGCACGCTCGCGCGGTATGGAAGCGAGGATGTTTTCGATCGCATCGCCATGCGGGTCGATGAAGCAGAGGCCGTGTCCCGCCTTGGCGTCCCACTTCGCGAGCCCCTCGATGAAATACGATTTTCCAGTCCCGGTCTGGCCGACGACATACAGATGACGGCGGCGGTCGTCGTCGGTGAGACGGATATCCGTCCGTGTGCCACGATAGTCATTGTACCCGAGCGGGATCCCTTCCTTGGGGATATTGATCGGCGGCGCGGCGGCACCGGCCTTGAGCCACTTGATCTTCGGGGTCTCGGTCACCGAGATCGGAAAGTGGAAAATGGTCGCCACCTCCTCGGCGGACAGCAAGACGGCATGCTCGGCGTCGAAGTTCCGGAAGATGTAGTCAAACGCGGCCCGCTTTCCTTTCTTGCGCTTCTTCACGCAAAGCGAGTTCACCTCGGTGTAGTCGAACTGCGTGAAGGCGTTCTCCATGTGCGAAAGAAGCTCCTCCGCCCGGGACTCGGTCTTCGCCGATGCGAGCAGTCGGATGTTTGCCCGAAAGGCCGGCAAATTAGATTTGTTCTCGATCGCCTTCACGAGCTCCTGCTCCTCGGGTGTGAGTGATACGACCTTATCCTCGGGCTTCTGCCGGTTCGGATCCGATGCCGCGGACATGCCGGAGGTCGCCTGCGATGATGTTTCCTTCACGACGGCCTTGGCGACGCTCTTGGCAAACGCGGCGTGCGAGGACAGCGGATTCTCGATCGCGTGTTTCAGCTGTTTCCCCTGTTGCATCCGTTGGGCGATTTCCTTGCCCTGCTTGCGCCATTCGTTCCCGCCGGCCGGCGCGAGCACGAGCTGGATCACGGCACCCTCGTCCTCCGTGTCCATCTTACTCATCGCCGTCGCGATCTCATCGAGCGAATCGGTCCCCATCATCTTATAGGTCCGAAGTGGCAATGCGAAGGTCTTCTTGAGCTCAAGCACCGAGATCGCCGTCGCGGAACCCGGCGCGAAAATCGTATAATCAGACGCTTTCTCGATGACCGCATCCGGAAAAAAACTATGCACCTGTTTCTCGATCCCGTCGCGGAACCGCTTGGGCATGGAAATGAAAAACAGGATTTCCTCGCTGCCCGCCGGGTTCGATATCTCGAACACGATGGTCGGCGCCTCATAGAAGAACCGCTTGATAGGATTCGTGGTGCGTTTGAACGACGCCATGGCCTCGAGGAGCTTCTCCATGACGAGCACTTCTTCCTTCCAGGCCTCGGCCTGCTTCTGTTCTCCGGGTCGTTCCGCCTTCTTCGTCACGCGGACCAGCTCCACATCCATCGCGATCGACTGGTTCACCTGTGCGCGAAAGCGAAAAAAGCTCCGTACCACGAGTAGTCCGCCCGTTATCAGGGCAAAAAGCCCCGATACGAGCAGGACCGGCAAAAGGATGACATTGAGATCGAATACGAACGTGACTCCCATAGTGTTGTGTTTGCTTTTTCGTCTTCGTTTTTTCCCCGCACCGACCGATATTTACTCGTCGCGGATCACGCCCTTGGCCACGAGCGCCTCGTAGAACCGCGAGGCCAACTCGTCATGCATCCGGTCGAGAACGTAATAGTCGTTGAGATGGATGGCGACCTTGACCGCGTACTCCACGCCCTTCGTCTCGACGAGCGACAGGAGTTTCGTGACGCGCGCCTCCTCGTCCGTCTCATTGTACACCGATTTCGCGTCGAGTTCGACTTCCGCGACCGTCGACGTGACCGGTGTTGCCGATGCCGGCACCTTCGAAAGGATCTCCGAGAATTTTTCTCCCGCACGCTCTTTCGATGCTTCTACGGATGTCTCTACCGACCGCTCAAACGAAGCGACTCCCGGCGCCTGCGGTCCGGCCTCCGGCGTGTTCCCCGCTCCGAGCGGTCTTCCTTCCGGTATATTGATAGCCTGTGGCATACGGTTTTCTTACTCATTATTCATCTCGTCCGGCATACTGTATCTCCTGGCAATATCGGCAGAATCAGCGAACACTTTCATACGCTCCGGATCATGATGGGATCGCGCGACCTGATCGAGGAACTCATGAAGCGGCTTTCGGCCGGGAATAATTCCTTCCCGACGCGCCTCGCGGAAAAGGTCGCCGATATATCTTGCCCTCCGCGGATCCATACCGGTCCCGTCCCAGAACGGTTTCCTCGCCGCCTGGATAATTATCTTGGGAACATCCTTTGCCGGCATCCGACCGATTTCCTGAAAGACCTGCCGGCTCTCTTTCGGACTCCAGAAAAACGGCTGGTCTCCCTTAGGTGGTATCGGTCCGTACACCTCGGCATCCGCCGGTATATTCGGTAGAGCCTTCGGGGTCGGCGTGGCAGCCGGCAGATCGGAATCCGAGACCTGTGGCACTTTCGGCCCAGGCACGACGCTCGCGACTTCCGGCGCCACCGGCGCTTTTGGTACCGGGACATCAAGCGCTTCCGTCGGGACGGTCGGGGCGGGAGCGGATGCCGCCTCAGCCACAGCATTGGCCGGTCCGGCCACAGGTACTTCCGGAGCGGGCACCGTTCCGGCACGGAACTCATGTACCTGATCCGCGAACTGTTTCAGGTTCTGCAGCTGTGCCTCGTTCAGCCCCTTTGCCTTGCCGATCGCCTCGTCCATCAGGTCCTTCGTAAATTCCACCTTCGACCCGACGTGCACTGTGCCGGCATGCGCGACCTTCTTCTGCAGATAGTCCTCGATATAGACCTTCTGCTCCGCCGTCAACCCGGACAGATCCTTATGCTGTCCGACATATTCCGCAAGCGCCCGCCGTGCGAGGTGCGTCATGCCATCACCCGGCTTCGCGGTCTCGGCAAAAACCTTCGAAGCGGCCTTCGCGCTTTTTTCAGCCGTCCGTTCGACCGCTTCTTTCAACGCACCCGCCGGAGCCATGCTTTTCATTCCCGGTTGAATAGGTGCACTATGTGGAATGGTCGAATCAGGAGCAACGCCTCCTTTTATTTTCGTTGCGGCTTTGACAGCCTTGTCCGCGATCTCATGCGAGGAAGCACCGGCACCCGATCCGCCCGGAAGAGGAGTCGGAGCTCCGATATTGGCATGATGGAGCCAATCGGCCGCGGCATGTGCCCCCTGAGCGACCGAGGCGCCGAGCAACCCGATCGTTCCCGACATAACCGCCCCCTTCTTCGTCTCGAACCACTTATAATCGCTCCGGGCCGACTTCACGCGTTCTTCCTCCTGCTTTTGCTTTTCCCCAAACATCCTCTCAAAACGGTATGAGACGCTTTGTTCCTTACTATCATCGGCATCCGTAAAAATCCCTACGGTCGTCTCCGCCCGGGACAATGCCTCCAACAGACGTATCCGACTCCGTATTCCTTCCGCTCCGTCCCCGAAACTCACCTGGTCATCATCGAGCTTCTTCTTGACAGAGTCGACGCGCGCGACGAGATTCTTTAATTCCCGCTTCATCCCTTCCGCATCATCGGCTGACAATTTTGCCACCCGATCATTGATATTGTCGAGGCGCTCGGCAAGCCCGCGCTTTCGTCCGTCATTCCGATCCTTTTCCGAAGCCGCGGCATGGACCATCGTCCGCTTGCTCCCGGCAAGTTTTTCTTGAGAGAGTTCCTCAGGTTTCCCGAGCAATTTCTTAAACCAACCGCCATTATCCGCTCCCTTGGTCGCAACCGGCGACTCGATACCTCGCCTGGCCTGCCGGTCCTGTTCGGCAAGATTTTCCTTCGCCCGCCGATATCCCGTCACGCCACCCAGAATGGAAGCGATGATCGGGGCTGCCGCCAACGAGGCGACTCCGGCCCCCATGAGGGCGAACCGACCTGCCACACCGCCCGCGAAATAGGCCGTACGTTCCGCGCCGGTCGTTGTCAACGTAGCCGCAAAAAGATTCTGCCGTTCAAGTTTCTCAAGATGCTTCCCGATTTCCGGATGTGCCTGCAGGTGCTGGACGAGCCGGACACGGTTGTCGGCCACCCGCAAGGCGACATATTCATCCCGTACCGCCTTATAGTCATTCGGGTCCGTCCGTTCCCGATCGATGAATCCGCTTAATCGGTCCTGCGCCGCGTCATAAACCTGCTTCGCCTCATCATATTTCCTGCGATCGCTTTTCGACGCCTCCTCAAGAGACCATTCCTGCGGAATCTTCGAAAACGCATTCGCCGCCCCGTTGAACGCGGCCCATTCCGCCGTAGCTGTCGCATCGTTTTCCAAACCCTGGACCGATGACAGGAATTTGATATCGAATGTCCCGTCCGCCTTTCCTTCCACGTCCAATCCGCTCATCTTCACGCCCCCTATCAGCTGTCCGAGCTCTTGGCGATATTCATTTATTCCGCCATGCAACACCTTCTCCGCGATTTCCTTCCGTGCCTTGGCCACATGATAACCCTTGAAAATGCCTCCCTTGGCCGTATCCCGCGCGCTATCCTCGATATTCCGTGCCGCCGCCTGCGACAGACTTTCCGCAACGAACAACTGCTGCCCTTCGGTCAGTTCGGAAAACCCATCGAACATCAATAATTCGGCGCTCGTAATACCGAGCCCCTTGAATTTCTCCTGTACGGCGTCGGAAAGTTCCTTCTCCTCGTGAGATTCCGACTCATCCGGAAGGCTCAGCGGTTCGGGATCCGGTTCAAGCGAGAGCGGCTTCACAAGATCTGCTTCCGGCGTCGCCGTCTGAGAGGTATCGGGCGTCACGGGTTCCGGGGGTTTTACTCCTTCGTCTTGCACATCCGGATTTTCCTCCCCTTCCGAAAAATCCGGCACCGGCTTCGGAGTAGTCGGCACCGCACCGGGCGCAACGTCCGGCGCCTTCGCAAAAGACTCAAGTTCCGTTTTCACCGCAGTCAATTCCGCCCTTGTTTTCTTCTTCGCCTCCTCTATACGCGTCATCTCTTCGTCGATCTTCCGCAGATCATCCGTGGTCACCGGCTTTTCCGACTCCATCTTCGCGGTTATCTCCTCGGACGATTTCAAATCGGTCAATACTTTCTTGATCTCTTCGATTTTTTTCATCTGTTCCGACCACCGCGAAACCAACCCTTCGAATACGTTCTGAGCCTTGGTTCGTTCCGCCTCCAGGGCACGCAGATATGAATCATGCGATTCCAATTCGGACCGGAGAGCATCGGCTCGACGGTTCAAACGTTCCGCGTCACTCTCCAGGGGAGGCAGCTCCTTCAACTTTTTTACTTTCTTACTCCTATCCGGGAAACGCTCGATTTTCTCGAGATTCAACGCATCGATTTTCTCCCTGAGCGATTCAGGGTTTCTCCGCAGTTCCAGATCCGCTTCCTTGTTCCGGATATGTTTCTCCGCCCTCAAAATATCCCCTTCAAGCCGTGCGATATTTTCAGAAACAAACTCATCGCCCCCATTTTTTTTCAAATCATCCAGTTGATTTTTCTCCCTTTCAAGCTGAGCCTTCAGGTCAGAGATTTCCTGTTCGAATTCTTCCGGCCCACCCTGATTCCCCGCCAGGATCCAAAGAAGCCTGCTTATTTCCGCATGTATCTCTTTCTCAGTCATCGATTTCGACACTGATTCGATCTCAGAATCGGGCTTCAGTACCGTTTCAGAATCCGCTTCCCCTCCCGGTTCCGGTTCCACGACCGTTTCCGACGTTACTTGATCGGTTGTCGGTTCGATATCCGGCCCCAGGTCCGATCTCACATCCGACGGATTCTTTTCATCGATCGCGCTCTCCGACGACGAAAGGATTTCGCTCCCTTTCATGTCATTCGTTTTCCCCTTCTCTGCCTCACCGATGATGAAATTCAACTCCTCCACCGCATGGGAAAGTTGAAACTTTTTCCGCACCGATCGCCGTTCTTCCCGATCTCGCGCAGATGATTCCGCTTCCGCATTCCCGTCCGAGTCCGACTCGGAAAGAGCACCATTCAATCCTGCACGGGTAGCTTTCAGGGATTCGATAATCGCATCCCGCCTGTTTTGTAATGAGACTAATTTTCCGAAGTCCGTCGATTTTCCGTTTTTTTTCGCTTTCCTGATCTCCTCCTGATTATTGTGTATGGCCGATTTGATCTTTGCCAGCTCGGCAACCGACTCGACGGTATCGCCATCAAGAAACGTCTTCTTCCCCTCTTCCGGGAGCATATCAATAATTTTCCTTATCTGCCACAATCTGGCATCATCGGCCTTCACGGGCGCTTCAACCACCGAAGGAACCGGTTGTTTTCCCTTCGAAACGGGAGTTTTTTTTCTCTTTGTCCTCCTGGCATCTTTCTCCCGACGCTCCAACTCCGGACCGATGTATTCCAGATCGTTCTGGATGCTCCGAAGCTCGCCCCATTTTTCATCGGAGAGACGGCGCTTGGTCTTTTCTTGCTGCAATCCGAGCATCCGTTCTTTCAACCGGAAAAATTCATCCGATAACTCCCGAGTACCCCATTCCTTCTTTCGGAACAGAAACGGTTTTCCCGTCTTCAGTTCTTTCCGTGCATCATCCTTTCGGTCATCCGAAGGAATGTGCTCGATTCGTTTTTCTTCGGCAATATCCGAAACAACAGGGACTTCGACCCCTTTCCGGGACTGCTGTTCCGATGCCTCAAGTTCGGCCTTTAATTTTTCCAAAGAATCCTGCCAATCCTTTTTCGGAGGATTCTTTTTTTCTGACATCATACGTATAATCAGACAGTGTTCAAAACGAACCTTTCAATACTCTCTTTCGAATGTTCGGCGTACCGATCTTTTTATGCTATAATCTTACCACAACAAACCTGAAAGAAAAAATATGAAGGGAAATATCCTTCGGTCGCGCGTCGTCTTCTGGTCGGTCTTCGCTCTCATCGTCATCGCCGGGTTCGGCCTCCGCTTCTACGACATCGAGTCGCTCCCGTCCGGACTCTATCCCGACGAGGCGATGAACGGCACGAACGCGCTCGACGCGAACCGTACCGGCGACTACAAGATCTTCTATCCCGACAACCAGGGCCGAGAGGGACTGTTCATCAATATCCAGGCGCTTTCCATCAAGGCCTTCGGGTCGAACATGACCGCACTCAAGCTTCCTTCCGCGATCTTCGGCGCCCTGGCCATCCTTGGCATCGGTCTCCTCGCCTGGGAGCTCTTCCGAAGCCGGTACGCGGCGCTCATCGCGGCTTTTCTCGTCGCCACCTCGTACTGGGCCATCAATTTCTCCCGCATCGGATTCCGGGCCATCATGGTACCGTTCGTCCTCTCGTTCTCGTTCTACTTTTTCTTCCGAGGCCTCCGAAAGGAACGTTTCCTCCCATTCATCCTGTCAGGACTCTTTTTCGGAACCGGGCTCAACACCTATACCGCCTTCCGGCTCGCCCCGTTCATTCTGATCCTGCTCCTGCCATTCCTCTTCCTCTCATACGACTCCTTCTTCAAACGCTTCTGGAAGCATGCCCTTGTCTTCGTCCTCTTTGCGGCACTCACCGCGGCACCGATGTTCTACACGTTCGCCATCCATCCCGAACTGTTCCTGTCCCGCGCGGACAATGTCTCCGTCTTCTCACATAATCATAAGGACCTCTGGGGAACGCTCGGAAAGACCATCAGCCTCTCGCTCATCAAGTACAACTTCGTCGGCGACCAGAATTGGCGGCACAACTATCCCCCATACCCGATCCTCGACCCGATCGTCGGCACCTGTTTCCTCGGTGGACTTCTCTTCTCCCTCGGCATGTTTCTCAAGATACTACGGGCACGCCTACGCACCAAACACCCCGACACCGAACTCGTGGCGCACGCCTTTCTTCTCGTAGCCTTCATCTCCATGCTCGCCCCGGAGTTCCTCACGAACGAAGGCCTCCCACACGCGCTCCGCTCCATCGGCACACAGCCGGCCGTCTTTCTCTTCGCGACTATCCCACTCCTCTTCCTGTTCCGAAAAGCCTCTCATTCCAAAGGCGGTACCAAGGTGGCGATTCTCATCACGCTCACGCTCATTCTCGGGGTCTCCGCGTCCTGGAACATCGTCAAGTATTTCGTCTTCTGGCGAAACCGGCCGGAACAGCATACCTCGTTCAACGAGAACTACCGGAACATGGCGGAATACCTCGTCTCGCTTCCCAAGGAAACCCAGAAATACGTCGTTCCCGACTCCTTCATCGCCGTCCAGCCGATCATCTTCCTGACGGACGGGCGGACGGACAACATCGAATACGTCACCAAGGACACCGTGATCCATACCCCATCCGTCATCGTCATGCAGGGCTACGATGCGCAGGTGATCCGGAACATCCAGAAGATCATACCCGAAACGCGCGAAGAACACGTCGACCTTCATCCCGGATCCGGATCCGATTTCACCGCCATCATCGTGCCGTAGAGAATAGATAACGATAAACCGTCAGCAGGGAACGGTTAACAAAAAAAGAATTCCGGTCTTCAATTTTTCACTTTTATTTTTTCAATTTACATTTCCCTCTATGGACCACATCAAGAAACAGGCCCGGCTCATGGTCGCGCTCATGCTCGGAGCGCTCTTCCTCGTCTCACTGTCGCTTGCCTGGCAGGAAGCGACGACCTTCGACGAGCGGGCTCACGTCCCGGCCGCGTATTCGTCCGTCCATTTCGGAGACATGCGACTCAACCCCGAGCATCCCCCGCTCATCAAGGACCTTGCCGGCATTCCCCTCCAGTTCATGAACCTCTCCTTCCCGACCGATTCGGCGCAGTGGCAAAGCGGCGTGAACGAGCAGTGGACGGTCGGCAGCATGTTCATCCACCAAAACGACGCGGGGTGGGTCATGTTCTGGGCCCGGTTCCCGATCATCCTCCTCACGCTCCTGTTCGGATTCATCCTCTACCGGTTCACCAAGGGATTCGCCGGCACGGTCGCCGGGCTCTTCGCGCTACTCCTCTTCATCGCCGACCCGAACGTCATCGCGCACGACCACTATGTCACGACCGACCTCGGCATCGCCGCCTTCATCTTCATTTCCATCATCTCCTTTGTCCGGTTCCTCCGAAAACCGGACACGGCAAACACGATTTTCTTCGGCGTTTTCCTCGCCTTGGCCGAGCTCGCGAAGTTCTCGGCAATCCTTCTCTACCCGTATTTCGCCCTGGTCATCCTCGCCTACGCCCTCACCCGACCCAAGGCCGACACGGTCCGCGACTCGAATATTCTCTTCTCACTCAAGCAGTTCTTCTCCTACGCGATCAAATACGTCGGCGCCCTCGTCGTCTGCTTCGCGCTCATCTGGATCGTCTACCTTTTCAATACCGTCAACGAGCCCGGCATCAAGATGGTCGAGACCGCGAAGAGTTTCTTCCAACAGGACAATCTGCCCGCGCACTTCGCCATCGATACGGTCACGTCGTTATCCGGTTCCGCCACGACCAAGCCCTTTGCCCAATATCTCCTCGGTTTCTTCAAGGTCTTCTCACGTTTCGAGGGCGGCAATACCCACTTCTTCCTCGGCGATGTCACCGCGGACGCCAGCCCGTGGTATTTCCCCGTCGTCTTCACACTCAAGGAAACGCTTCCGTTCCTCTTCCTTCTTGTCTTCGGTGGCATCTATACCGTCGTCCGGATAGTCAAGTCCTTCGCCGGAAAGTCCGCACGCACGTGGCACACCGTCATCGCGCATTCCGTCCAGAGCCATATCACCCAGTACACGATGTTCGGCTTCGTCGTTCTCTACGCGTTCGTAAGCATCACCGGAAACCTCAATATCGGCTTCCGTCATCTCTTTCCCATCCTGCCGCTCCTCATAGTCCTCGTCGCCAAGACCGTCTTCGACTTCATCCGACGCCAGGGATTCCAGGGCGAGCACACCTCCCGCATCGTGCTCACGGCTCTTGCCTTCTGGATCCTCGTGATTCCCGTCGTCGCCTATCCCTCCTACCTCTCCTACTTCAACGAGGCGGCGGGCGGGACGGCGAACGGGTACCGGTACGTCACCGATTCCAACTACGACTGGGGGCAGGATATGAAACGCCTCAGTGATTTCGTCAACGCATTCAACGACTGCAAGTCCGGCGCGACGGATCCGGACTTCTGTACGCAGTTTGCCGGCATCATGCAGGACCCACCGATCGACCAGCTCCGCATGGCCTACTTCGGCGGTGCCGATCCGAAATACTACCTCGGCGACAAATATACGGAATGGTATGCCGACTGGGGTCGTCGCTCCGGCTGGCACGCGATCTCGGCCACCTTCTGGCAGGAAAGCCTCTACCAACCGAACCCGACCGGCAAACTCACCTACCGGTGGATCATCGACGGAGGCTACCCCATGGCTTGGCGCGCCGGCGATTCCATCTTCGTCTACTACATCCCGCCATCCCCGGGAATAGAATAAGCGATTCCCGCAAACCGAAAAGCCGACCCTGTAAAGGGTCGGCTTTCTCATCTCCATTATATTCCGTTCAAGACCACCGTACGTATTATCAACCGAGCCAAGTCCGCGAAGGCATGGCAATCCGGTTTTTTAGTATCTATCTCAAATCTCATGTCGAGCTGTAAATCCGAAAATTTCGTTGGAGCGCCAACCAGAGGTTGGTCACCCTCTGGGTGAAAAACCATGAAAAATGAGGACGGGTATCCGAAGGGGATGAGGATTCCGCTGTCGTAACCTGACAAGACTCGAAGGGCTGTCCGCTCGCGACGCTTCGCCCGTCACCATGGCTGCTGTCTGGCTGGCGTAGCAAGACAGTCGGGGCAGCCGAAGTTTTCGGATTTCAGCCGGCGAGCGGATTTTTTTGCTTATTATCGTGGTGAGATTTGAGAGAGATACTTATGACTGGCCTATGCCGGTTGACCCGGAATCCATGACATACTCCTACACTTCCAATGCTCTTTCAGTTCCTTCCTCTCCCCTTGGGAGAGGATGTCCGGTACTCCGGACAGGTGAGGGTCCGAGACGATATGCTGACTTCGACCGATCAAATACAAATCCCTCCCCTCGAAGACTCGGTACTCCCTTTGCAAAAGACAAGTTATAAGGAAACCGTCTTGTATATCCTGAAAAACTCTCTGAGAAACTTGCGGGCGATGGCGATGATGCAGGTGAAATAATGTTTGCCGGATGCTTTCACGGATTCGTAATAAGTGGCGT
>Ga0194037_1000413_pt1 | contig 33584 bp, 34 predicted proteins | sample JunL306m_MetaG_FD_148653 | JGI IMG/M metagenome (GOLD analysis project Ga0194037, IMG submission 148653) | Anoxic zone freshwater microbial communities from boreal shield lake in IISD Experimental Lakes Area, Ontario, Canada - Jun2016-L304-6m | ecosystem: Environmental > Aquatic > Freshwater >... | reverse complement strand
GGTAAGCCCCGTGCCTCGGCACGGGGCTTACCCGGACGCACTCGGTGAGTACGCCCCGGTAAGCCGAATTCTTCCTGTCGGGTAATCCAATCCGATGGGGTGAAAGGTCGCAGCTGGCGACTTGAAATAAACAGCAATTAGCCGGTTGTCACGGAACACCGTGACGACTTTAACCAAGCCACCCGCGCCGAGATCGAGCGCCTTGAACTACCGTTTGGCTTTCTGCCAGAGGCATTCACGCTTGGCGAACTGCAGGCTTGTTGCGAGGCACGTCTCGGGCGGCGAATGGACAAATCGATCTTCCGGCGGTGCCTAGACGAGCTGGAGCCACTCGAACCTGTTGGCGGATAAATACGGACCGGATCGTTCAGGCCCGCGCAGCTGTATCTCAAGCGCTGATGCGAAAACTACTGAACGTCGGCTATCTGGCCACGAATTTCAAATCTTGAATGGGCGATACGTGCCCAAAGCGGCCCTATGGCATTCACAAGTCGAATGACCGTTGACGATACAGGTACAAGCATTCTTTACGTAGTGATCACGGCGCGCTGCAGGGGGATGTGGGCGCTTAAGAATGGCTTTTCGGCATGGAACTTTTAGGCCAGCACGTTGATTGACTGTATCTCTATCCGGAACGGTCCTGCCTGCTTATCTGCTATCAAAAGGCCGATTTGCTGAACCTTCGTCGCATCGAGGATAGGGGCGTCTGGAACCGGGCGCCCGCGCCTGGTCGGCACAAAGTCGGTCAACGGCAATTGGATCCGGAGCCAATCCCCGGGCGGCGCCTGAAACTTTGCCTGATAGCTGACGCCGTCAAATGCGGGGTCGACGCGCAGGCTCAGTTTGTAGGTCTTGCCATCGCCGCGCACTGTCAGCCCATACGCCGTGATTCCAGCGCGACAGGGCGCGATGACTCTAGACCGGACCGACGCGAAGCCCCCGTTGTTGGCGAAAGATACGATACCTGAGAAGACAGCATACCCGCGACTATCGTAGTCAATCCGGCTGGCAGATATGCCGCCCATCACCGCATCGTCGATCGAATGCCAGCCCGCCAGGCTCTTCATCCGGTCAAAGCAAATCAAGATCGGATCCTCTCGGAAACTTCCCGAGCCGTCAATTCTGGCGCCCTTTTCCGTCCGAACTCCATCGGCGTGCCAAGCGCAGCAAAGTTGGTCCGATGACTCGCGATATCGAATGGCGATATCGCGCGAACCATGCATAGCCAAGGTCGAGAAACGGCCTGGTCCAGGCTCGGGAAAGCAACCAGGCCAAGAAGGGGAGATCTGCTCGCCGGTAGGCTTCGGCGAAGACCGGCACTCCCGTCAGCAGCTGCCCGTTGCCGAGACGGGCATGCATCTGTGCCATGGCGGCGGCACACGACACCGGGTGCCCGGCTTCAGCAAAACCCTGGTCGTTGATATCGACAAAGCTGAGCAAGCCCCGGTTGTTCCTGGCAGTCAGGAAATGAATTTCGGCCAGGCACAGCCGACAACGTCCGTCGTAGTAGAGCGTCAGCGAGTCCAAACTCTGGTGCAGCGATTGTCGTCCTGCAAGAAGACGTGCACCTTCATCGCTCATCATGGATGGCTCATCACGCCAGGTGTCGCTGCCGGATGTCTCGTGGCGTGCCAGTCGGCCAGCGCAGGCGTGATGGCGCGCAGATTATCGATGGCGCGCACACCTGGAATCATGCGCCTGTGACCGGCCAGGGCAGCGCCGCCAGCCCAAAGCTCGGTACGCTCAGGCAAGGCCGCGCGCAGTTCAAGCAAGGTATCCCGGGCCTTGCGCCACGGATAGGCACCGGAGAAGGAAAGGGCGACGATGTCGGTCGTCGTGCCGCGTGAGGCGCCGATGATGTCGGCGACCGGAGTCTGTGCGCCGAGCGAAAGGCACGAGGCGCCGTTGGCTGTCAGCAGGGCTTCCACCATCAACAAGCCGAGCAGGTGCTCTTCATCCTTGACGGTGGTGAGCAGCACATGCGGCCGCTTGCCGCGACTGGCAAGTGCGTAGATGGATGAGCGCAACTGGTTCTGAATCAGCTCCGTGTAGAGGTGTTCCTCGAAGATTTCGATTTCCCCGCTCATCCAGCCATCGCCAATCCGCCGGTTGAGCCCTGGCACGGTTTCGATGACAAAACGCTCGAGGCCATCGCGAGCCAGCCGCTGGGCGAATTCGGTTCGCAGGTGATCGACGTCGCGGTGTTTCAACAAAGGGATCACCCAATCCGCGGTGTCGTCAGCGTCGGCTTTGGGCGGACTGCCGGCGAGCTGTTCGCTGAGCGCCGCCAGCGGTTTGCGCAACAGTGCGCCCGGACGCTGGCCCTGGTCCATGAGGCGCTTGATCAGGCGGAGATGTTCGACCTGTTCGGCCGGGTAGACCCGTTCGCCGCACGAGTCGCGCAAGGGCTGCGGAAAACCGTAGCGGCGCTCCCAGACACGCAAGGTGTCCTTGCCCAGCCCAGTGTCCCGCTCCACTGCGGCAATGCTGATTCCCGTCATGGAAGACGAGGCAGTGATTTCGGGTCTGGAATTGTCCATAAATGATTGAGTTTGTCCAAGACAAATTAGTTGACAAGGCATATTTCTGCGAGTATCTTACGGCCAATATCTTAGTTTGTCCATGACAAAATGATCTCAATAACCAGGTTTGTTCAAGCGCTGCTAGCTGTAGCCGGTCTATTTGCCGCCTCGTCTGCTGCCGCCGGCTGCCCTCCGTTGCTTGATCATACCTTTCCAAAGCTGCAAGACGGCACGCCGCAGTCGCTTTGCCAGTACGAGGGCAAGGTGATCCTAGTAGTGAATACGGCCAGCTTTTGCGGTTTCACCGGGCAGTACGAGGGGCTGGAGTCTGTCTACGACAAATACAAGGGTCGCGGCCTGGTGGTCATCGGCTTCCCGTCAAACGATTTTGGCGACCAGGAGCCGGGCAGCAACCAGGAGATCGCCGATTTCTGCCGCACGACCTACGGCGTCAAGTTTCCGATGATGGCTAAGACCGACATCGCCGCGCCGAAGACCCACGCCTTCTACAAGCAGCTGATCGACAAGACCGGAACGCGGCCCAAGTGGAATTTCCACAAATACCTGATCGACCGCAGCGGCCGCCGCGTCGAGAGCTACAGCAGCATGACAGCGCCCGAGAGCGGCAGCCTGATCGCCCGGATCGAGCGCTGGCTCGCCGAAAGACCCTGAAGCCATTTCCCACTTTTCAACGCCCCTCGAGGAGTACGCCTTGAATGCACCCGACCGCTTTTTCATGCCTGACATCCAGGCTAGCCCAGATCACCGCCAACTTGCCATCCAGCAGGTCGGCGTCAAGGACCTGCGCTATCCGCTGGCCCTGCTCGACGCTACCGGCGAAAGCCATCCGACCGTGGCCACCCTGGCGATGACGGTAGGCCTGCCACCCGAGGTCAAGGGCACCCATATGTCGCGCTTCGTCGAACTGCTCGAGCGCCCCCGGGCCGCATTGTCCCTTCTTGACTTGCGCCAGATGTTTGCCGACATGCTGCTCCATCTGCAGGCCAATTCCGGGCGAATCGAAATCCGCTTCCCGTATTTCATCCGCAAGATCGCGCCGGTCTCCGGTGTCTCCAGCCTCCTCGACATCGACGCCGGCATCGACGTCTGGGCGGAGCCGGGCGGGGCGGTGCAAATGGCGCTGGCGGTGACCGTTCCCGTAACAAGCCTGTGCCCCTGCTCAAAGGAAATCTCCGACTACGGTGCGCACAACCAGCGCTCTCATCTGAGCCTGCGCGTGCAACTCAAAGCGGAAATGGCTCTGGAAGAACTGGTACGAATCGCCGAGGACGAAGCCTCCTGCGAGGTGTTTGGCCTGCTCAAGCGGCCGGATGAAAAATGGGTGACCGAACGGGCCTATGACAATCCGAAATTCGTCGAGGATCTGGTGCGCGACATCGCCCTGCGCCTGCAGGGCGAAGCGCGCATCGAAAACTGGTCGGTAGCTTCAGAGAACTTCGAGTCGATCCACAACCATTCCGCCTACGCACTGATCGAGGGTCGCAATGATTGATTTCCTGCTCGGCCTTGGTCTCACTTTCCTGCTGCTGCGCGCCGCCGAACGCCTGCAGGAGCGCACAGGGGTCCCGGCACTTATCAAGAGAGAACGGAGCGCGTCATGAAGATTGCCGTCGTCGGTGCCGGAATATCCGGGCTTGCATCGGCCTGGCTGCTGTCACAGCAACATCAGGTCACCCTGTTCGAAGCCGGCGACTACATCGGCGGCCACACGCATACGGTCGATGTCGAAGTCGAGGGCGTGAGCTTCCCGGTGGACACCGGCTTTCTGGTGTTCAACCATCGCACCTATCCCAATCTGACGGCCCTGTTTCGCGCACTCAAGGTCGACACCGTCGCCAGCGACATGTCCTTTGCCGTCAGCCTCGCCGATCCGGAACTGGAGTGGGCCGGATCAAGCCTGACCACCCTGTTCGCGCAGAAGCGCAACCTGGCGCGGCCCGGTTTCTGGCGCATGTTGCAGGACACGCTGCGCTTCAATCGTTCGACGGCCGCTGCGTTGCCCAATGAGTTACCCGAGGTGACCCTCGGCGCCTACCTGACAAGTGGAAAGTACAGCGCCGAATTCCGCGACTGGTACCTGCTGCCGATGGCCGCGGCGATCTGGTCCTGCCCGACGCAGGCCATGCTTGATTATCCGCTGACCACCTTCGTCCGCTTCGCCCGCAACCACGGCTTGCTACAGATTACCGACCGGCCGCAGTGGCATACGGTCAAGGGCGGCGGCCGCCGGTATGTCGAGCGCATTGTCGGAGCGCTCGCCGATGTGCGCCTGGCGATGCCGGTGCGTTCCATCATGCGCGATGTCGACGGCGTCTGGCTGGGCCTGCCCGGCGGCGACTGCGAGCGTTTCGACGAAGTGGTGCTGGCCTGCCACAGCGATCAGGCGCTGGCCTTGCTGGGCAACTCGGCCAGTGTCGCGGAACGCCGCATACTTGGCGCCATCCGCTACCAGCCGAACCGCGCCGTGCTGCACACCGACGCCAGACTGCTGCCACGCGATCCGCGCGTCTGGTCGGCGTGGAACTACATGACGGGCGCGCGCCACGACGGCCCGCAGTCGGTCAGCGTGTCCTACCTGATCAATCACCTGCAACCGCTGCCGGTGAGTTCGCCGGTCATCGTTTCGCTCAATCCGCACATCGAGCCCGATCCGGCCAAAGTGATCGGCGACTACGACTACGATCATCCGCTGTTCGACCAGGCAGCGATCGATGCCCAGGCGCAGCTCGCCGCGATACAGGGCGTCGAGCGTCTGTGGTTCTGCGGTGCCTGGGGCGGCTACGGCTTTCACGAAGACGGGCTGGCGTCAGCGCTGGCGGTGGCCAACCGGCTTGGCTGCCGGGCGCCGTGGCAGGACGCCGCGGCTGCGGTCAAGAGCGCCGCATGACGCCGATGCTGTGCACCGGAACGGTGATGCATGCGCGCTTTGCCGGCAAGCAAAGCCCTGCGGCCCACAGTTTCGTCTATCCGCTGTTCTTCGTCGCACTGCCGCTGTCGACGCTTCACAGCGCGGGCAATCGCTGGTTCGGCGTCGGGCGTGCGCGTCTGCTGTCGCTGCGCTATCGCGACTGCGGCGCGCGCGACGGCTCGCCGCCCGAAGCCTGGATCCGCCGGCTGCTCGCCACCGAGGGCATCACCGCAGCCGACGGCGAGGTGGTGCTGCAGACTTTTCCGCGAGTGCTCGGCTTCGTCTTCAATCCGGTCAGTTTCTGGTTCTGTCACGATCAGACCGGTCAGCTGCGGGCAGTGCTGGCCGAAGTCAGTAATACCTTTGGTGATCGTCACAATTACCTCGTCGCGCATGGCGACCAGCGACCCATCAGCGCCGCCGACACGCTCGGGGCGCGCAAGGTGTTCCACGTTTCGCCCTTCTTTCCCGTCGCCGGCGAGTACCGCTTCCGTTTCGATCTGAGTCCGCAGCGCCGTCGTGTCGAACTCGACTACTGGCTCGACGGCGAACGCGTCCTTGCCACCGCGCTGGTCGGCGTGCCGGACATGCTCGATGCCGCGGCCGTGCTGCGCGCCGCGCTGCTACAGCCGCTGCTGACCTTCAGCGTCGTCTGGCGTATCCACTGGCAGGCATTGCGCCTGTGGTGGAAGCGCGCCGTATTCCATTCCCGTCCGCAACCGCCACTGCAGAAGACCACCCGATGAATAGCCTTGTGTCCGCCTTTTTGCCCGGCTCGCTGCGCAACGCCGATGCTACGCCGGCATCACCGTTACCGGCCACGCGCACTGCGATCGACCTGCTGCAACACATCGAAGGCGGCAGCCTGCGCCTGTGTCTGCCCGGCGATCAAACGATCCATCTCGGTCACGGCCCGGAGCGCGCGACGCTGCAGGTCAATGACGAACGCGTGTTCCGCCGCGTGCTGGCGGAAGGCGACATCGGTTTCGGCGAGAGCTGGATCGACGGCGACTGGCACAGCGACCAGCTGGTCGAGCTGCTGACCCTGCTCGCTGAGAACCGCGGCCAGCTGGCGCGCGCCCTGCACGGCAGCTGGCTGCCGGTGCTGCTGCACCGCGTCCGCCACCTGCTGCGCAGCAACACCCGCGCCGGCTCGAAGCGCAACATCCTGGCCCATTACGATCTGGGCAACGACTTCTACAAGCTCTGGCTCGATCCGTCGATGAGCTATTCGGCGGCGCTGTTCGGTGCTGAGCCCGGGCCGACGCTGGAGCAGGCGCAACGGCTGAAGTATCTCCGGCTGCTCGACATGCTCGATCCGCAACCGGGCGACACGATCCTCGAGATCGGCTGCGGCTGGGGCGGGCTGGCCGAAATCGCGGCCACCGAATACGGCTGCCGGGTCCACGGCGTCACGCTGTCGCCTTCGCAGCTGGAATGGTCGCGGGCGCGGGCGCAGCGCAAAGGCTTTGCCGCCAGCGCCGAGTTTTCGCTGACCGACTACCGCGACATCCGCGGCCAGTACGATCACATTGTTTCCATCGAGATGTTCGAGGCCGTCGGCGAGCGCTTCTGGCCGAGCTACTTCAACCAGCTCAAGCGCCGCCTGAAGCCCGGCGGGCGCGCCGCGGTGCAGACCATCACCATCGCCAACGAACGCTTCAGCGCCTACCGGCGCGGCACCGACTTCATCCAGCGCCATGTCTTTCCGGGCGGCATGCTGCCTTCCCCCGCGGTGTTTGAGCGCCGTGCCGCCAGCGCCGGCTTTCAGGTTCGCGAGCGTTTCGCCTTCGGCGGCGACTATGCGCGAACCCTGGCGCACTGGCATCGCAACTTCGATGCGGCCTGGCCGGAGATTGCCGCGCAGGGATTCGACGGGCGTTTCCGCCGCCTGTGGCGCTTCTACCTGGCGTATTGCGAGGCCGGCTTCCGCGCCGGCGCGACCGACGTCTATCACTTCATGCTGGAAAATCGACGGGGATGAATCGGCCGATCCGCGACTGGAACGAACAGCGCGTCTGGATCATCGGCGCCTCGTCCGGCATCGGCCGGGCGCTGGCGGAGGCGCTCCTGAAGCGCGGCGCGCGCGTTGCCGTTTCGGCGCGACGCGAAGACGCCTTGCGTATGCTGGCCGCAGCGACGCCGAAAGCCACGGTGATGGGCTTCGACCTGACCGACAGCACTGCATTTGCGCGCGCGCAGGACGATCTCTACCAGGCCTGGGGCGGCATCGACCTGGTGGTGTTCAGCGCCGGCGCCTATGCGCCGATGCGAGCCTGGGAGCTTGATCCGGCGCGCCTCAACCGGGTGATCGACATCAACCTGCGGGCGCCGATGGCGGCTTCGGCACAGCTGATCCCCCTGCTGCTGAAGCAGGGTGGCGGTGCCATGGCATTTGTCGCCAGTGTCGCCGGCTATCGCGGCCTGCCCAAGGCTGCGGCCTACGGCCCGACCAAGGCGGCGCTGATCAACTTCGCCGAAACCCTGTATCTCGATCTTGCGCCGCGCGGCATTTCGGTGTTTCTCATCAACCCCGGCTTCGTTGCGACGCCGATGACGGCCGGCAACGACTTCGCCATGCCGGCGTTGATCAGTCCGCAAGAGGCCGCCGAGGAAATCATCGCCGGATTCGCCCGCGGCAGTTTCGAGATTCACTTCCCGCACAGGTTCACGAGCTGGCTGAAACTGCTGCGCCTGTTACCCTACCGACTCTATTTTTCGCTGGTGCGGCGCTTTACCAGGCTGTGAGCGAGAAACCACCATGACCGATCTGAAGCCCCTGATCCACTGGTTCGAGCATCTGACTCCCGACACGCTTGACCAGCTTCCGAAATTCTATGCCGCGGATGCCGAGTTCAAGGACCCGTTCAACGAAGTGCGAGGCACCGAATCCATTCAGCACATCTTTCGTCATATGTTCTCGCAAGTGGCGGAACCGCGTTTCGTGGTGGGCAGCAGCTTCCGTGGCGACGACGGTGTGATGCTGTTGTGGAATTTTCATTTTCGCAACCGCGCCCCGTTGCCGCAGAAAGCCATGATGGCTCGCGGCGCGACCCATCTGCGCTTCGACGCCGCAGGAAAGATCGTGCTGCATCGCGACTACTGGGATGCCGCCGAGGAGCTGTATGCCAAATTGCCGCTGATCGGTTGCGTGGTGCGCGGCCTGCAGCGTATGGGGCGGGCCTGAGGCATGGACAAGATTGATGCGATCGTCGTGGGGGCGGGGCTGGCCGGACTCAGCTGCGCGCGCGAACTGGTCAGGACTGGGCGGTCGGTGCGCCTGCTCGAAGCAGCGGAAACGATTGGAGGTCGGATCCGTACCGAGCTTTACCAGGGCTACCGCCTCGATCGGGGATTTCAGGCCCTGCAGACGGCCTACCCGGAAGTGCGCAGTGCGCTGGATTTGGCGGCACTCGATTTGCGGGCGTTCGTGCCCGGCGCACTGATCCGCTTCGAGGGGCGTTTCCACAGGATTGCCGATCCGTGGCGCCAGCCTCTGACCGCTCTTGGCACGCTGTTCTCGCCGGTCGGTACGCTGGCCGACAAATGGCGAATGGCGCTGCTGCGCCGGCAGGTGAGGTCTGCCAGCATTGACCAGATCTACGCCCGTGCCGAAACAACGGCCGGTGCCCGCCTGCACGAACTCGGTTTCAGCGACACCATCGTCGACCGCTTCTTCCGGCCATTTCTTGCTGGCGTGTTCTTCGATCCTGCGCTGTCGGTATCGAGCCGTGCATTCGAATTCTGCTTTCGGGCCTTCGCGGCCGGCGATACGGCCGTACCAGCGACCGGCATGGGAGCGATTCCGGCTCAACTCTTGGCGGCCTTGCCCGCCGACACCTTGCTCACCGGCGCGCGTGTCACCGGTCTGAGCGAGGGCGGCGTCACGCTCGAAACCGGTGAGTGCATTTCGGCGAAGTGCATCGTGCTGGCCACCGATGGTGTCGCGACGGCTCGTTTGCTGGGTAGCGAGCCCGTGCCCGGCACGCGGGGTACCACTTGCCTCTATTTTGCCGCCGATGCGCCGCCGATTGACGAACCGATCCTGGTGCTCAACGCGACACGAGACGGTCCGGTGAGCAGTCTGGTGGTGCCGACGCTATTGTCCCGCGACTATGCACCAGCCGATGATTCTCTGATCGCCATTAACGTTCTCGGCATTCCCTCGGATGATGATGCGACGCTGGAAGCCGCGGTACGCTCTCAAATGAGAACATGGTTCGGTGCGGTTATCGATAGCTGGCGCCACCTCAAGACCTTTCGCATTCCCGATGCGTTGCCACTGCAAACGCCCCCCGTCGACAACCCTCGACACCGTGATCCGCGGCGCGCCGATAGGCTGTACGTTTGCGGCGAATACTGCAATGCCCCGACGATCAATTGGGCCCTGTACTCGGGCCGACGCGCGGCGGAGGCGCTCGTCGCGGCAAGGGAACCGCGGCGAACAATGGTCCGATGATTCCGTATCCGCATGCCTATGATCAGTCTGGTGTCGACAATATGACGGACATTCACTGGTGATATCCGGATAGGTAGTGAGCGACTGCAGCTAGCCGGGAGTTTGCCGCGGTAACCGGCCGCTGCGTAGCTTCGGAATTCCAAGGGCAACTTACCTTGCGCTGCCGTGATTGCGGGCGCAGCCTGCGTCAATCAATCCCAAAAAAGACGCCGGCGCGGGGCCGGCGATAACGCTGCTTGTTCCACAGCGAATAGGAGGAAATACCGTTATGACCCTATTCTGCACCCCCAACTGAATGAGACTATTCTCAATACTTCGGCGGCGGCTGAATATCACGGAAACCCTGATGAGCGACTTCGGAATTCCTCATGAACCAATGCAAAACGGACTATTGCTCATATGTCAATTGTCATACGACTTAGGCCATAGAGGCAAGGAAATGGTGCATTGAGGTAATTTTTCAGTAAGAATTCGGTAATGATTTGCAGATACGATGATGCTTCCATACGTCATATCATGATCGTTCCGACGTTAGCGGCCGGGAAGATCATTGTGATTTCGTTAGACCATTGTTCTGAGGCCTCAACATGCGTTTCCCTTTTATTGCCGTGCTTGCCAGCTGCACCCTTTCTATGCCTGCCTTAGCCGACTCATCGCGCGATGACGTAAGGCCGCTCAAGCCCGATGAGAAGATCGGTCAGTTGGCCACCGTCACTCCCGTGGTTGCGTCCTTGTCGAAAGAGAGGAATGCAACAAATCAAACCGGCAAGAAGCTTGAACCGCCTAAGGCCGCCGAGATAAGCGATAACGTGCAAGGCTTGAAACCTAGCGATCGTCGCTATCGTGAGACCGACTGACCAGACGATCCAGACCGCTTAGTCGCTATTTCCAGAACTAGTCGCGCCGCGTCTGGAACCGGAAATACATGCTTCTGGATATCACTCCGCTCAGTGAATCGCTCAAGGGGGCGACTTCGCTATCCCTTCCGGTAATAGTCGCTATTTACGTCATCTGCACGATGGCGATTTCGAAATTGTATGTGGTGCAAGCGTACAAGTTTCTGCGCGGCAAGAACGGTGCCGGCGACTTCTGCTTTCGTTCCAAGATAAGTCAGGCTTTGCTAAGGACTTCGGCTTTGCTTTATGCCACCTACATCAACGATGGAACCTTGTTTCTTGTCGTTGCTCTTGATTTTGTAGGCCGATGGGTGGAAATTCTTGCCGCCCATGTTGCATATCTAAGGTTTTCTTCGACAGGCAGGGCTGTCCTTGATGAGGCTATGCCTCCTTAAGAATTAGTCCAGCACAATTGGCATAACTTCTCCTGTTCTGAGGCCCTAGTGAAAAGAAGAGCTCCGGCAGGATCCCTTATGCGAATCGTGAATATGCTTCTCGCAATTGCCCCGGAATTACTAGCGGTCGATGTCTGGTATCAGGCTTGCTGACCCGAGTAACTTATGTGAGTCCATTACTGTTCGGGGTGGCTGGCACTCCCGCTTGCTCCAGGACTGAAACGTACTGGCAAATCTTGAGGTCATGCTCCACCAGGTGAACAAGAATCCATCCCTTGATCATTCGGGCTACCTCGGACATGGCCCTATCCTTGTCATCCATCAGGTCGAAATTCAGTTCAGCGTACTGCTCGAGAATCGTTCCATGCGCTTCCAGATGGGCGGCAATGTCTTCGTGCGGCATTCCACAGGATCGAAAGAAGATTTCCTCATTATTGAAATGCGCTACAACCTGTTTGCGAAAGCTATTCAAGAAGTCTGAAAAGCGCTCCGACTTTAGCGTTGCGCTTGGATCATAGATCAGTTGATCCAAGAGCTTGACAAGGCCGTGATGCTCTCTATCGATGGACGGAACGCCAATTCGGAATTCGGGGGAAAGGTTGATCATGATGGATAGTGTCTTTGTCGAGGGATACATTGTCTCGGCGCCGGGCGGCCCGATAGCAAGCCACTGCGTACGCTACGAAGGGCCTTACCGTTCTGGTGCTAGTGGTTCTTGGATGTCACCGGATTCATTCTGCTGCCCAGAAAATGCGCAACAAACTTGCGGTCGTAGTTCTGGACATGATCGATTAGCCAGCCCTGAATGAAGCCCAACACCCCGTCCACCACGTCGAAGTTGTGGGAACGTCTCCTAAAGACTTCCAGTTGATTGATGAATTGCCGGTGTTCGGACACATGGGCCTCAGTATCTGGAAACGCAAGCAGTCGCATCAGGCTTTCTTGTACGGCAAAGGTGATACGCACCTGAGTGTGCAACTCTCCTAGGATCGCGCTAGTCGCGTAGCCATACTTCTTGTCGGTGGCGCTTTCTAGGCGCTCCAGTAGCGAATGGATTTCGCGATAGTGGCCATCGAATTCCGCGATCCCGACGCCTAGTTTGCTTCTGTCTTCGAGACTGTGGCGATCAGACATATCTACTCAGCGCAACTGGAAAACACCAAAAAGAGTCGGGACGAGCCGGGCCTGTGGCACCCACCTATTGCGGCTCTGTGGAGAGGCTGCGAAATCTACGCGCCCAATATTGCGGTTGCATTACAGATAGAGCTCCAGTCCGCAAGACACGAATGCTAAAACACGTTCTTGAAGCTATTGCGGTGCTGGAGGGCCGCGAACAGGCCACCTGATAGATTGGAGGCAAGGTGAAAAGCCGCATTCCTTGCGCAGCGGTCTCCTGCTGTTTCTTGCTCGAGGTGTTGCAAAGGCAGCGGTTCAACGATACGCAAGCGATCTGTGCCACCTCTGCGAGCAGGTGCGGTAAGGTTTTCCATATTCTTCCCGTTTGAAGCAACCATGGCTATAAGGTTCCTTGGATCGACAACAACAGCACATGCCTTCTTGAAGGCTACGGCATCGGGCCGCCACATATATCACACTACTGTTGCAATATTATTTCGGCATAGAGTCTCCGGATTAGAAAGTCGGGAGAAGCAAGGGCTGAGTCCTCCCTACCGCAGCCCTTGGCATCGTTCTTCGGATATCGGAAGACCATGGGTGTTTGGAACGTTGTACACTTGCGCCTTCTAATTGAAAGATAGGGCGTGCCCCCATGAAATGGAAGACGGCTTCACCGGAGTACGTTGAAAAGGCGATGGCCTTGAGCAAGGAAGAAGCGGAGCGAGTGTTCGCCAGGATGCACGGCAAGTTGGCTCGTCGACTGGAAAATTCGAAGATTGGCTCGCTGGAAGCTGTCGCCCTAGAACTGCAGGCGGAAGATGAAGATCTTCAAGAGTGGCGCAAGCGGTGGTCGGACGTGGTGGATCGTGCGGAGAAGCGAGGCAAGAAGGGCGACGCCAGGGGCTGAATACAAGCCCATTCTTGGTCCGACCCTCTAGCTAAGGATCGAGGCGCAGAGATCGCCTACCGCTTCCGCAGTCGTAGCTTTGCGGTCACGATGTGGGTTGTATTCGACGATCTCAAGCGCCACCAGTCTCGTGTCGGCATGGATCGATCTGAGCGCGGAAGATAGTTCCGCTTCATGGATGCCGTCCGGAACCGGGGAGCCCACACCCGGTTCCTCCAATGGATCAAGCACATCCATGTCGAGGCTGATGCCATAGCCAACCGTTTCACGACTGACATGAGCCACCGCTTCGCGAAAGACGTTCTGCAGGCCGCGCGTCTTGACGTCATTCATGAAATAGACCCGTACTCCCAATCTCCGCAACAGGGCTGCTTCGCCGGATTCAAAGCTGCGGACGCCGATCAGGCAGAGATCCTGCGGCAGAATCTTGGGGCGATCGGACATTACGTGCGTGAGACGGAAGTGACCGAATCCCAACAGGCAGGCAAGCGGCATTCCGTGAATGGCGCGTGAAGGCGATGTCCTGAAGGTATGACTATCCATATGCGCGTCAATCCACAGCAGGCCTAGACGTCCGGTGGTTGCAATGTGCGCCTGGGCACCTGACCAGGTACCGATCGCACATGAGTGATCGCCACCGATCACAAGAGGAAAGTTTCCGTCGGCCAGAACCCCACGTACGGCTCTTGCCAGGACTTCTGAAATCTGCGCGATCGTATCCAGGGGCCCTGTCGCCAGACCTTGCGGATTGATGGTTTGATCCCAGCAGAGGCGATCATCTGCCCGCTGCAACAAACGGAAGATCCCTAGAGAACGAAGTTTGTCAGGCCCGTCTTGGCAACCGTGATCCTGAGCACCGCTGCCGCTGGCCACACCAATGATGCGCACACGACGCCGGGTAGAATCGACTAGTGGCTCTGCCGACAGTTGGCCTTCAACCGCTAGCCCAGACTCCGGAACAGGTTCATCATTCACATCAGGCTCTCGATCTCCATGCGGCTGATCGTTCGGTAGGAATGAAGAAATTGGGTCGCGCCAATCTGGTACCAGATCGATGTCGTGGTGCAGCGAAGGATCTGAATCCGGCGGTTATTTGAAGCATCAGTCAGTCGAGCCGATTCTGGAATTACTCCGTATTTGTAGCGCCGCCAATTGCTGTAGCTCGATCTCCGACTCCAGGCGGCAGTGTTCGTGAAAATCGCTATCGACATTGCACCGCTCGTCGCAGAAGATGCACCGACCCAGAGATCTCGAGCCGCTCCCGCGTTGTCGGTGGAGTGGATCAGGGGTTTTGGCCTCAGGGGATACCATTAACCGGGGCATCCAACGTGGGCCGCAGAAACTCTGGGAGGCCGGGCATCCCGTGCCTCGTGCCAGACCGCTTGATCGTATTCGGACTGGTCGATGACATCTGCTTCATCGCACAGTTCCATCAATGCGCTGGTGAGGCCTTGGGCATCATAACAGTGGCAGTTTTCCAGCAGAGTCTGAGCCCTGCCAAGCAGTTTGACGTTTTTCGCCGTGGTATGCATCACGCCGAGTACGTCATGAACCACGATGTTGGCGCCAAAGACGTTCTCGATCAGCGAGTACCCGTTGATGACGCAATTCTCGATAGGCATAAGTTGCGTAAGTTTCACGGATCTATTTCCTCCACTGGCAAATGTATCGGTCCATGCCGACTGTTTTGGCTCTTGATCATCGGGGAGGTCTCGGCTTCTGTGGTTCGGACTCAAATCGTCATTGGGTGGTCGGCGATATAGCCCTAAAAAATCCTTGACCCGAAACGCCATTCAATGATGCTCAAATCGCCTTCCGCTCGACTTTCTTTGCCCTATCTGCCCCCGTCTATCGTTGGCTGCGCTGGTCTTTCCACTCTTACCATCGACCTCGATAGGAATCACGTCGACAACGTCACTCGGCTCGCGGCTCTCGATTAGTACCAATCACCTTCGAATATCCTCCTCGATTCGACCGCGCTTGTGTTTAATCCCGATCACAACACGAGCAGCAAATCAGCCTGACCAATCTTGAACTCTGCAGCGACGGCTTGCCTGGAATATCGAGTATTAATCCAAACCCTGCATTTGCTTCAGCGGATTCGTCCTGCCCGACTCCACGTCTCTAAGCGCAACGGGTGGATAGCCCACCACGGCGTCAGCGCTACCCCGCCAAGCGGCTACGATCATGTCGCGCAGTTCCGATACGGCCGCCGCCAATCGAATCGTCACAAATTCCTTGCCCGCAGGAGTCGGGTCGGCAAACGCCCCGGTTTTCTCCAGTTCAAAAGTCTTGTCGACTTGACGATGAGTCTCCCTCAGATAAGCCAGAGTGCGCTCCTGAATGGAACATGCACAGTCGACAAACGGGCGGATCGCGCTTAGCACTTCGTCGGGCAGCACCTGAGTCGCGACAAATGTTCCTTCAAATTGAGAATGAAACCCCTTCTTCGCCGCGTAAGCCTGCGGGTTTGGAAAATCCCCCCAGGTATCGTGATGGACGGACACATGCATGGGCTGGCTGGCGTCAGCAACGAAGTGGCTCCAATACCCCAAATCCCTAAGGATCAGGAGTTCGCGCAGACGACGATCCTTACCATACCAGGCGCGGTCCTTTGGCGTTTTCGCTGATTTTTCTCCCGCAACATCTGCACGCCAATAAGCGAAGTCCTTTTGCAGTTGCTGCCAGCCGTCAACGATCGCGTAGGGCAGAAAGCCCGCCTTGTATTCGTTGCTCCCCTTCAGGCGCAAAGCCGTATCGTAGTCTTCGCGCGTGGTTGGCAACGGGTCGAGATTGACACCACCCAGCACCTCAAACTGGTCAGTCAAATTGATGTAATGGCCAGGATCAAGGTCGTGATCATGGCTATTGCCTGATCCCCTGGATCGGTCCGGTTCTCGCGCCAGTTCACCAATATAAGTGGCTGTACCCGACGTCCTGAGAAAGGCGGGAATCTCGGCTGGTAAGCTCTTGATCGCCAGTTGGCCGATCATACGATGCCCGGTTGCACCCCAGGCAAATGCATGTCGATAACTTCCCAGCAAAACGGTACATAGAATTGCCGCCGTGCAGAAGGCTTTTCCACAGCCCGGAGGCGGTTTGCGCACCGCGGCAGCGGCTCTGGTCCTCATGGCTATACTGCCGTCGCAAGAGCGCGCGGAGGCACTGCAGTCAACACCGGCCGCTCACCAATCCCCATCGCGGCGCGCATGAGGAGAATCTTCAAATGATCACCGATGCGATCAACGCGATCGCGGAAATGGTTGAGAAAGACCAGGCCGGCTAGTGCGATGGTAATGCCCAGTGCGGTAGCAAACAAAGCCGTGCCGATTCCGGCCGAAACGCCCTGAGGGTCTGAAATACCAGACTGCGCTAGCGCCGTGAACGTGTCGATAATGCCGAGAATGGTGCCAAGAAGACCAAGAAGCGGTGCCGCAGTTACCACGGTGTCCAATATCCAAAGGTGATGCTGCAGCTTCGCCTTCATGGCGATATAGATGGCGCCCGACAGATCCTCGATATCATGGCGGTTGCGCAACAAGTGGCGCTGTTCAAGCATTTGCCGCAGCATGTCGGCGGGAACTGAATCGCTGCCGGTAAGGACTTGCGGCAGCGTCCCCCTCGATAGTGCGTCGATGGTCATCGACGTTTCGAGTAACCGCGCATGTCGCAAGGTGTGCCAGTAAAAAATTCCCCGTTCGACTGTTACTAGAACCACAAGGGCGATGGCCGAGTACATGACGTAGAACGTGATTTCATGCAGTAATGTCATATTCATCAGGATTCTCCGACGGGTTAGACCCGTGCCACCAACGTTGGCACGGGTCGAAACAGGTTGGTCAGAAGTCGGATTGGAGGGTCAGGCTGAACGTACGCGGGGCGCCGACGTAGAAGCTTGGCGACGAGGCACCAACCACGGCTCCGCCAGGCGCGTTATAGGCGGTAGCGTTATTGGTGAAGCTACTGCCTGACCCAGCATTTAGGTTCAAGTAGCCCGAATTGAATAGGTTGTAGATGTTCAGCTTGATCAGCGGCTTCTTGAAGAACGCCCCGGACGGGAACTGGTAGCCGGCGCCAGCATTGACGACCGTATAGCCGCCGATGCTGTCGTCGTTGACCAGCGTTGTATATCGCTTGCCGGTATATTTCGCCTGCCCATAGGCAAACCAGTCGCCTTCCGTATATTGCGCACCCAATGCGGCCATGATTCGCGGCGTGTCGGGGAATTGCTTGCCGGTGGTGGGAAGCGTTACCCAGGTGGTGCCAGTGGTGTTCTGCACGATCACTTTGTCCTCATTGATCTTGCTGTCCATAAGCGTCAGCGACCCGTAAAGGGACCAGCGGTTCGCCGGAACATAACCTGCCTCCAATTCGACACCCTGCGATCGCGAATTGCCGACGTTCATACTGGTAGACAGGTTCGAGACGGGATCATAGGAAGAGGCAATACGATTTTGAAAGTCGATGCGATATAGAGACGCGGAGAGGGTGACGCGCTCATTTTGAAGGCGGTAGCCGAAGTCGAAATTGTTCGAAGTTTCCTTGTCGACAACGGGATTGCGCAGCGTCCAGCCAGTTAGCACCCCATTGACGTAGCTGCCGCCGGTCACCAATTGTGAAAGAGCATAGTTTGGCGGCGCGCGGAAATTACTTGCCGCATTGAAGAATACCGACTGCCCCTTGCTTAGTTGGTACTTTGCGCCGAAGTTGGGCAGCACATCACTATAGGTGTGCGAGATTGAATAAGAGGCACCACCACTTGATTCGGAACTGGCAGTGTTGGTCAGTTCGCGCTTAATTGACCGATTGGAAAGCCCGAGCGCCAGAACGAGGCGATTGTCCATCAACGTGATGTTGTCTTGGATGAATTCTGATCTTCCAGTGCTGATTGTCAGGTAGTTGCGCGATTCAACAGGTGTGCCATCGTTGTAGAGCAGCCATTGGCCGGAGTTTCTCATGAAGATGTCAGCCGCATTGCCGCCATTATCGATACCGACATAGGGGCCGGTCTGCCGATGGCGCGCCCGCTCGTACCAAATACCTGCTGTGAGGTGGTTGGTGCTGGAAATATCGGCGTCGACCTTGACGTTTATGCCCGGTCGGTTGGTCTGCGTTACCGAACCGTTGTAGAGATAAATCTTGTTGCCGACTACCGACGAGTTGTAGAAAGGAGCGATACCACCGTGCACCTGCGTGCTGGTGAAGGCAACATCGGTCAGGGTCTTCAATTCGTTGCCCCCGGTGCCGTAGCCGTACCAAAAGTACGGGTTGACGTTCAGCACCACTTTGTCGGATAGCTTGAACGTTCCGTTTAGCGTCGCAATTGCGTTCTCGAATGGATTCAGGTTGAGGCCGTAATAGCCATTGTTGGTGTCGCCAATGGATCCGGTACTACTGGTGATGTTGGCAGCCACGTTGGGAGCGTAAGTCAGATCGTTTACACTGGCTCCGGCAAACGGCTTATGCACAGGGGCTGTACTACCGAAGTCGAAATTATTGCCCGATAGCGCGATCTGGTTCTTGTTGAGGGCGCGGATATTGGGGTTGACGGCGTTGTTGTATAGGAAACCCGCGGTGATAGCGTTGCCGCCGCCAAGGTCGATGTTGGCTTTGAAGTCAACGTGATCCCTGTCGGCATGCCCCGGACCCTTGAACTTGTCTACGCGAGTCTTGGAGGCGCAAATGGCGAACTTTGCGACGCCCAATTTTCCGGTATCAATCCGAGCGAAGGTTCGATTCAAGTGGTTGCTACCTACCGTTTCGGCTACGCGGACGTTGCGCTCGTCCAAGGGAGTGATCGTGTTGATGCCGATGTTGCCACCGCTGGCACCAATATGCGGTGCTTCGACGTCGGTAGAACCTTGAGTAACAAATATGTTGTCGATGCACTCAGAGTCGGTGTACTCTTGAGGATAGACTGCAAAGTTGCCGGAATCGTTGACTGGGGCTCCGTCGATCGTGAAGCCCAATTGGTCAGCGTTGAAGCCTCGGACCCGAATACCTCCGCCAAATAGTCCCGTAGCGTCGTAGCTGTAGGCATTGACACCGGGCAACAGATTCAGCATTTGGAACGGATTGCTTGTCGGTGCCTGCTTCTCGATGAAGCTGCGACTAATGGAACTGCGGGCCTTCGCTCCGTCTTCCTGCTGAATCAGACCGGAATCGACACCGCCCGGATTACCTTGAACCGAAATATTGCCCACATTGCTGGTGCTTTGGGCAAGCGCGCCCCCGGCTAGAACCAGACCGGATACGAAAAGAGAAATGTTGCTTTGGGTGAAACGCATGATGTACCTCTCCATAACAATGCAATATGCTTGGGAAACGTCAATGTATTTGCCAATTAACTTGTCGGAAAGAATTCCAGATCCACTGTAAATCGATGGCTGGTTTGTCCGCTCCAGGCCGTTTCGGGAAACGGAGGAAAGCCGCCGCGCTGAACGGTCGCCAAAGCGGTGCGGTCTAGCAGCAGCGAATCCGAGGACTGTTCGATACCCGAATCAACAAGACGTCCGTCTCGGCCAATAACGAACCAGATGCGAGTCTTGCCGCGAGGCCTCTGGATGCTGGCCTCGCGCCCGGTTGGATAACGCTTGATGCCATTCAGGTAGCCACGCACGATACTGATGTAGTTCTCTTCCGCCTTGGCCGTCTGGTTGACCGGCGTCATGACCGGTGCAATCGCAGATGCTGCAAGTGGCGCAGGCGTCGAGGTGATTGATACGCTGGGTGCAGTTTCGTTGGCAATTGGTTGATCCGTGGCGCCTACCACGGGTGCTGATTGGCGCGTCGGAGTCGGCTGATGACGAAATGGTGGCGGTCTAATTGCTGGTTCTGGCGTAGGTGGCTCGGCGGCTTCCACGAGTTCGGACATTTGAACCGAGAACATTGCATCGTCGCTCTTCGCTTTCATTGGAGCGTGGTATTTGAAAAGCGGGGAGAACAACAAACCCATAGCCAGCAAAGCAGCAAGCCGAGACGCACTGTCGCGCCGTTGATACCAGCCGTCCACTACTTGGACTTCCGCTTGGCGGCAATCGATAAAGCCTCGATGCCACTGTTCTTCACTGCATCCATCACATCGACCAGACGCTGCAATTCCACCTCAGCATCGCCCTTGACAATGACTTGGACTTCCTTCCCTTTCTGTTTCATCGCTCGCAGAAGCGGTGTCAGCTGGTCTACGCTGACCGCTTTTCCATCTAGTTGCATCTCGCCGGATCGAGTGACAGTGATGATGGAATTGTGAATTTCGCGGTTGTCCTGGGCAGTTCCAGAAATTGGCAACCGGGTCTTCAGGCCTGCGGCAGGTATGACATTGATGCTGATCAGGACAAAGAACACCAGCAAGAACATCATCACGTCGATCATCGGAATGATCTCGATGCGGGCATGAGGGCGCGACTCTTCCTCCCAGATTCTCACGTCAGACCTTCAAAAATTATGGCATTCGTATCCTAAGAAACGATTGTGAAGAACATATTGCCGATTTATGAAACTCAAAGTGCTTGAGAGCGTTTTCATCCCAAGCCGCGAATGCGGATGCTTCCAAATGATGACAAGCGCGGGACCTCATCATCCCGATGGCAAGTCGCTTGCAGGACTTAGTTTTATTCAGGGTCCGACTTCGCGCATAGTCCTTGTCGCTTACGCAAGTGGGACGCCCCTAACGAACTTTCGTTTTTTGGCCGGGTGCTGCGGTACGCCAAATACCGGTTTGGGGGAGCGAAATATCAGCAGCGGCTTACATGCGCCGAACCGCGCTGAATCAACGCGCGCCTCTTGCCCCTAGCTGCCTGTGAAAAAGGATAGGTGCTTTCGCCACAAGCCGGATCTCTGGTGCCACGTATTGGCAAGGGCGGTCAAGCATAAAATGCAGGCGCCCTACCTTCGTATGTGTTAGCCGGCTACTACCATCGTTCTGTCGCCTAGTGGAAGAATGAATGTAGGGCATGTTGGGACATGCACCGCATACTGAGGAGAAAAGACATGGCAAAGAAGATGATATTGATGCTGGTCGGTGATTACGTCGAAGATTATGAGGTTATGGTCCCGTTTCAGGCTCTCTTGGCTGTGGGGCACACCGTCCATGCGGTTTGCCCAGACAAAAAGGCCGGAGATAGCGTCGCCACAGCGATTCACGATTTCGAGGGGCAACAAACTTATTCGGAAAAGCGCGGACACAACTTTGCGCTGAATGCCACCTTTGCCGATATCAAAGCTGAGAATTACGACGCGCTCGTAATTCCAGGCGGTCGGGCTCCGGAGTATCTACGCCTGAACTCGAAGGTGCTTGATATTGTCTGCCACTTTTTCAGCGCTAACAAGCCAGTGGCAGCCATTTGCCACGGTGCGCAGCTTCTAGCCGCCGCCGGCGTCCTCAAGGGTCGGAATTGCACTGCCTACCCGGCATGCAGTGCCGAAGTAGTGCTGGCCGAAGGGAAATTCGCGGAGATCGCCATTGACGGTGCAGTGACAGACGGCAATTTGGTCACGGCGCCCGCCTGGCCAGCACATCCGGCTTGGATAAGCCAGTTTCTCAAAGTACTTGGCACTCGCATAGAACTGTAACGTTTTAGTCATCACTGGTGCTACAGTGAAGGCCGGTAGCGGGGGTGCATCGGTATCCCCGCTGACCACGCCAAGGAGAAATGGCGATGTGCAAGATTTTCATCAGTGCTGACCCTGAACTGTATCGCTGTCGTTCAAGATCCATCCGACTCTCCGGTGCAGCAACGAGCATTCGCCTCGAGAACCTGTTCTGGAAGGTTTTGGAGGAGATTGGTGCACGTGATGGCCTTAGCGTAGCGCAACTTATCACTCGTCTGTACGACGAGTTGGCCGTTGCAGGGAGCGATTGCGCCAACTTCAGTTCGTTCCTGCGCGTCAGTTGTATGCGCTACATGGCTCTGCAAGTTTCTGGTCATATCCCCTCAGATACCGACGTGTCAATCCGCTCGCTAGATCCGAACTGGGTGCTGGCTGGCGAAAAGGCACCCCAACCATTCAGAGGTACAGGTATTTCGCCCCAGGGTAGCTCCCGAGTCACACGGTTGGACAGTTAAGGTGTGGCGCTGGCAGTTTAGCACCGGCCGGAGGAGCGTTCGGTTTGGTGCTGACTTTGCTGGAACTTGTAAGCCAGCGCTAGGCGGGTGAGCCTGCTCAGGTCATTGGCGACTGGAGAAATCCCGATTGAGATGGCCAATCTGGATTTTTTTTATACCCGTGATTGCAGATGCTCGGCGATTTTGGTCCGCACTGTTGTGAATGAGTCACCGAGCACCCCCGCCTTCATCGCCCCAAACCCGAAATCCAATTCTGCGAGAATCAAAACCAATATCAGAATGGCATGGGAATCCTGTACTTCCGCTTGTGGCCGACAGTCGAGTTGGTGACCGTCTGTTGCGAAGCGGCGAAAGAGCCACGGGCCGTTATCCGGCGGCGACTTGCCGTAGTCCATGAGTACGGCGTACCCTTTGCCACCAAAGCACAAATGCAAACGAAGTGTTCGCTGTCGGAGGTGGAACGGACCGTCAGCGCAGACTGAAAGTTATTTGTTGCTTTGCAGGGAAACGGGTACCGCGAGTTTCCGCTACAGCCATCAGGCGATCATTTGAGATAAGGCGAGATTCGCTACGCGTTGCCCCGACTTAACCACTTCAAAACGATTGCGTAAAGTCTCTCGGGATCGAATGGCTTGGTCAGGAAGTCATTCATTCCAGCCTCAAAGCATCGTGCTCGGTCTTCGGCAAATGCATTGGCTGTCATCGCTATAACTGGCGTGTGGCGGTAAGCCGTGTTCTGTCGTAATTGACGCGTCGCTTCAAGCCCATCGATGGTGGGCATTTGCATATCCATAAGTATCAGGGCGTAAGCTGTATGCCGAGTCTTCCTGATGGCTTCAGCGCCATTCTCGGCAGTATCCGTTTGAAGCCCAATGTCCTCAAGAAGTCCCTGTGCGACTTCTCGATTGATGGGTTCATCGTCGACGATCAGAATCCTGCTACCTGAATACTGTTCGTGAAGTTGTTTCTCAGCATCAGCTACCAACGCTGGAGCTTGTCCAACATCTACCAGCCCCTTTTTCATCTTCACCGTGAACCAAAAGGTACTACCCTCGCCCAAGGTGCTTTCGACACCGGCTTCCCCCCCCATAAGCTCGGCCAGTCGCTTGGTAATGGCAAGACCAAGCCCTGTGCCACCGTATTTCCGAGTCGTTGAACTGTCGGCTTGCTCGAAGGAATTAAAGAGGCGAGGACGTATCTCGGCCGGAATGCCAATGCCCGTGTCCTGCACTTCAAACCGGAGGACTACATCATCTAACGAATCGACCACGACCTTGGTACGTAGCGTGACCGTTCCGGTTTCGGTGAATTTGATCGCGTTAGTAGCGTAGTTCAGAAGGGCTTGCTGAATCCGTGCCGGATCGCCAAGCAAATGATAGGGCAGGTCCCCGTTGTCGATGACCAGCGCAATATTCTTTGCCTGAGCTTGCTCGGTCAGAATTGAAGCGACATTGGCTGAGATACTACCCACGTTTACGCTGACCTCCTCGGTAGCGAACTTACCGGCCTCGATCTTGGACAGGTCGAGGATGGCGTTGATAAGTTCAAGCAGGTGCTGGCTCGACTTATCGATCTTGTCGAGTCGCTCGGCCTGTTCCGATTCAACTCCCGCCCGCCGCATCAAATGGGCCATCCCGATGATGGCGTTCAGTGGGGTGCGAATCTCGTGACTCATGTTGGCCAGAAACGAACTCTTGGTTTGAGCAAGGGATTCCGCTTTCAGGCGCTTTTCTCGGTCACGCATTCGGCCGATGCCATACGAAAGGTTGTTTGCTAATTCTTCGAGCAGTCGAACTTCCTCATCCTCAAATGCATTAGTTTTCGATGCGTAAATGTTAAGCACCCCAAATGATTCTTCTCCATTCTTGATAGCCATGCCGACACTTGAGAGGTAGCCGCGTTTCACTGCTTCCACGCGCCACGGGGTCATCCGGGAATCCTCAAGAAAGTTTTGGTTAACCTGCGCCAATCCGCTTCGCAATGAAGCGCCGGCGGTACCGCGCCCATAAGGTGACTTCTCGTCCCACGATATTTTGATATTGTCTAAATAGCCTTGAACTTCCCCAGCCCACGCGACGGGGCGAACCGACTTAAATTCATCATTCTCGGCATAACCAATCCAAGCCATTTTGTGGCCACCCACTCTTATGATGAGATCACAGACATCATTCAAAAGTGACATCTCATCCTTGGCTTGGGCTATTGCAATGTTGCAATCACTCAAGAGGCGCAGTGCTCGGCGTGAAGTTCTTAGGGCTTGTTCTGCTCGTTTGCGTTCTGTAATGTCTCGGGACGAGTTGAAGAGGACAGGTCTTCCTTCAAGCTCTAGAGGTTGACCGGTCACCTCGACATCAATGACGACTCCATCTTTCTGACGATGTTTTGTCTCAAATAAGGTTTGCTCGGGGTTGGCAAACTGACGAGCGACGATTGCTTTCAAATCGCTTGCGGAAAATTCAGAATCCCAAACGCTGACGTTCATACCGGCAACTTCATCCCGGTTGTAGCCAAGCATCTTGCAGAATGATTCGCTGGCTTCTAGCAGGTTTCCGTTCTCGTCAAGAATATGTATGCCGTCGCTCGCGTTGCGCAGCAATAACTGACTGTGACTTCCCTCGCGACTGGCCCGCTGCGCCATCTGCCAAAGAAGCATGGTGGCGATGGAAGTCGCCAATAGAAACGCGAATGCCACCACCAATGTCTTATTGCGATCAACCTTCCAGTCCTCGAGATAGTCCTCGGCACCCAAGCCAACTACCAGGTGAAACGGAGGCATGCTGAGCTTTCGATACGTATTGATGCGCTCCAAGCCATCCGCGGCGACCAACGGGTGAAAGGTGGCGGCCGTTTGGCCTGATTCGATGATCGCGACCAGTTCTTTTGAGTACCCCTTGGCACCCACCCGTCCGGCTGGAGCATCCAGCGGGGGATAGCGCGCAATCATTCCCCCCTCAGCATCGCGCAGTAACGCAATACCATGCGGGCCCACTCGTGTTCCTTCCAACAACTTCTCGAACTGGCGAACGTGAAATGAAACAACGACGACGCCAGCAAATGAACCATCCGGTGCGAAGTAGGCACGGGAAAACGGCACCAGCCAACCCTTGGTTATTCGTCCCTCGATCGCCTTGCCAACGTGCAAACCCATCTCGGGCTTATCGCGAAGAGCGATATAGAAATCCCTGTCAGTCCAACTGACGTGGTTACCCGTGTTGTAATCGGTTCCCCAGCGAACTATGCCGTTTCGATCTGTTACCCGAATGGCGACAGCTTCAGTTACCCACGTGTTGTACTGCTTGAGCAGCGCGGTGATTCTTTCGTCGTCTGCGCCCTCGCGACGAGGTTCTTTGCTGAGTTCGTTCGACACCGTTCTGAGCGTCAGATCGATGGCTCGGGTGCTTTCAGTGATACTTTCGGCGATCAAACCGACGAGGTTCTGACTCGTGACTTCTGCTGTGTGTTCATAGACGTTGCGGCTCTGGGCAATATCCCACCATACCCAAAGACCCAGTGATGTGTTCAGCAGAAACCATACGATGGCGAATAGTCGCCAGTCTGCGAAAGTCGCCCTACTCCTATTCGTGGCGAGCTTACTGGGAATCCTAAAGTTCAACGGTGGCACGTTCTATATCCAATCCTGATCGAACGTTCAAAATTCCGATTTTCGGTGGCGCCAGTATACCCATCAGGTACTTACGGGTATTTGTGGTTATACCATTGTGACCCTTCTTCTGTACGACGTTAAGGACCGTGGTTACCGCACAAATAGATTCGTCGGGGATGTAGCGTGAGATCGGCAATTCCGCTGATCGTGCTATGCATCTCGAACCTATTACCCATGAGAATAGTAGGCCATGGTGGCGGGGAATTGTTGCCACTGGATTACATTTTTGCTGCGCGTAAGTCCCCAACATGCAGTTCGCAGAACACGTTGAAACAGCCGTGGCTTTGGCCTAGGAAAACGCTAAGCGCTCACATCGGAGAGGCCGGTTGCCCCCCGGCCGTTCAGCTCGCGCTTAATTGTCATCGCCAAGGTCAGTTGACGCCGCGTAGCCGAACATTAGGCGGAAGAAGTTGGTGGCTCTGGCCGAATGACCGTTATAGAGGAGGCCTAAGGCTGAATGGCCGCAATGGAGAAGCTCCCGAGCGGCCAGTAATGGCCGGTAGCGTTAGCCCGCCGACGACCGCTTCCGAAAAGCAAAAGTTCTGTGACCCCTCCTCAGCCACTCGTATTGATTCACCGAACATTTAATCTCGCTGCCTTAGAAACGCGAACCAGCCCGCAATGGCTGTGAACACGGCCAGAATGGTGCCAACGATCAAGAATCCATCGGGGTCCTGGTTGAACGGAACGCCTCCGACGTTCATGCCGAATAGGCCTGCGGTAAGGTTGATTGGCAAGGCCAACACTGTCACCATGGTTAGCAGGAACACGCTTCGGTTAGTCTGCTCGGTGGTATGGGCGGCAATCTCTTCTTGCAGCAGCTTGGTCCGCTCTTGGAGAACGGCGAGATCGGCGAGGACGGCAGAGAATTCCTCGGTGGCGTTGCGCAGTTCCTGCCCATCCTGGTCGTTAAACCAGGCGGGCGGGCGATTGAGCAAGCGGAACAAGGCTCCCGGTTCCGGTGCCAAGAGGCGGCGCAAGCGTACCAACACACGCCGCAGTACGCCCAGCGTGCTGCGCTTGGCGCTCATCCGTCCTGCCAGCAGACCGTCCTCGACCATGTCGACTTGGGTCGTCGCGTCACGAGCGATCTGTTGCAATACTTCTGCCTGTTCGCGCAACAGATGTGCGAGCAACGCTATCGGTGAAGTGAAGCGCTCACCGGCCTTGACGGCAACTCGCAATCGATCAACGCTGCGCAGTGGATGCAGGCGAGAGCTGACGATTAGATTGCGGCTCACGCACATCCAAAGCGTTGCGATCTGGGAAACGTCATAGGAAAACTCAAAGACGACGTCGTTGATGACAGCAATCAGCGAGTCCTCCGCCTGTTCAACGCGCGTCGACCCTGATGTCTCGTGCAGCGTCTCAAAATAATGCTCGGGTAAGGGAAGGTGATTCCTGATCCATTTTTCGGAATTGGCTTGACTGAGGTTGAAATGCAGCCAGAGGAACTCTTCGTCGCTTGGATTCTGTGTGGTTTGCAGCCATTCCAGCGCTGCGGGAGAGTCGATAGACAATGCCGGCCGGTTGGGCGCGCAGGCAAATCCGCAAATCAGTCCAGACGCGTCAGCGCCATAGGTGGCTTCACCGCTCTTGGATTGCCCTGACAACGGGGCAGTGACGTTCGCCACGTAAGGCTCCCCGTCTTCAGTAGGTTGCCGGGACGAACATTTCCTTGGGCACGGGATGCCGATGGTAGTCTGGATTGTGTACCCGCTCTGGCAGCGTAACGGGCTCGCGATCTACTTCGGCGTATTGAATCTGGCTCAGCATATGATGAATGCAATTGAGGCGAGCCTTTTTCTTGTCCACCGCCTCAACGATCCACCAAGGGGCTTCTGGAATGTGCGTACGGTCCAGCATGGTCTCCTTGACTACCGTGTATTGCTCCCAACGACGACGCGATTCCATGTCCATGGGGCTTAGCTTCCACTGTTTGAGCGGATCGTGGATACGCATTTTGAACCGAATTGCCTGTTCATCATCGGTGATCGAAAACCAATACTTTATGAGGATAATGCCGGAGCGGATAAGCATCTTTTCGAATTCCGGAACGGTGCGAAAGAACTCCTCGTATTCGTCATCGCTGCAAAATCCCATAACTCTTTCCACGCCAGCACGGTTGTACCAACTGCGATCAAAAAGTACGATCTCGCCACCGGCAGGCAAATGCGATACATAGCGCTGAAAATACCACTGCGTGCGTTCGCGTTCGCTAGGCGCCGGTAACGCCGCCACTCGGCAGACGCGGGGATTGAGGCGCTGGGTGATGCGTTTGATAACGCCTCCCTTTCCGGCCGCATCGCGCCCTTCGAACAGAGCGACAACCTTGAGCTTCTTGTGTACAACCCAATCCTGTAGCTTGACGAGTTCCCCCTGAAGGCGGAACAGCTCCTTGAAATAGAAATGCCGCTCCAAGTCACTTGACTCGCTTGCAACCGAAGTGGCCTCACCGATCAGATCGTTCATCCGATCGTCATCAATTTCCATTTCCAACTCCTCGTCGAAGCTGTCAAGCAGATCGGCGTGGATGCGTTTCTCGTACTCCCGACGTTCGTCGGTCTTGTTTGAACTCATGGGAATACCAGACTGGAAGCCGGGTCAGAACAGCTTCGTGAACAGCCAGTAAAGGGAGCCGGAGAGGGCGATCGCGGCGGGTAGCGTCAGCACCCATGCCATTGCCAAGTTCCGAATGGTGGCCCACTGCAAACCCGATCTGTTCGCAGCCATGGTTCCCGCGACGCCAGACGACAACACGTGGGTCGTGGAGACAGGCAATCCGTACATATCTGCGGCACCAATGGTCAACATTGCGACAAGCTCTGCCGATGCGCCCTGAGCATAGGTCAGATGAGACTTTCCGATCTTTTCACCGACCGTGACTACGATGCGCTTCCAACCGACCATGGTTCCGAGACCCAGCGCGATTGCCACCGCGATCTTTACCCAGAGCGGGATGAACTTTGTCGCGTCGTCGATTTCCTTTTTGAATGCTTTGAGGTTTGCTTTGGTGTCGCTGTCGAGCTTGACCGGTTCGCTCTTGTCAAGGAATCGAATCGTCTCAGAAGCCAGGTACATATCGTTACGGACATTAGCAACGGCTTCAATCGGAACCCGGGCTAGAGATCCATGCTTCTTGACTTGTTCTCCAATGCTGCCAATCATGGTCGCCAGCGCGGGGATCAATTCCGCCTTGTACTCTTTGGTGCGCACATAGTCGGAAAGTGTTACTCGCGGATCGGCGGGAGCCGCTGCTTCATGGCCCTTGATCAAGGATTGCTGAGTCACCTGTGCCACCGCAACAAACTGTGTCATGTGGTCTATCGGCATGGCCCTGTTCAACGCGTAAGCCATCGGCACCGTACCCACCAGAATCAGCATGATTAACCCCATACCCTTTTGCCCGTCGTTGGAACCATGGGCAAATGAAACGCCGGTACAGGTCAGAACGAGGAGCCCGCGGATCCACCATGGCGGTGGCTGATTGTTCTTGGGTTCCTCGTACAAGGCCTGATTCTTTATCAGCGCCCGCAGAACCAGTAGTAGTAGCGCGGCACATCCGAAACCGACCAGAGGGGACAGTAACAGCGAATAACCAACCTTCGTCGCCTGCGCCCAATCGACACCGCTTGTGCCATCTCGACCGTGCATCAGGGCATTGGCGATGCCAACACCGATGATCGACCCGATCAAGGTATGTGACGAAGACGCCGGCAAACCCAGCCACCAGGTGCCAAGATTCCAGAGAATGGCCGCGATCAACAGGGCAAATACCATTGCAAAGCCCGCGCCGGACCCGACCTGAAGGATCAACTCCACCGGCAGCAAGGAGATGATCCCGAAAGCAACCGCACCGCTGGAAACGAGGACCCCAAGAAAATTGAAAAAACCGGACCAGAGCACCGCGAAGTTGGGTGGCAACGAGTGTGTGTAGATGACGGTCGCTACCGCGTTGGCCGTGTCATGAAACCCATTGACGAATTCGAAACCGAGGGCAATGAGTAATGCAACCCCGAGCAGGATGTAAGGCACCCAAGTGACGATGTGACCACCAGCATCGGTTATGTCGTTTACTAGGCTATAGGCGGTAAATACCAAGCCGATCGCCAACATGCCTAAAAAGATGATCGCCGTGACTGGACCGGGCTTGCGATCCAAATGAGGGCGTGAGGGCGACGAGCCTGGCAGGGTTGCGGTGGCGATGTTCATGATCTAATTCACAACCTCTGGGGACAGGAACAATTTGGTTACTTTAGTTGTCAAGTATTACGGAAATATTTCACGACTGCTCATGAGCTATGGCCTTCTGTCATCGCCAATGTCTGTTGACGCGGCACTGGAGTGAGTCAAGCGAGAAGATCGGGCGGCGCACGTTCAATGGTCGCTTCCGAGAAAACACGGTAAGCGAACCTGACAATTGGAGGGCGGGTGCGACTGGCCGCTCTCGGCCGATCTTGCCCATTGACCGCTCAGATTTGACACCGAGAAGCCGACATCGAATTTCCTCGACGCGACAGCAGCCACTCACCACTGGCTGGATCCGCCCAAAGCGCCGACTGAACACGCTGATTTCGACCGTTTCCGAACGGGAACACCGTTTGTCATCATTCTGAAATGTTCGCCCAATATAAAACCCTTGGTCCGAACAGCCGAACTGGGGAGCACAAGCGATTCTTTGGGTTTCGTAGAAGCAATGTGTTTCTTTGGCGCGGACTCTCGGGCGCCAAGTTAGCGATTCGCCCGCAACCCTTTGCCACCTCCAAGTACAATTTGGTCCTTCCCCCACTTGGCGTTGGCCCTCTTGCGACCGACTCGTCGCGTGGTTCGAGCGCGACCGGCCTAGGACGCCCGCAAGATCAAGATATTGAGACATATGCCAGGCCTCTTTTTGGGACCGCAGCTAGGGCATTTGAGCTGGTTGAGAAATGACCCGATAACAACAATCGTCCTGCCGATCAGACAGTTCAGCACCACGTATGAGTACAGGGAATAATAGATGCCAAGGAATCACAGGATACGAGTCGTTATCGCCATTGCTATCGCGTTGTCGGCATGGCTGCTAACAAGCAGCATTGATGCGACATCTGCCGCTTTGGGGATGCCCAGCGAAGCAAAGCTTTTTGCACATCGCCTTGCACAATCGGCCCTGTGGCTAGCAAGTGCGCACCTCATAAATATCGCGATTGAAGCGTTTTTCTGGCGTGGCCTCGTCGAAAAGGCGCTAGCGCGCACTCCTCCGCGTTTGGTTGTACAGATTGGCCATCTATTGGTGTTGCTCATAGCCATGTGTGGCATTGTGGGATTTGTATTTGAGCAACCGATAACTGGTCTATGGGCAACATCCGGCGCCGTCGGCATTGTTGTCGGCCTCGCGTTGCGCAATCTGATTCTTGACACGTTTTCCGGCATGGCGATCAACATTGAGCAACCTTTCAAAGTTGGCGATTGGATCTCGTGTCACACAGCGCATGGCACCTATGTCGGACGAGTTGTGGAAACCAATTGGCGAACCACTCGGTTGCAAACGTCGGTGCGCAACATAATAGTTGTGCCGAATAGCTTATTGACTTCGACCATTGTGACCAACTATTCGATGCCGTCAAACATCGGAGGCTTCGAGGTCAGCGTCGTCTTGGACTTCAGTGTACCAACCGAGCGCGTGCTCAGAATTCTTACAGCCGCAGTTCAACAATCGGTTGGTAAGGAGGGAATTACGGAGTCGCCAAGACCAGAAATCGATGTCGCAGGAGTCACAAATGATGGCGTGGAATACAAGATCAAGTACAGCATCCAACTGGATAGAGTCTCACCAGGACGAAGCAAGAGTTTTCTGTTGAGAACCGTAATCGCGCACCTTCGCAATGCCGGTTTGAGCCTGACCCATCCCCGACGCGATGTGTTTATCGCAAAAATGCCTTGGCGGCAGCGCGATTGGCACTACGGAAAGGATCAGATTCGCCAGCTTTCGCAGATGCCTCTTTTTTCCGCCCTGAGCCCCATTGAACTGGAGGAGCTTTCTGCCGGAATGGCGGTCTTCTCGATGCAGCAGGGCGAAATCGTCGTTACTCAAGGCGATACCGGCGACTCCATGTTTGTGCTGGCGGAGGGATTGTTGCGCGTATCCGTGACGCATGAGAATGGCACTGAACTTCGCGTTGCCGAACTTGGTCCTGGCGACTTCTTCGGCGAACGCTCTCTGCTGACCGGTGAAATTAGATCGGCAACAGTAGTCTGCGCTGCCGATTCCGTGGTCTGCGAGATCGCTAAGGATGCTATCGCACCTCTGCTACTGAGCAATCCAAGCTTGGCGCAAGCCTTTAGCCACACCGTAGTCAATCGGGAATTGCAGAATGGAGATGTTGCGACTCAGTCGCGGCAGCGTGATTTCGCCGAAAAAATGGATGCGGAAACTGGCAAATTTCTCAAGAGACTGAGGCAGTTCTTTGGCATTTAGTCTGGCACTACGCCACCTCCAGACATCAGCTATTTGGTAGTCGTCAAGGACGCATCACGCAAGAGTCGTTGAACTCGTGAGGTGCCCCGCTAAAGAATTTGTCGTTGTTGGGACACTAATTACGGCTCTTGGCCGGATGTGCCCTCCGTCGATGAGCGTTCCTAGGAACTAAGAATCCAAGAACTGCTTGACGGAACCGAACCCGCGGCATCTAGCGTGCTCTCTATGCCCGCTGACTCTATTCATCCATCGTTCCTAAACCTGCGCAGCATCATTGAAAGTGCCGCTGTCGAAGCAATCCACGAAACAAATGGGGGCCTGATCAAGCACCCAGCGGTGCAAGGATCGATCACGACAAAAATAGCGACCCCAATTAACCAGCTCATCAAGCTCACGAGAGAGATCTTGAATGTGCGCGAGATTCGCTTGTTTCCAGCAAGACTTGCGCTAATCAGTAAGGTTTCAATGGCCAACGCAGTACACACTGATGGAATCAGGATCGGCCACGCTTCTTGGGTAGTCAACTTGCTATAGAGCATCGAGGATACCGTAACAACTCCTACGGCTGCCAATTGCCCTATTGTTGCCAAAACAATGGCCAATTTCAAAGGTTGGGCATTGGCGCGCATCAGTTTGGGACAAACCCGGCAGATAGGCCACCCAGGCCAAGAATCAGGAATGTCAAAGGGGCCGCCCACATATAGAGAAACGTGGGAATGAACGCAAGCGTTGGGTCATCGGGAAGATAGCGAACGGGAACTTCCGTCCCAATTTCGAGCTGCGGTGAATAGGTCCCTGCGTTGGACGTAAATGTGCATTCACTACCATTTTGATCCTGAAAAGAGATGCAAGGATGATACGAAACTGATCCGTCAGTTTCTCGCGCCTCGAAACGAACAATTCGACCAATCGTCGATATGCCCTTCTGCAGAACGCGAATTCGTCTGGCAAGAAGCCAAATCGAAAGCGCCAAACACAAGGCGCCCACCAGAGAAAAATATATTCGCATCGGGCAATTATCTACTTCTAGGGATCTTGGACCAAGGCATCGGTTGGACCCCGTCTAGCAGTCGACGATTCCTGGATCAGGCATAGCAACAAACTGGCTATTGGGTTAAATTGAAATTTGACCGTGACTGTCCGCTGCTGGCCGGTTGCCGACCGCCAGCCAAGG
>Ga0194037_1000412_pt1 | contig 33603 bp, 23 predicted proteins | sample JunL306m_MetaG_FD_148653 | JGI IMG/M metagenome (GOLD analysis project Ga0194037, IMG submission 148653) | Anoxic zone freshwater microbial communities from boreal shield lake in IISD Experimental Lakes Area, Ontario, Canada - Jun2016-L304-6m | ecosystem: Environmental > Aquatic > Freshwater >... | reverse complement strand
CACCAAACGGGGTGCGGTTATCTCCGATGATTTCACCGGAATATCATTCTTGGTAAGGTATAGCACTTCTTTTTCCTTTTCATTGAAATGGAACGACCAGGCATTGAACGTGGTGGTAATATCGCGGGCAACGATGCCCAACTTCCAACGCTTGCCATGCATTTGAATGCCTGCATCCAATCCGAATCCCCAGGCTGTGGCAAAATGCCCCACCTTACGATAGATCACTTTTGCATTGGCGCCAAAACTGATCGACTTATTTTCTGTTTCCCTGATATTTTGGGCAAAAGAAAGGATCAGGGCATAATCGGCTGATGAAAATGTTTGAATATTGTTGTAGTTGATGCTTCCGTCTGGTTCAACCAGGAACAACGTATTGGGAATATCGTCAATGGCAAAACGCAGTAAGGAAAAACCAAGGGTGCGCTTATTGTTCTGAACGGGAACAGCGGCAGAAACATAATCATACTTGGCAATACCGGCAAAATATTCGGCATGCATCACGCCCACATTAGCGTGGTCTTTAACGCCGGTCAATCCTGCAGGATTCCAGTAACCGGCAGTAGCATCACTTGCCGAAGCTACTTGAGCACCCCCCATTGCTAGTCCGCGTGCACCTGCACCAATATTCAAAAATTCATTTGAATATTTGCGAAACTGGCCATGGGAAAGAGTAGGGAAAAGCAGTAATGAAAGGATCAAAAGGGTAAGCTGTATTCTCATCATGACATTCAGGTTAGTTGTTGTATTTAACAGGATAGGTTTATAAAACGTAATACTACGAGTGAAATTGTACATTTTCCACAAGTTAAAATTAAGCTTTATATCACAAATCAGCATATATCCGGTTTTGGCTATTGAAAAATCTGTACAACTGCTTTGAGCAGCAATGTGTTAATGACCTTCCCGAGGACCAATTCGTTGCTTTTAAAACCGGGTAATTCTTTAGCTGAAAATCATCAGTTTTCACGTCAATTTTGAACAAAAATTATTCGCTGCTCAATTATTGGCTGCCCCTTCTATTATTTTATCAGATTTTATGAGCATTTTTGCCGGGCAGTTCCCCGAGTGTTTTGGGGAACAGGATATTCACAAACAGACTGATATGCATCAACTTTTAGAAGAATTACAATGGAGGGGCATGATCCAGGATATAATGCCGGGCACGAAAGAACAACTGGAAAAAGAAATGACCACGGGCTATATCGGCTTCGACCCAACAGCCGACAGCCTGCATATCGGCAGTCTGGTCCCCATCATCCTCTTGGTTCACTTACAAAAAGCGGGTCATAAACCCATTGCTTTAGTGGGTGGTGCCACCGGAATGGTAGGCGACCCCAGTGGTAAAAGTGAAGAAAGGAATTTGCTGAGCGAAGATATTTTGAACCATAATGTGGCCTGTGTAAAAGCACAGCTGGAAAAATACCTCGATTTCGATCCGGCCAGAAAGAATGCTGCCGAGATGGCCAATAACTACGATTGGTTCAAAGAAATCTCATTCCTTGATTTTATCCGTGATGTGGGCAAGCATATCACCGTGAATTATATGATGGCCAAAGACAGTGTAAAAAAAAGACTGGAAGGAGAATCCGGTATGAGCTTTACCGAATTCACCTACCAACTGGTGCAGGGCTTTGATTATTACTGGTTGTATAAAAATAAAAATTGCAAACTGCAGATGGGTGGTAGTGATCAATGGGGGAATATCGTGACCGGCACCGAACTGATCCGCAGAAAATCGGGCGGCGATGCATTTGCATTTACTTGTCCGCTCATTAAAAAAGCCGACGGCGGAAAATTTGGAAAAACAGAATCGGGCAATATCTGGCTCGATCCGAAAAAAACGACACCTTATCAGTTCTATCAGTTCTGGTTAAACGCTAAAGATTCTGATGCGGCAGACTGGATCAGGATTTTCAGCTTCTTAGATAAGCCTACCATCGACAACCTCATTGCCGAGCATGAAAAAGATGCGGCCCAACGTTTATTGCAAAAAGCATTGGCCAGGGAGGTCACCATTTTTGTGCATGGTGAAGAGGAGTATAACAAAGCAATAGAAACCACCGAAAAATTATTTTCCAATCAGCATGCTTCTATCGAAAGCTTAAGTGCCGATGATCTAGAAAATATGGAAGGCGTGGTTAAATTTCAATTTCCGGCCGATAAAATAAACGAGGGCATTGATGTGCTTTCTTTTTTAACCGAATCGGGTTGTTTTCCCAGCAAGGGAGAAGCCAGAAAGATGATCCAGAATGGTGGCGTTAGCATCAACAGGAATAAAGTGGAAGGCCCCGACCTGCAATTGAGTACTTCCCTACTGCTGCATTCAAAATACCTGTTGGTACAGAAAGGAAAAAAACAATATTATCTGATCATTGTGTATTGATCAATCCAGTAACTGCTTTTTCTCGCGGTATACTTTCCAGATCAGTTCGCCGAACAAGGTATTGGCCCAGGCAAACCATTTGCGGGTGAATTGACTGGCATCATCTTTATGAAATGCTTCGTGCATGAACCCTGTACCGGCATGTGTTTGTTGCAGCAGGGTTAAACAATTTTTAATTTCCTTATCGTCGTTGCTGGTGAGTGCGCGCATGCTGATGCTCATGGGCCAGATATAATCCATACCCACATGCGGACCGCCGATTCCTTCTGCAATTTTTCCTTTAAAGAAAAATGGGTTACTGCTGCTGAGGGCGAATTTCCTGGAATTGCGGATCTTATCGGTATCACTGCCGGTGAGGTAGGGCAGCGATAACAGGCTCGGCACATTTGAATCATCCATCAGGTTAACACTTCCTAAACCATTGATCTCATAGGCATAGATATTTCCGAAATCGGGATGCTTCACCAGGGCCTGCTGGTCAACGATCTTTCTGATCGATTCGCAAAGCTGCCGGCATTCGGCAACAAATTTATCATCGCGGATATCATTGTCGGAGAACAAGGTAGCCAGTTGCCATAAACTGGCAGCAGCAAATAGATTACCCGGAATATTATACGCAAAAACGGTTGCATCATCACTGGGTCGGAACATGGAATGGATCAGTCCTATCTTTTTGGTGGGATATCCATAACCATTCAGCGGAACACTGTCTGTTGGATTCGTAGTATTGCGCTGGAAATGGTAAGGCCCATTATCTTCCAGGCGCTGTTGCTCTTTAAAAGTTTTTACGATCAATTTCATGGCGGCTACCCAGGAAGCATCAAACGGAGTGGTGTCCGCTGTTTCCTTCCAATAGCCAAAGGCCAGGCGGATGGGATAACAGAGGCTATCCACTTCCCACTTACGTTCATGCACACCCGCTTTCATCGTTGTTTTATCATCTTTCCATTCACTGATCTTGTTCTCGTCTTTATAAAAAGCATTGGCATACGGATCTTTCAGGATGCATTTGGTTTGCCGGTTGATGACCCCCTTAATCAGTTCCTGCAATCGTTTATCATTTTTCATGAGCGGCAGATAAGGCCATACCTGTGCCGATGAGTCGCGGAGCCACATGGCATCAATGTCGCCGGTGATCACGAAAGTATCGGGCTTGCCATTGACGACCTCAAAATCAACAGTGGTATCGAGTGTATTGGGGAAACAGTTCTCGAACAGCCAGGCCAATTCCTTATTGCCCGTATTTTTCTTAATGGTAGCAATGAGTTGTTCTACGGCAGGGCTATTGAATTTCCGTTGACTAACGGGAATCCGTACCAGCGGAAAATCGTTTCCGGAATATGCATGGACATATTTCCCCAGCATCAATCCGGCCGTGGCCAAAGAAGATTGCTGCATGAATTTTCTTCTGTTCATACGAAATAATTTTTGTGTGTTATCAAATCCAGGAAGGTTGGATCATAAACTTGTAGTCCAAAAAAAACTGATCAACGACGGACTTCAGCGGTATTATTCGACTTTACCTGTTCCGTCATGGCCGGAAGGAATTTTCTTTCTTTCAACAGGTACCCATTCCCTTTTTCGCAGAAATGTACTTTCAGGTTCTCTACACTAAAAGGATTGCCCTCGGGGATATCCGCAATATTGCTATGGCCAACATCCTGTCCGTCGATGATGATCACACAGCCGCTGCCAATGGCTTCCATGCGGTTGCCTTCAGTCACCAGCATGCCGGTATCTTCTCCCAGCCCGATGCCGATGCAAGACGGGTTAGTGGCTACGGCCTGTGCCAGTCGGCCAAAGCGGCCTCTTTTTTCAAAATGCGAATCCACGATCACATTATCCATAAAACCGAGTCCGGTAGTGATCTTCACCTCTCCTTTTAAATGGGCACGGGTGGCATTGCCTTCATAGATCATGGTATTGCCTACGGCCATGGCCCCTGCAGAAGTGCCGGCCACCAGAAAATCGGGGTCGGTGAGGTAACGGTTCAAGATGATCTGAAAGAATTCGGTTCCACCGAAGGTGCTGGTGAGCCGGAGCTGATTGCCCCCGGTAAACATTACGGCAACGCATGTACGAATACGCTCCAGGTATTCTTCTTGATGGGCATCGGCTCTGTTACGGATATGCATCACGCCAATATTGGTACAGCCGATCTTTCCAAAAGCATTCAGGTAATTGTCGCCCACTTCATATGGGATCATGCTGGCGGTGGTGATCACTTCAATGCGGCTGAGTGCGCCGTCTTTCGATTCTTCTACGATACGCCGAAGAATTCCGAGTTCAAAAAAATTGAGGTTATTGCGATGGACCTCCCCTTTTTCCAGGTCGGTACCTTTGTCTTCTGCCCCCCCGATCGCGATCAGTTTTCCTTTAGCAAATGGCATCCAATCATTTTTTGATAATTACAAATGTAAGGGAAATCGAAACAAGCAGTTGGCAACTATTTATCAACGAATGTTAAAAAGAAATCAGTTAATTCCCTTTGTATTTACAATTAAGCTCCGGCAAATTTTGTAATGCCCTCCACGAGCCTGTCGAGGTTCTTGGTAGTGGTATATACATTGGGCGTGATGCGCACCCCATGAATATTTTCCCAATTGATACCCACCGAATGGATCTTATAATGTTCCCACAGATAAGCATCCAGTTCAGCCGGCGTTTTACCATCAACACTTACCAATCCGATAGCACATCCAAATTCTTTTTTAAAAGAAGTGTGCAATTGTACTTTAGGAATATCCTTCACCTTACCCATCCAGTAATTTTTCAGGTAGAGCAGCCGTTCTTCTTTTCTTTTGGCCCCGATCATATCATAAAAATCGATGGCCTTATCAACTGCCTCTTCAATAAAGAATGGGCGGGTGCCTAAGTGTTCAAATTTTCGGATATTATCTTCTTCTTTTTCACCGGCGCCAAACAGAGGCCATATCTCTTTGATCTTTTCCTTGCGCACATACAATAAGCCGGTGCCCACCGGGGCGCCCAGCCATTTGTGCAAACTGGTTCCAAAATAATCGCAGTTGAGGTCGGGGATCTTAAACTCAAATTGAGCGAATGTATGCGCTCCATCCACCAACACATCAATATTTTTTTTCTTTGCCGCATTGGCAATTTTTTTCACCGGCATTTTTTGTCCGATCCAGTTGATCATATGCGTGATTTGCACCAGCTTAGTACGCTCAGTAAAGGCATTGGTATATTGCGACACAAGGTATTGTTCATCTTCACTGGGCAATTCTAAATTTATCCATACCAGTTTTATGCCCTCTCTTTTTTCCCGTTGCTTCCAAGCCCCGATCATATTGGGATAATCCTGTTTGGTCAGCACCACCTCATCACCCGCTTTCAATTCTATTCCGAAGATCACGGTTTCCAGCGCTTCAGAAGCATTGCGGTGCAGGGCGATCTCTTCTGTATCGGTTCCGGCCAGTTGGGCCAGGTTCTTACGAAGTACCTCCCTGCCCTGATCGATCACCCGCCACATATAATAACTGGGAGCCTGATTACAGGTATCATAATATTGTTTCATGGCATCGGCTACTGTTCTGGGTGCCGGCGAAACTCCGCCATTATTAAGGTTGATGAAATTGGGTGCAATGGTATAAGATTGCTGAACATAATACCAGAAATCCTCATCTGTGGCCAAACTAGTGGGATCGATCCCCGAAACATTACTGAGTGCCGATTGTAGGTTCCGGCTCCAGGCAGGTTGAAAAAGATCGGCTGCAATAGCGGTAACAGACAAGGCGCCCATTTTGCTGATAAAGGAACGACGGTTGGCCATAGCATCAGTTTTAGTTGATACAATTTACTGATTTTGTTTTTTGCAAAGCAAGATGATTTTGGTAATTTCCATTTTCGGTTAAATTTCAGTTCCATTCATTAACGAACCGGAATTTACCGGGCCTACCCAATTAGTCGGCATCGCTGCAACCAAAAACCATTCACCGCAAACTGCATGTATGAAGATCGTAGAAATTAAAGTACTGAGGGGCCCCAATTACTGGAGTGTAAGGCGCACCAAATTGATACAGATGAAGCTCGACCTGGAAGAGAAAGAACAGATGCCTACCAATGCCATACCCGGTTTTAGGGAGCGACTAGAAACCCTTTTACCCAGTTTGATAGAACATCGCTGCAGCGTAGGTACCCGTGGTGGATTTTTTTCCCGGGTAGATGAAGGCACTTGGATGGGACATGTGATTGAACATATTGCGCTGGAACTACAAACCCTGGCGGGAATGGATACCGGATTTGGAAGAACGCGAGGCACGGGTAAGGAAGGAGAATATTATGTATGCTTCAGCTATATGGAAGAAGACGCCGGTGTGTATGCCGCCAAGGCTGCAGTAAGGATCGCTCATGCACTTATTTTTGAAGAAGCATACGACCTGCACGAGGATATTCAGCAATTGAGAGAAATACGGGAAGACACCAGGCTTGGGCCCAGTACGGGTTGTATCGTGGATGAAGCTACAAAAAGAGGCATCCCTTTCATTCGGCTAAATAAACATTCACTGGTTCAACTCGGCTATGGTATACACCAGAAAAGAATACGGGCTACCATTGCCAGTACCACCGGAAATATCGCAGTAGATATTGCCTGCGATAAGGAAGAAACAAAAAATTTACTGGGTGCCGCTCAAATTCCGGTACCTCGCGGCGATGTGATCAGAACAGAGGAAGGACTGAAAACAGTGATCGAAAAGATCGGCTACCCCATCGTGATCAAACCCATTGATGGTAATCATGGCAAGGGCAATACCACCAATATCACCACCTGGGAGCAGGCTATCAAAGCCCTGGAAGCCGCCAAACAATACGGCCGGAATGTGATCGTGGAAAAATTCATCACCGGTTTTGATTTCAGGATCCTCGTGATCAATTATAAATTCATTTGTGCCGCATTGCGTACACCCGCCTCCGTTATTGGAGATGGCGTACATGATATTCAGTACCTGATCGACGAAACCAATGCCGATCCCCGCCGGGGCTATGGCCATGAAAAGGTACTGACCCAGATCACCATTGACCAGTTTACCCAGAAGATGCTGGATGAAAAAGGATATTTCCTCGATACCGTACCTCCCAAAGGAGAACTGGTATTGCTGAAACCCACTGCCAATCTTTCTACCGGTGGTACCAGTACCGATGTGACCGATGAAGTACACCCCGCTAATATTTTCATGTGCGAACGCATTGCCAAGATCATCGGACTCGATATTTGTGGCATCGACATCATGGCCACGGATCTGCGTACACCCGTTACCGAAAATGGCGGATGTATTTTGGAAGTGAATGCCGCGCCGGGATTCCGCATGCATATAGAACCTTCGGTTGGACTTCCGCGCAATGTGGCCGAACCGGTGGTAGACATGCTGTTCCCCAAGGGTAGCAATGGCAATATCCCCATTATTGCCATAACCGGCACCAATGGTAAAACCACCACTACCCGACTCACCGCACATATCGCCAAAACAGCCGGATACAAAGTAGGCTATACCACCAGTGACGGTGTGTACATCCAAAATCAGATGATGATGAAGGGTGATTGTACCGGTCCGGTATCGGCTCAGTTCGTATTGAAAGATCCTACCGTGGATTTTGCCGTACTGGAATCAGCAAGAGGCGGCATCTTAAAAAATGGTTTGGCTTTTCAACATTGCGATGTGGCCATTGTGACCAATATCAGTGCCGATCATATCGGACTGGGGGGTATCGACAATATGGAACAGATGGCCAAGGTAAAGGCCGTGGTGCCCGAAACTGTTTCTAAACATGGCTTTGCAATTCTTAATGCTGAAGACGATCTGGTATATGCCATGCGCACCAACCTGGAATGCAATGTAGCCCTGTTCAGCATGAATGAACACCATCCCCGCATCATTGAACATTGTAAAAAAGGCGGCTATGCAGCCATCTTTGAAAACGGATATATCAGCATCATGAAAGGTACCTGGAAGATCCGCGTGATCAAGGTTACTGAGGTACCGGTTACTTACGGAGGAAAAGCCATTCACAATATCATGAATTGTCTGCCTGCTGTATTGAGCACATATCTGTGGAGGAATATCGGGATAGAAGATATCCGGCTTGCCCTGCAAACTTTTGTGCCTTCTGCTGCACAAACACCTGGAAGATTGAATCTTTTTCAATTTAAACATTTTCAATTTTTGGTGGATTTTGCGCATAACCCTGCAGGACTGGAACTGCTATGCGATTTTGTGAGCAAGATTGAGGGTACGCCAAAAGTGGGCATCATCAGTGGTACGGGCGACCGGCGCGATGATGATATCAGGGAACTGGGCAGGATATCGGGCAGGTTCTTCGACGAGATCATCATCCGACAGGATAAGAACTTACGGGGACGCACAGCCGAAGAAATAGTGAACCTGCTGGTAGAGGGTATCACTGAAACCAAACCCAAGGACATTCCCATTACCATCATCTACAATGAAAAAGAGGCCATCATGCATGCCTACAATACCGCTAAACCCGGTTCACTCATCACCATCATGTGCGATGTAGTGGCCGAAGCGCTTGATCTGATCAAAGGTTTGAAAGAGAAAGAAGACGAAGACTGATCAATTCATCAGGCTCCAAACGGCAAACAGGATGTATTCGGCAAAGAAGAATACCCAGAACCGCAGGTAGAATTTCCGGATGGAAACAGGATCATCAAGTTTAACGGAAAAATAATTCAGCAGAAATAATGCAAAGAGTATTGCATGAGCAACCATCAGCATCAGCTGGTGGTTTCCTGCATAGGCTACACTCCATACTATTGCTCCGCAATACGCCAATGCAACCAACAAGGTACCACCCCGCAAAGCATTCTTTTTTGAATAGATAATTGCCAGGGTGCTGATGTGAAAGCGGCTATCCCCTTCCGTATCGGGCAGGTCTTTAAACCAGGCAATGGCCACACTGAACAACATGATAAAAGCGGTTAAACAGATGACCGCAGAAGACAATATAAAATCTCCATACACAGCATGATGGAAATGCAGATACATGCCTATATTGACCAGCAGTCCGCGTACCACCGTAATGGCCAGCGCAGCCGGTAAATGATGTTTTTTCAACTGCAGCGGTGGTATTGAATAAGCCATTCCGATCAGCAGGATAACCACGATGAGCAGGAACAGATAAATTGAAATAAAAAATGAAACCAGCAGACTAATGATCAGCGAAACGATCAGGATGATCTTAGCACCGGCCAAGGATAAACTGCCTGCAGCCAATGGCAGATAAGGTTTATTGATCTTATCCAGCTCCACATCTACCAGTTGGTTGATGCCTACAATGAACAGGTTACAGGCCAGGGCCGCAACTAGTGTACCCGCATACAATTCCCAATGAGCAAGCAAAGCAAATTGGGCTGTGGCCATGATGTATAAAGCCGTGATGCTGCATACCGACCCGATGATGGTATGCGGTCTGCTGAACTGCCATAAAATCTTTAGTTGTTTCATTATTTGATGGGTGATCCCGAAATATAAATGATATGTCCTGCAAATGTTTTTACCCGATTCACCTGAACAGCATATGCACTTGTTGAAATTGCCTCGAGCCTTTTTTTATATTCCCGTACACTACACGATCTTCTTATAGAAATGATGCCATCCCAGGTAATGGTAATAAGATTAATGGGGATGATATAGGTACACAATAATCTTCTCAAAGAAAAAGGATAAACAAATGGCGCCAGCAGCAATTGCATGATGGTTACCGAAAAGATCACCCTGATATATGAAAGGATACCTGGTTCTATAATTTCGGCAAACAAAAAAGGAGTTTGGCTTTTGGCCATTGCAGAAACGATCTGTTGCTGCTGCGCTGTTGTAAAATGATGCCAGGCATTATACATCGTGTACAGGTTACCCGATTGTGGTTGTAGTTGCAACAGATCCACCGAACGATCAGCATATATTAACCCCGGTCTGTTCTTAAATCGCGGATTGGGAAATTTATCAGTGAGTAAGCTGGGAATACTACTCGTTAATCGCTTTGCTACCCACACGGCAGGTTCTCCGCTCCCGCTGCATAGATCCTGTATAACAGCGATATTATTAGCCGCTGCAAGCCTGTTCAACACCGGCACAACGGGCTTGTATAATTTAAAAAGACAGACTATGAATCCGATGAACTCCATTTGCCACAAGCGCAATTCGGCAGGAAACCAATTATAATCTTCCAGTTCTTTCAGCATTGATTAAATTACGACTTTATTGTACAATATAATGCATTTAACGCAGCACGACCTGATCACCGGAGGAACCGCCATGGCCATTATTATTGTGGCCTTGCTGGGTATTGAACTGTTGGTGAAATTTAAACTCATCGGGCAATTGGGTGGCAGAAAATTATTACATATCGCCGCCATCAGTTCCTGTGCATGGGGCATTGGACAATTTGAAAACAGATCGCTGCTCGCGTTTATTTTTCTGGCCTTCTTCATTATACTCTTAGTGCTCATTCAAAAAAGATGGATGCAGGTAAATGAATATCGTTCGTATGGCATTGCCTTGTTTCCGCTGGCCTTTTCCTGCTTACTGTTCATTCCGGGTCTCGATCAGCAATTGATCGCTTATGCAGCATGGATCCTCGGTATCTGCGATGCAATGGCTGGAATTACTGGTGTTTATTTTGGGAAGAAAAAGATCATCTTCCTGTATGAACATAAATCATGGACAGGTTTTTTTACATTCTTCATTATGGCGTTGCTCGTGAACGGCATTTTTTTTCATGATCTTTCTGTAAATGGGATCATGCTCTGTCTATTGCTTTCTTTGGTACCAGCCCTTACTGAATTATTCAGTTACCGGGGCAGCGATAATTTTTCTGTACCGGTGATTGCAGCATTATGGGCCTCACTATTGCTGCAGGGGCAGCCGAGTGATTGGCAAATCCTCTTGCTCACCACTTGTATTTTTATTAGCCTTGCCTGGTTTGCAGTATACAAAAAATGGCTCACGATTGCTGGTGCGGCGGCGGCATGCTGGATGGCGATGTGGTTATATGCTACCGGAAAAGAATTGGCCTTTATAGCCCCGGGTATTTTTTTAATAACTGGCAGCCTGTTATCCAAGCTTAACAAGCCCGTGCATGAAAAAGAAGGCAGATCAGCTATTCAGGTATTTGCCAATGGTATTACGGGTATTATTTATATGATGCTGTTTGGCATGTTGCACCAACCGATTTTCCTGCTGGTTGCCTTGATTAGTTTTACCATCAGCATGACAGACAGTGTGAGTTCTGAACTGGGTTATTTTTTCAAAGGAGCCACCTATGATATTTGCAGTTTTAAAAAATGTGCCCCGGGTTTATCGGGTGGCATTTCTATTTCGGGCAGCCTGTGCGGATTGGCTGCTGCAGGAGTTTTGGCGGCGATCGTAGGCTATTTCTATCATTTACCCATCAAGACCATACTGCTGATCACAGCAGGCGGCTTTACAGGCATGATCATGGATAGTATCTTGGGGAGTCTGCTACAGATCAAGTATCTGAACAAGAACGGGCAGCTATCTGATTTTTCGGATTCCGGTGCCAAAATGGTAAAAGGATTAAGCTGGGTAAACAATGATGCGGTGAACCTGCTTAGCAATATATTGACCAGTCTGATTTTTTACTATATAATTGTTAGATCAGTCTGAAATTCCATTTGGCTAAAATAGCCCGAAACCTTATTTTTGCAGCCAATTATAAAAAATTGGGTTATGGTGTAAAGGTAGCACAACAGATTTTGATTCTGTTTGTCTAGGTTCGAATCCTAGTAACCCAACGAACCCCGGAACTTGTTTCGGGGTTTTTTGTTGGCTAAAAAGGTTGAGGGGTTGAGGAGTTGAGGAGTTTAGGTGTTTAGTTGTTTAGGTGTTTAGTTGTTTAGGGCTTCCGTTAACTTTAGAGTTCCTCAATCCTAAGGAACTGCCAACTGCCAACTGCCAACTGCCAACTGCCAACAATAAACCATAAACCATAAACTTAAACCCCCATTCCCTACCTTTATACCGTGTTCCAGCATACTAAAAACAAAAACCAACACGTTCCGATTCAAGCATGAGGTACTTATTCAGTATAATCATCTCACTAATATCATTATCTGCTTTTGGGCAGTACAACTATTATTATGGAAATATCCATGCACATACTTCTTTTTCGGATGGCAATAAAGACAGCGCTACCACCGGTTATTTTTACCCGGGAGATGATTACAACTATGTAAAGGACAGCTACCATATGGATTTTCTGGGTATTTCTGATCACAATCATTATAGTTCAACCAATAATCCGGGTATGCATGTGGCAGATTATGCAAGGGGAATTTATCAGGCCGATACGGCAAACCGGGATGGCAGTTTTGTTTGTATGTATGGATTTGAATACGGGGTAATTAGCAACGGAGGTCATGTGGTGACTTATGGTATACCCGGCTTAGTTGGCTGGGAAACAGGAAGTGGAGGATGGGGAACCAGTAATAATTATGATATATTTTGTACCAAATCTGACTATCCCGCTTTTTGGCCTATTGTGAATACCCACACCCATGCATTCTGTACTCTGGCTCATCCTCAAAATCTTGATTATTCCGATATCGCCGGTGTAGCACCCTATAGTGCTGTTGCCGATGATGCCATTGCCGGAGTTGCCATCAGGAGCGGTGCTGCGATGTCTACCACTACTACATATACCGACCCCGCTCCTACAAGTTATGAATCAGTTTACTTAAAATTATTAGCCAAAGGTTACCATTTAGGCCCCACCGCCGATCAGGATAATCACTATACCACATTTGGAAGAAATAACCAGATCCGAACCGTTGTAATGGCCAGTGCACTGAAAAGAGACAGCATCATGGCGGCTTACCGGGCCATGCGATTCTACGCTTCAGATGATTGGAATGCGCAGGTAACGTTTACGGTTAATGGCAGTTACATGGGATCCAATTTTACCACTACCAATAACTCTTCCATTTATGTGTCGGTATCCGATGCCGATGCAGGAGACAATGTGAGCAAGATCGAGATCTATTATGGCATCCCCGGAAGTGGTACCAATGCCAGTATCCTAACATCTAATTTAAACAGTGCCACACTGAACTTCCAGCATACCACCAGTGCAACCGAAACCTTTTATTATTTTGCCAAGATCACGCAAGTAGACGGAGATATCATCTGGACCTCTCCGGTATGGATCCTGAGAGACGTGCTGGCATTGCCATTAGAGATCACAAGGTTTACCGGCACCATCCGAAACAATCAGGCAGTTTTGAATTGGGCCCTCGCTCAGGAAACAGGCATAGATCGCTATGAGATCGAAAGATCAGTAGACGGCATCCATTATACTTACTTGGGTACAAAGACCAGTACCCTGCACAACAGTTCTTTACCGGTTAACTATGATTATGTTGATGCCTGTCCGCAGAATGGCACAAATTTTTATCGCTTGAAAATATGGAATCAGGATGGCCACTTTAATTATTCAGGTATCGTGACACTCAGTTTCAGCAAACCACTCATCAGTGATATTCGCATTAACCCTAACCCGGTAAACAATATACTCAACCTGGTATGTTTCAACAGGGAAGCTTCCCCCGTAACCTGCATCATTTATAACAATGATGGCAGGATGGTAAAAAACTGGACGGGCAATTTTTCTGCAGGAACGAACAGTCTTACAATGGATGTATCCACGCTGCCCGCCGGGTCTTATTTTATTGTCATGAGCCGACCCAATGAAAGGATCGGAGAAGCCAGTTTCATTAAGCAATAATATTCGGCAACTACTATTTTATTAGCTCCGTGATCACTTTCCCTACACAACCACTGGGCATTTGAATTTGCAATAAGGCAGCTACGGTTGGGGCTATATCCGTCATATAGGTTTCACGGTTTGTTTTACCAGGCTTGATATTCCATCCATACCATAGCAGTGGAATATGCGCATCATATGGATTCCAAAGTCCGTGAGTGGTACCTTTTTTACCGCCATCAAAATAGCCGGGCTTGAAAGTAAACTGGATATCGCCACTTCGCTTTGGATTAAAACCATTACCCATCATGGTCTTCTGGGGTTCGGGCATGGTAGTAGACGCCAATTCGCGGGTATCAAATACATGGATGATAAATGGCTTCGCAGCTAAAAAACGGATCACCGATTTTTTTACAGCCGAAAGATCTTTTCCTTGTTTACTGATCTCGTCAGCGTTTAGATATACCTGGTAGTTCTGTAAACTCTGCACTACATTTTTCATTCCAAATTCATCTTCGATCATCTTATTGAGTTCTCGCGACACTTCGCCTTCATTGAATACACCCCCGGGAATTTTATGTTCGGCCAGGAATGCAGGTATATGCGCTACTCCATGATCGGCGGTCAAAAAAACAAGGTAGTTCCCCTTCCCTACTTTAGTATCCAGGTATTGCAGAAAATCGGCAATATCATTATCGAGGCGCAGGTAGGTATCTTCTATTTCAACTGAATTAGGACCGAATGAATGACCGATATAATCAGTGGATGAAATGCTTACTGCCAAAAAATCGGGAACTGTATTCTTTCCAAGTGATTCATTTTCGATGGCCGATTTAGCAAAATCAAAAGTAAAACTGTTGGCAAATGGAGTGGTTTTGAAAGACTCATATTTATCAGCATCTCCTATTGTAGAAAGTTTATGCGGAAAGGTCACGGTCTTTTCACCCTTGATGGCATTTTCATAGGGCTCATCATCCGCAGAGCTCAGATCATATTTATTGATCGGGAGCAGGGTATTCCAGTCTTGCTTCATATAATTCCCCGCCACATCCTTAGCATTGAACTGACTTACCCAGTCGGGTAACTGCTGCATATAATATGTGCTGCTGATCCATTTGCCCGATTTATCATCATACCAGTAGGCAGCATTGGCACTATGGCCGGCAGGCAATATAGCCCCACGATCTTTCATGGCGATACCGATCACCTTGCTCTTAAAATTATTACTAAGGCGAAGTTCATCGGTGATGGTGGTTACCCATAAATTTTCGGGGCTCATTTTTCCACCCTTTGTATTAGAGCCAACGGGATTTACCGTTGAATCATCGGTGCAGTAGACATTGGTATTCGTTGTTTTATCAAACCAATTATTGCCCACGATACCCGTATAGGCGGGCACACTGCCGGTATACACACAGGTATGACCCACCGCGGTATAAGTAGGCACATAAGGGATCAGGGTATTTTCGCAACTAAAACCCTTATTCAATAGTCTTTTTAAGCCATTGGCTCCATATAGGTCATTGAAGCGATAGAGATAATCCCAGCGCATCTGATCGATCACGATCCCCACTACCAGTTTAGGTTTGGCAGTTGGCTGGGTTTGAGCCGAAGCAACCCCCATGATACATAAAGAAAATACACAAAGTAAAAGATGCTTGTTGCGCATATCAATTGATTTTGACAAAGATAAATGTATCGGGCAACAATTTCATTAGGGGTATATGCTTCATAGGGGGAATTTTGCCCTCAATGCCTTAATTTTGCAGCCATTACAATACTCCGGATGTAATTTGTTATATAGGATCAAACAGTACTTAACCACAAACGAATATTATGGACGTTTTTGAAAAATTAGTAAAAGATGGTGGGCCACTCGGCCAATTCATGGACAGGGCCCATGGATATTTTGCATTCCCAAAACTGGAAGGTGAACTAGGACCAAGGATGAGTTTCAGGGGAAAAGAAATGATCGTTTGGAGTTTGAATAATTATCTCGGACTGGTGAACCATCCCGAAGTACGTAAGGTTGATGCCGAAGCAGCTGCAAAATATGGCATGGGTAACCCGATGGGAGCCCGTATGATGAGTGGCAATACCGCCATGCATGAAGAACTTGAAAAAGTGATCAGCAAATATGTGAACCGGGAAGATGCCATGTTACTCAATTTCGGATACCAGGGTATCATGAGTTGTATTGATGCATTGGTGAACAGAAGGGATGTGATCGTGTACGATGCAGAAGCACATGCCTGTATCGTTGACGGGGTTCGTTTGCATATGGGACACCGTTATGCTTTCAAACACAACGATATTGAAGATTGTGAAAAACAACTGCAACGCGCAACCGAACTTGCAGCCAAAAATGGTGGTGGTATCCTGTTGATCACTGAAGGGGTATTTGGTATGGACGGAGAACAAGGCATCCTGAAAGAAATTGTTGCCCTCAAGAAAAAATATGAATTCCGCATCCTCATCGATGATGCACATGGTTTTGGATATATGGGCCCCACCGGCGCTGGTGCAGATGAAGCACAGGGTTGTCAGGATGGCATCGATCTCTACTTCAGCACATTTGTAAAAAGCATGGGCAGTATCGGCGCTTTTATAGCCGGTCCGAAAGCCGTATTGAAATACCTGCGTTATAATACACGCTCACAGATATTCGCCAAAAGCCTTCCCCTGTTAATTGTAGAAGGTATGTTGAAACGTATGGACATGGTACTCACCATGCCGGAGCTGAGAGAAAAATTATGGCATAACGTAAGCAGGTTGCAACAAGGATTAAAAGAAAGAGGATTTGATATCGGCAACAGCAATTCGCCGGTTACGCCAATTTTTATGAAGGGTGATGTTCCGGAGGCCACACAAATGGTAATGGACCTACGGGAAAATTATCATATTTTTTGTTCTATCGTAGTTTATCCTGTTATTCCTAAAGGAGATATCATCTTTCGACTTATTCCCACATCGGCGCATAGTGATGAAGACATTGACCTTACCCTTAAAGCCTTTGAGGAAACCAAAAAGAAATTAGACGCTGGAAATTATAAGGCCGAGATGATTCCCGACATGGCTGAAAAATTTTAATACGGACATCAGTTTATTCATTATTCCCAAACTATACCAGTAGTTCATGGAACCACTTATCCGAAATATTGCTGATACTGCACTTTGGGTAGCCATTTACCGTGCAGAAGAGTCGGAAAGACCCGATGCGGTTTTCCATGATCCCTATGCCCGCAAGCTAGCCGGTGAACGAGGGGCACAAATAGCCGATGCTATTGTGTTCGGACGCACTAACAGTTGGTCATTTGTAGCCCGCACCTATTTGTTCGATACATTCATTATGGAACAGGTAGAACAGGGTGTGGATATGGTGATCAATCTGGCGGCAGGACTGGATACCCGCCCCTACCGGTTACCGTTACCTGAATCGCTTATCTGGGTAGATGTAGATTTTCCCCACATGATCAACCATATGGAAAATATGATGGCGACAGAAAAACCGAAATGCCAACTGGAACGGGTAGCCCTTGACCTAAGTGAAAGAATGGCGCGGATCGATTTGTTTGCTTCTCTGGCCGGCAGGGCTAAAAAAGTATTGGTGGTTGCCGAAGGACTGATCGGATACCTTACTGAATCGGAAACCGGCACATTGGCATATGATCTCTCTCATGAACCACATTTTAAACACTGGGTATTCGATATCATGTCGCCCGGTCTACTTCCCATGGTACAAAAAGAAATGGGGGCATTATTAGAAGAAGCCAATTCTCCTTTGCAATTTGCGCCAGCCGAAGGAGAAGATTTTTTCAGGATGTTCAAATGGAAACCGGTTAGTTCAAAGTCGAAACTTAAAACTGCCGATCAACTGAACCGCCTGTCGGATGAACTGAAAGTATATGCTGCCTATCCCGAACCCGAAGGCCCCAAGGGTAGTTTCCCTTGGTCTGGAGTATGTCTATTCGAAAACATGAATACTCCATCTGCTCATTAAGTCTGAGCCTCCTGATCTACAATATTTTTTAGTTTCCAAAAATAACTGCTTGGTAATCTTATGGGCCTTGCTTATAAAAAAACTGCCCCGGAATTCCGGGGCAGTGAAAAAAGATTCTGTCTAAATTTTTTAATTGAACATATATCTTAAGCCGATCTGCATCTGCCAACGAGATAAGATACTGGCGTCATCTTTAAAGCTGTTCACCAAAGGTGCCTGGTTGGTTGGATCCAGGAAAGGCATTGAGAAGCTTGGTGTTTTACCATCAGCAGCCAATCCTTCATATTTTAAGAAATTGGTCAGGTTGGGAACTTTATAAGTACCCCAGTATTTATTGATGAAATTACCTGCATTGATCAGGTCAACGGTTAAACGAAGGGTATTCCTTTGCTTGCCGGTGGCCAGAGAAAAGTCTTGAGTCAGGTTCAGATCAAGGCGCTTATAGAACGGATACACGTTAGCGTTAGCTTGTGCATATTCACCACGGCGAGACGCCAAATAATGGTCCTGGTTGATAAAATTGTTCAACTGGTTCCAGATCTGTGAAGCGGAGGCTGATGAAGCAGCGCCGGTTCCGATAGTACCAGACCTTGGGTCAGTACTAACATTAGTACCCAGTCCGCCAGAACCAACTTTTACGAGGTTGATCTCTGAAGCATTCCTTGGAATATAGATCAGGTCATTACCGGTATTGCCATCACCGTTCAAGTCGCCATTGTATACATAAGAAGAAACACCTGCAGGTGCAGCTTCAAAAATAGCACCGATGCTGGTTGATGCATATTTACCTTCCTGAATTTTATAAGAAGCATAAGCAATAAAGCGATGTGGCTGATAGTAAGAACCATTGGCCATGGTTGCAGTGTTAGGATTTCCAGAAACAGCTCTAGCACTCCATAAAGAAGAAGCAGTGCTTCCACCTTCAGCAGCATTCTGAGCCTTGCTATAAGTATAGGCGATACTTCCGAAGAAGTTCTTGTAGGTCTTCTGTAAACGGGAAGTAAGGGTGTATGAAAAACCTTTATTAGTATTGGCCATCAGGATGGCAGATCCGATATTCGGATTGGCCAAAGTGGTTCCATAATAGTATTTGTTGGTATTGGCAACAGAAGTCAGGTAACGCAACCTGTTATCAGCACCACCCAATGCAAAACCATTGCTGGTATTCAAGTTCACATTCTGATAGTAAACCGCATTGATATCTTTTGAATAAGTACCTTCTACGGTCAGCACCAGATCTTTAGCGAATTTTTTATCGATCGCCAGACTTGATTTCAATACCTGAGGATATTTGAAATTTTTGTCGGTAAGTGCTACACTATATGAACTGTTGGGCAATCCACCAGCAGGAATATACGCCGTTGGGTCAACATTGAAAGCTTTGTTGGCCACAGTAAATGATCCAAATTGGATACCATTGTTGCTGGCCTGGTTGCTCACCCATACAAATGGTGGAGGACCTGAGAATACACCTATCCCACCACGGATCTGTAGGGTTCTGTCGCCTTTAGCATCCCAGTTGAAACCCAATCTTGGTGAGAACAATGGAGTTGTTGCAGGTGCTTTTCCGATATTGTAGCTACCGTTCTTGAACGCCAATGCATCAAAATAAGTATTATCAGTAAACGCTTGTTTGTAGATGGTAAGATCAACACGCAAACCATAGGTCAGGGTGAAGTCTTTTGTTACACGCCATTTATCCTGACCCAGTACACCCAGTTCGGTAGAACCGGCATAAGCCCATGGGAAAGCACCGCCGGGCAGGGCAGAATATTGCAAGTAATAACTTTTTGCATTGGCTGTACCATTATTCACACTATTGTAAAAATCAGTGAGTGTATTGAATTGGTAAACGCCCTGATAACCGGGTGCAAATGCATTGGCATATTTACGATAATAATCTTGAGTACCTACAGTAATTTCATGAGCTCCTTTATAGAACTTAAACAGATCAGAGAACTGATACACATCGGTATTCAGTTTGTTGTTATAAGTATACATCTCATATCCAAAACTAGTATAGATGCTTCCGTTGCCATTGAGGATATCCACCAAAGGAAGGGTAGCACTATTAGAATGTTGTGAGCGGAAATCTCTGAGGGCAGTATATCCAAATTGCAGTTTGTTAGAAGAACGATTGCCTACACGGCTGTTCAATTCTGCAATAAAAATATTAAAGTTGTTGTTGATGGCGTAACCGCTACCATAGAAAGGCATAGAAGTGGTTCCGGGTTGACCGCCGGTGATCTGACCTGCGCCTGGACGGCTGGTGCTGGCAAACTGATCAGCGAAAGATTTTAAATAATTGTATTTAAAAGTAAAAGTATTACGGCTGTTGATGTTCCAGTCGATCTTAGCGGTGATCTTGTCACTTTGAGTTTTGAAATTATAACCCTGGAATGCACCCGGATTGTAATTAAATTTCTGTACAAGAAAAGCACTGAGGGCAGAGAGTGTATCGGCATTGGCCTGAGAAACGTTTCCGCCTGCGGCATGACTGGCATCAGATGCTACCAAACTGGTTGCAGGAAGTGATTTTCTTTCTTGCTCACCACTGATAAAGAAGAACAATTTATTCTTGATGATGGGGCCGCCAATGGAAGCACCACGATTGTTGAAATTAAAATCGGTTTTGGCAACTTTGGTGGTACCTACATTGTAACCCTGTGTACCCGGACCTTTCAGATAAGTATAGATAGTCCCTTTAAACTGGTTGGTACCACTTTTTGTTACGGTGTTGATACCGGTTCCAGAAAATCCACCTTGTGAAACATCATAAGGAGAAACGTTCACCTGGATCTGCTCAATGGCTTCCAGACTGATGGGTTGTGAATTGGTTTGTCCGCCCAATACAGACGAAAGACCAAATGAGTTATTGAAATTTGCACCATCAACGGTCATATTATTATACTGGTTGCTGCGACCACCGATATTTAAACCATTGGCAGTAGGCTCCAGTTTTGTAAAGTCTTGCAGTGAACGATTGATCGTTGGTAATCTTTCGATCTGTGAACGATTGATGATCTCCTGACTACCGGTACGGTTATTACTGAATACCTTGTCTTGTTTACGGGTAGTAACCGTTACTTCAGTTAGTTCAGATACCTGGGTAACCATTTTAAAATCGGCTTTATAAGCCTGGCCCAGTAACAGGGTAATATTTTCCTGTTTTTCTTCTTTATATCCAACAAAGCTTACCTTAATTTCATAAGGTCCACCGATGCGGAGGTTAGGAAGGTTATAACGACCATCCTTACGGGTGGTAGTGTAGTACTTGGTTCCGGTTGGTAAATGAACCGCTTGTACGGTTGCATTTCCAATACCATTGTTGCCAGCTGTAACCAAACCTTGGATCTCAGAAGTTGTTTCCTGAGCAAAGGCAAAAGAAGCTAAAGCGGCAAAGAATAGCGTTAGTAAAAATTTTGTTTTCATTCAATTTTTTTTTAGTTGCGCAAATGTCTGTATTTTTTGTGTGAACTGTTTTAAGAAATTATTAACAAACACCTCATTAACATTTAAAAAACATAATGAACAAAATATCCCAAACTGATATCTTTTTTTTTAAAAAAAAATCCCATCCGAAATGGATGGGATTTAAACATATAATAAATTAATATTATGGGAATATTCCTAATTCAGCATAACTATTGGCTACTTTATTGATAGCACTTACATAAGCGGCTGTGCGCATATCCGGAATTTCAGGATTGTCTTGCCAGATTTGCATGATCTCACGGGTGGCAGAGATCATGGTTTCTTCCAGACCACTATGCACCAGATCTACCTCTTCTGGACCATGCATGATAAATGTTCTTTCTTTCTCACTTACTTTCTTGCTGCTCAATTCTTCCATTTGAGAAAGGATATGGGTATTCATGTTCTCGGTGAATCTTTTTTCCATACGGCCATAACGAACATGGCTCAGGTTCTTCAACCACTCAAAATAGCTAACCGTAACACCACCGGCATTCAGGTACATATCCGGTACACATAAGATACCTTTCTGAGCAAATACATCATCAGCTTCTGGAGTACAAGGGCCATTGGCGGCTTCTCCTATGATCTTGGCTTTCACCCTCGGTGCATTTTCACCATTGATCACATTTTCCAGTGCAGCCGGTATCAGGATATCGCATTGCAGTTCAAGCGCATCTGTATTTTTAGCCAGGTTTGTAGCACCCAGGAAATTCAGGATCGATCCTGTTGCTTTACGATGCTGTACCACTTCTTCTTCATTCAAACCATTTGCATTGTAGATCGCACCTTCATATTCTGCTAGTCCTACCACAATAGCTCCATGCTCTCTGAAGAATTTAGCGCAATGGTATCCTACATTACCCAATCCCTGAACCACGATCGTTTTTCCTTCTATACCCAGGCTCAGTCCTTGTTTGGCCATCACTTCGGGCATATTGCATACTTCACGGATACCAAAGAAAACACCCATACCGGTTGCTTCTGTTCTTCCACGAACACCACCCTGTGTGAGCGGCTTTCCGGTAACACAACCTGCTGAATCAATTTCACCGGGTTTCAGTGAAGAATAAGTATCCACGATCCAGGCCATTTCTCTTGAACCGGTTCCGTAATCAGGAGCCGGAACATCGATGCCCGGGCCGATAAAATTTTTCTTTACTAACTCCGACGTGTAGCGGCGGGTAATTTTTTCAAGTTCATACACACTGTATTTGCGAGGATTGATCTTGATCCCTCCTTTACCTCCACCAAACGGTACATTTACAATGGCGCATTTGTAGGTCATCAGACTGGCCAATGCCATCACTTCATCCTGGTTCACTTCATCGCTGAAACGAATACCACCTTTACAGGGAGTTTTATGATGACTGTGTTGTACGCGATAAGCTTCTATCACTTCAATACTTCCATCATCACGCTTAACCGGGAAGCGCATCTGATAAACACTGTTGCAAGCTTTAATTTGTTCTAATATCCCCAAATCCCAATGGGTAAATTTGGCGGCTTTGTCGAAGCTTCTTTCCACGCTGTGAAAAAAGCTGTAAGGCTGTTGAGCACTCATAAATTTGTTTTTTATATTGGCAATCGTTGTTTGAATACTTGACTAAGAGAACGTAGTATATAGCTATCTAGAACATTAAAATTATTTTCCTTCTTTTTCTAACCTGCTTATTTTCCTATCTACCAGAAAAAGATAGATGAACAGTCCGATCAAAATGGTTAGACAAATGGCAACCACCACATAGATCTTTCCGCTGCCGCGCATGGTTTCATCAAAACTATCGGCCCCCTGGGCAAACAACAGGTTACTGGAAAGAAGGCTAACCACGATGAGCAGTAAACGGCTAAGTATCTTATTCATTGATCAGTGATTTATCTTTTATTAATTGTATTCTGATTCGAAGATTGGCTAACCACACCCCCACTAAGGTCCAACCGATCACGGCCGGATAAAACACCATGCGCATCGTTGCATCCAGATCTTTTTGTGCATTGAGGGCAGGATTTCCGGTGTCTGATCCGGGTGCACCGGGGTGCAGACTTCCTACCAGCCTGGGTATGATCCATATACTGGGAAACAACATGGCAAAAGCGAAAATATTATACACCGCACTGATCCTGGCTTTTTTGTCCATATCATTAAATGAACCCCTCAACACAAAATATGCACCATAGATCAATAAGGCGATTGCCGCTCCGATAAGTTTGGGTTCTTTTAAAACCGATCCCAGCGATTGGCTCTGATCAGTGATCCAGGTATAATTGGCCCAGATGGCACCGGTAGTATAGCCCAGGATCCCGAAAAAGGTTCCTACTGCTGCAAACTGTTGAGCGATGATATCATTGCGAAGGTTAAAGCCCCTGAGGTATTTCATGCTATACACGAAACTGATGATGAACAGGATCATCATACCAAACCACATGCACACGTGAAAGAAAAGATTTCGAATGGATTGATGAATGATGGGAAGGTCGGGAACTTTCATTAAAAACCCAGCTACTACAGTGTAGATTAAGAGTAAGAGGGATAATATTTTCCACCAATTTTTCTTCACCAAGAAGGCCAAAATTTATTGAGTGGCGCAAAGATAGGGAACTTGTTTGTTAGCAATAACGATTCATCGGATTTTTTATCTCGATTTTAATTATTTTATACACAATTAACAAATCCAATGGGACTAATTGAGCAAGAAAAAATGATCCATTATTTTAGAAAAAGGGCTATTGGAATCAGATTAATAATGGATTATATCCACTCTCAAGGCTTCTATAAAATCTGTAAACTGCAAGCGTTTCTTTTGTATTATTTATCACTACAACTCTTTTATTATATCAACCCGCCTTCGACATCCCGATAGCTATCGGGACATGCTGACAGTTTTATAGATCATGGAGCCACGCTAATATGTCACGCTGAGCTTGTCGAAGCGCTCATGAAGCATACGCTGAGCATAGATAGAAAACGTGTTTTTGCTGAAGAATTATTATAGACTGATCCTAAGGATTAGTCTTTCCAGAGATAAGGGAACAAAATGATGGCCATAGCCAATACCAGTACATCAAGTCCGGCGATCAAACCGGCCAATTGCAATACCGCTCCGGCTTTGAAGATCTCTCCAAAGGCTGATTTGCTCAACCGGATCAACATCAACAACATGGGCAATATCACCGGAAAACCGAGGATCGCGATCAATGCAGCATTCTGGTTGGCCTTGGCCGCAATGGCACTCATCAGTGTAAATACAATGCTGATGCTGGCTCCCCCCAAGATCACGATGAGCATAAAACGAAGGCTGTCGCTCACCGGATTTTCTAGGAACATGAAGAATAGGAAAAGACTGATCAAACTCATAAAGATCATGAGCACGATATTATACAGGATCTTGGCGATCACAAATTCAATTGGAGAGGCAATGGAATAAAAATAAAGCATCCGGCCCCGACTTTCCTGCAAAAAACTTTTGGCTACGGCATTCACACAAATAAAAAGCTGGATCACCCAAAATAACCCGTTCCATACGCTGGCATCGGGTTTATCCATGGAAAGGTAAAGTACAAAGATGGTGGAGGCGATATACAGGAGGATACCATAAAAAGTATGCTTTTGCCTGAACTCGAGCAGGATATCCTTCTTTAATAAAGCAAAAATTCTTTTGGTCATCGCTGCAAATTACTAAAAAGCATAAAAGCGGGCGGTAATTTATTCACATCCAATATTGGCATTTTTGATTTTTGTTGAAAATATTCGAACAACATTGATCACTATCCGCTACAAAATATCAAAAATAGCCATAGTTATTCACCGTGTTTTTACCAAGTGATTTTTCTTCTTGCATGATTAAATAATATCTTATATATTACAAAAAATTCACTACTAAAAACTATCTAAACATGAAAAGATTTTTGACATTTTGCCTGATCGTATCAGGCTTATTGACGAGTGCTGGCTTGCTTGCCCAGGATTTCATCAAAGGGAAACCCGGAATGTATCCTGAACAAGTAAAATTCAATGCCAATGCACCTGTTTTCAGCAAGGGGAATGTGCTGATCGCAGATGATAACGGCAATGTACAAACCAGCAACAAAGCCATTCTTAACCACGAAGAGCCCGATAATCTGGGCTTTCAGCATTATCGCTACCAGCAAACCTATGCGGGTATTCCGGTTGAACATGCTATATATATTATGCATGTAAAAGGCGGAATGGTGACCAGCGAAAATGGAAAATGGATCAAAGATTTTCCGGCTGATCTAAAAGCCAGTCCGGCCATTGCTAAAACCACCGCTCTTCAAGATGCATTGCAATTTGTTGGCGCAAAACTTTACAAATGGCAGGTGCCCGGTGAAGAAGCTTTTATTAAAAGAGAACAGAACAATCCAACCGCCAGCTTTTTTCCAAAAGGAGAACTGGTATGGTTCAGTGGTGAGGAAGAAGTGATCCCCACTGCATTAAGACTGGCTTATAAATTTGATATCTACGCACAGAATCCTACCAGCAGGCAGATCGTTTTTGTTGATGCTGTAAATGGAAAGATACTGGGCAAAAGAGAATTGATCCATACCACCAATGCTGCCGGTACGGCTACCACCGCATATAGTGGAACACAATCGATCACCACTGATTTTACAGGCACTACTTATCGCTTGCAAGAAACAGGCCGTGGCAATGGCATACAAACATTTGATATGCGTTTGGCAGGTGCCAATTATGGTTCGGCTGTTGATTTTACCGATGCCGATAATAACTGGAACAATGTGAATACCAATAAAGATCAATATGCAACCGATGCCCATTGGGGTGCAGAAAAAACATATGATTTCTATTTCACCAAATTTGGCAGAAATAGTGTTGACAATGCAGGACTTGCCCTAAAAAGTTATGTACATGTAAGCCTGATCGCTCAGGGATATTCTAATAATATCAATGCCTTCTGGGATGGAACCCGCATGAGTTACGGAGATGGCGGTGTCAGCGGAACAACTACCTATACCCCACTCACGGCATTGGATATTGCCGGACATGAGATAACGCACGGACTAACCCAATACACTTCTAACCTAACTTATTCCGGGGAATCCGGAGCCATGAATGAAGGCTTCAGTGATATCTTCGGTACCGCCATCGAATTCTATGGCAAACCCACCCTGGCCAACTGGAATATCGGCGAAAATATCGGCGCTGCTTTCCGCAGCATGTCGAACCCCAACCAGTTCAGTCAACCAGATACCTACCATGGTACTTTCTGGTACTCCGGTACTGCTGATAACGGTGGCGTACATACGAACAGTGGTGTGTTGAATTTTTGGTTTTATTTATTGTCACAAGGTGGCAGCGGAACCAATGATCTAGGCACGGCCTATTCAGTTACCGGTATCGGTATCGACAAAGCAGCGGCGATCGCCTTCCGCACCAATACTGTTTACCTGACTTCAACTTCTAATTATGCCAGTGCTAGAACTTTTGCCATTCAAGCTGCACAAGACCTTTATGGAGTGGGCAGTGTTGAAGCTACTCAAACATCCTGCGCATGGGCTGCAGTAGGTGTAGGCACCTGCGGTGTAACGGTTACTTGTACAGCTCCCGGCGGACTGGTATCTTCAGCGATCACCAATACTGGTGCTACGGTGAGCTGGTCGGCTGTAAGTGGTGCAGTAAGTTATGCGGTAGATTATAAATTAAATACAACTACTACCTGGACCAGTGCTGCCACAGCAACTACTGCTACATCAGTTAATTTAACCGGTTTAACATTGGGTTCATTATACGATTGGAGGGTGAGCACCAATTGCTCTGCTTCTGCCAGTTCATATTCTACCGCACAATTTACCACTACCGGTGGTACAGGTTGCGGTGTTGCATTTGAACCAAACGAAACATTGGCTACCGCTGCCAGCATCAGTTCTGGTGTAACCAATTCAGCTGCCCTCACTACGGCAACCGATATTGATTATTTCAAATTTGTGACTACAGCCACCAGCAGCAATGTGTTCAACTTGGTTGGACCAGCAGGTGTTGATTACGATCTATATGTGTACAACAGTGCAGGCACTCAGATCGGAGCAGGCACAACAGCTACTGCCACTGAAACCGTTTCATTGGCCAGTCAGGCAGCAGGCACTTATTATGTGAAGGTGATCGGCTACCTTGGAGCCAATAGCGCTACTTGTTATACCATCAAGGCTACAGCCACTACGGTAACGAGTTGCCAAAGCAGTTATGATGTGTCTACCAATGGCACTACTGCCGGCGCGGCAACCATTCCGTTCAATACCAATATCACCGGACTGATCAATCCTGCTGGCGATATCGACAATTATAAATTCGTGATCACCACAGCGGGTACCATTACCATCAGTTTGAGTACTTTACCAAAAGACTACGATCTGAAATTACTGAACAGTGCAGGTACCCAGGTAGCCATTTCACAAAATGGCAGCACTACCAGCGAAACGATCAACTATACTGCAGCACCAGGCACTTATTATGCCCAAGTGTATGGATTCAGTAGTGCATTCAGTGCTACCAGCTGTTATACTTTGAAAGTTCAGTTGGGAACGGCTACCATCATTGGTAACCCCGAAACAGTATCGAATGCTGTGCTGAAATTGTATCCTAGTCCTGCCAGCCAGGTCATCAACGTGAGTGTACTGGGTCAGATCAGCGACCAGGCTACACTTTCTGTAATGGATGTGAATGGCATGCAGGTGATGCTGGAAAAAGTTACCCGCAACATACAGCAGTTGAATATTTCCAAACTGCCTAATGGTGTGTATATGCTGAAAGTGAATAATGGAGGATCAACTCTTTATTCAAAATTCGTGAAGCAATAAAGCATATGATTTTATTAAAAAGCCATCCTGAAAAACAGGATGGCTTTTTTTATGTGTTTGATCAATTACATCAATCTTTCATCTGAGCACAGATGCGGCATCGTGGTTCATAAATATCTTTCTCGCCTAACACCACCTGAGCTTCCTGTGCCGTTTTGCGATATGAGATATTGGCGATATTCCCGCATTTCATACAGATCGCATGCAGTTTGGTGATATAATCTGCCTTGGCAAGCAGGTTGGGCATCTGGCCAAAAGGATTTCCCAGGTAATCCATGTCCAATCCGGCTACAATAACCCGTATACCCTTCTGCGCCAACTGTTCACAAACATCGGCGATCTCCGCATCAAAGAACTGCGCTTCATCGATGCCCACTACATCTACTCCCTCTGAAAGGGCCAGTATTTTTTTTGAGGCATCAACGGGAGTAGAAGTAATGGCATTGGTATCATGGCTCACGATCTTCACCACATCATAGCGAACATCAATTGCAGGCTTGAAGATCTCCACTTTAAGGTTTGCGATCTTTACTCTTTTTAATCTTCTGATCAGTTCTTCTGTTTTACCACTGAACATACTGCCGCAGATCACTTCTATCCATCCGCGTTTTTCGCCTTTGAAATTGGGTTCTATAAACATTTATATATATTTTATAAAATTGAGTTAGTAACTTAGGGAAAGCATTTATTGCTGATTGCCCCAATGGGCATCAAAAATATACTTTATCATGGAAAGAGTGGAGACACTCCTGAAAAAATTACAGGAACAATTTGAACAACAGGCACCGGCTGCTAGTCTGCTCCTAACGGTTCAGATGTTACAGGCCGAGTTGCTGCACCTGCAAACGACCGACCCTGGAGTATTGCCCGGCAACCCCGTTTCTTTAACCATTTCTGGCAATAACACTCCGGAGTATCCGGCCCCAGAAAATAAGGACATGCATCCGCCGGTTGAAGAAGAAAAGATCATTGAAGTATTGCAGGTTGATGAAGCAGAGCTAGAAGCAGAGTTGGAGGAAATAAAAAGGAATGCGGAAGTGATGCAGCAGATCAGTGTGCACAACAAACCAGCAATTGTTTTTGAAACGGATGATGAAGTGGATGATATTATACCCACATTAGCACATCTGCGACCCTCGGAATCGAAGCCAGAAAATAAAATAAAAAAGGAAACGATCGTTATACATACACCTACGGTTAATGAAAAATTAAAACAGTCGAAGATCGATCTTGGAGATACTTTAGCCGAACCTCCTGTGCGCGATCTGCGCAAGGCCATCGGCGTAAATGACCGCTACCTGTTCATCAATGAATTGTTCCGCGGAGACGAAGTAAGTTATGAACGCAGCATCAAAACCATCAATAGTTTTTCCATTTTACCTGAGGCCGAATACTGGATCAGCAGGGAATTAAAACTAAAAAATGGATGGAAAGATAATAATGCGGTGGTGCAGCAGTTTGATCAATTGGTAAGAAGACGATTCTCCTGAATATATTGAAGGATCTGTTGAGTAGCACCTGTTTTGCTGTACACAAATTCCCGTGCAGCCTTCCCTGTTTGTTCGCGTAAATTTTCATCCTGCAACCAGTCGTGCAGTAAATTTTCCAACCCCATCGGATCTCCATAACTAAGTGCAGCACCGGCTTCCAGCAAGCCAACCGCTTCATCAAATTTTTCATACTCCGGACCGAATACCACCGGTTTACCATACACCGCCGGCTCCAGTACATTGTGCACGCCGTCTTTTCCAAACCCTCCGCCTACATAAGCGATATCGGCATGTTGGTATACCCGCGACAGCATACCCATATTATTCATGATCAGCACATGCGCCGGTATTACCGGGTTGCCCGATGTGGCAGCCAGTTCTGAATAAAAAATTGAATGGGGGAATATTTTTTTAATCTCCTCCAGGTGCAGATCGTCGATCTCGTGAGGCGCAATGATAAATTTTATTTCGGGATGCACTTTCACAAAATGAGAAAGTTCGATCTCATCCTCTCTCCAGGTACTACCCGCCACGATCACGGATTGTTGACCACAAAATTGAGCGATAAACGGAACCGGTTCAGCATGTTCGGCAATGGCGATCACCCGGTCGAAACGAGTGTCACCGGTAACGGATACACGCTGTTTAACGGAAAGGGATTCGAGCAATTGCTTAGACGACTCGTTCTGTACAAAAAAGCAAGTGAACGCCTCCAGCATCTTTCTCCAGATCGATCCGTACCAGGCAAAAAATGGCTGGTTAGCGCGAAAGATGCCCGATACCAACACGAGGGGAATTTTCCTTTTTCTCAATTCATCCAAATAATAAAACCAGAATTCGTATTTCACCCATAGCACCAGGGTTGGCTGAATGGCATCGATGAATGCGCGGGCATGAATGGGTGAATCCATTGGAAGATAAACGATCCGGTTGGCCAAAGGATCGCCTTTTACTACTTCATATCCCGATGGAGAAAAAAAACTGAGTACAATTTGCATCTCAGGGTAACGCTGTTTTAAGGCTTCCAGCAAGGGGCGCCCTTGTTCAAATTCGCCCAGACTGGCACAATGCATCCAAACGGTGTTGGCGCCTTGGTTGGAAGATTTTGGAATCTCCTGCTCCCTTCGACCCTGCATCCATCGTTTTGCCTTCGGATTCCATAAAGCCGCAACCCGTATCCCCAGGGCATACAGGTAAATGAATATGGTATAGAAGATTTGTCCCACAACAGAATTTCCAGCAAATCTAATCCCAAATCCTTAATAATAAATTGCTATTTGAATCGTTATCTTTGCGCCGCATAAATAACCTATTATGAGACCCTTACAAATGGTGGATACCCGTACCCAGTATCAGCATATCAAACCCGAAGTAGATGCGGCTGTTTTGGCGGTGATGGAGAGTGCTATGTTCATTGGCGGAAAAGTAGTCAATGATTTCACCGAACACCTGGGACAATACCACGGATCAAAGCATTGTATCCCCTGTGCCAATGGTACCGATGCCTTGCAGATCGCGATGATGGCACTCGGACTGGAACCCGGAGATGAAGTGATCACCCCTTCCTTTACGTATATCGCTACGGTAGAAGTGGCCGCACTCCTGCGCATCAAACCCATATTTGTAGAAGTGGATCCAAAAACATTTTGCATTGATCCTGAGGCCATAGAAAAAGCTATTACGCCCAGAACCAAGGCCATTATTCCTGTTCACCTATACGGACAGGCAGCCAATATGGAACGCATCATGGAGATCGCTGCAACACACAAACTTTTCGTGATTGAAGATAATGCACAGGCCATCGGTTGCGATTACACTTTCGGTAACGGCACCACGAAGAAGACGGGCAGCATCGGACATATCGGATGTACCTCCTTCTACCCTTCCAAGAACCTGGGTGCCTTTGGTGATGGTGGTGCCATCTTTACCGACGACGATAACCTCGCCGCATCCATTAAGATGATCGCATCGCACGGACAAAGCAAACGGTATTACCATGATGTGGTGGGTTGCAACTCCAGATTGGATGCCATGCAAGCCGCCATCCTGGATATTAAATTGAAACATCTCGACAACTATATCGTGTCACGCAGAAAAGCAGCCGATTTCTATGACGCAGCCTTTGCCAGTAGCGCGGTCATCCGCACACCGTATCGTGCCGCCAATAACAAACATGTTTTTCATCAATACACCCTGATCCTGGATGCCAAAGAAAACCCAGCCGCTTATCGCGATGGGATGAATGCTTACCTGGCCGAAAAAGGCGTGCCTTCCATGATCTATTATCCGGTGCCGGCACACCGCCAAAAGATGTTTGATGCCTTCGGCGGAAGCAGTTACCAATTGCCGCTCACCGACTGGCTTACCGAAAGGGTGATCTCCCTCCCCATCCACACAGAACTGGATGAGGAACAACTTAATTTCATTGTTTCACATGTATTAGACTACACAAATAAATAGACCATGAAAATAGCGGTTATAGGTACGGGTTATGTTGGACTGGTTACAGGCACATGCTTTGCTGAGACCGGAAATGATGTTATATGTGTTGACATCAACCCGACCATCGTAGAAAAATTGAATGCCGGACAGATCACCATTTATGAACCCGGACTGGAAAAGCTTTTCCTGCGCAACCAGAAAGAAGGCAGATTGCATTTTACTACTTCCCTGAAAGCCGGCATAGACGGAGCCCAGATCATCTTTCTGGCCCTGCCAACTCCTCCGGGAGAAGATGGTAGTGCTGACCTGAAATATATCCTGGGCGTAGCCCATGACCTGGGTGGAATGATCGATCCCAAGGGTTATGTCGTGATCGTAGACAAGAGCACCGTTCCGGTAGGCACTGCCGATAAAGTGAAAGCCGCCATTCTGAAAACAGATGCTAATTTGTCTGAGGCTTTTGATGTGGTGTCTAATCCCGAGTTCTTACGCGAAGGCGTAGCCGTAGATGATTTTATGAAACCCGACCGGGTGGTGATCGGCACAGAATCTGAAAAAGCCAAAAAGATGATGAACGAACTATTCATCCCCTTTGTACGACAAGGCAACCCCATCATCTTCATGGACGAAAAATCTGCCGAACTTACCAAGTATGCCGCCAATGCATTCCTGGCCACCAAGATCAGCTTCATGAATGAGATCGCCCAGCTCTGCGAGCGTTTAGGCGCCGACGTTGATATGGTGCGTAAAGGCATGGGCAGCGATGAAAGGATCGGCCGACGCTTCCTGTTCCCCGGCATCGGCTATGGTGGAAGCTGCTTCCCCAAAGATGTTCAGGCCCTGGCAAAATCGGCCGGTGAAGCGGGTTATGATTTCAAATTACTGGAAGCCGTGATGCTGGTCAACAAAAAACAAAAACAACATTTACTGCCTAAAATAAAGAGCTGGTTCCAAAACGATCTGAAAGGAAAAAAGATCGCTCTTTGGGGACTTGCATTCAAACCCAATACCGATGATATTCGGGAAGCGCCTGCCTTAGACATTATTGAAGCCTTGCTGGAAGCAGGTGTACATATCACTGCCTACGATCCGGAAGCCATGAAGAATGTGAAACAATTGCTGGGCGATCGCATCCAATTTTCCGACAGGCAATATGATGCCCTTATCGACGCAGATGCACTGGTGATCGCCACGGAATGGAGCGAATTCAGAACACCGGA
>Ga0194037_1000411_pt1 | contig 33626 bp, 28 predicted proteins | sample JunL306m_MetaG_FD_148653 | JGI IMG/M metagenome (GOLD analysis project Ga0194037, IMG submission 148653) | Anoxic zone freshwater microbial communities from boreal shield lake in IISD Experimental Lakes Area, Ontario, Canada - Jun2016-L304-6m | ecosystem: Environmental > Aquatic > Freshwater >... | reverse complement strand
ATAAAATCGATTGGGTTTTGTTTGTTCGCAAACATTTTCATGATACGAGAAATACGCTCATTCTTTCCACTACGCATATTCTTAACATAAGAACCTGCATCCAAATGACCAGAATAACATCTGAAGAACGCTAAACGTCCCACGAAAGGATCGGTCATGATTTTAAATGCTAAGGCAGCAAATGGTTCTTTTGCATTGGGCTTACGGTAAACTTTTTCTCCTGTATCTGGATCTGTTCCTTCTGTATCATCTACATCTACTGGAGAAGGCAGGTAACGACAAACTGCATCTAATGCTGTTTGTACCCCTTTATTTTTAAAGGAAGATCCGCACATCATTGGAACGATACTTAAATCGATCGTTGCTTTACGAATGGCTTCATGTACTTCAGCTTCAGAAATAGAATCTGGATTTTCAAAAAACTTCTCCATTAATTTGTCGTCGTATTCTGCAACGGCTTCAATTAATTGAGCTCTCCAATAATCCACATCTTCTTTCATATCATCAGGAATTGGATGCTCTACATAAGTCATACCCTCTGTAGCATCATCCCAAATAATGGCTTTCATTCTAATTAAGTCCACTACACCAGTGAAATTATCTTCAGCACCGATAGGTAATTGTAAGGGTACTGCTTTCGCGCCTAACATTTCTCTTACTTGTGTTACCACCATTAAGAAATCGGCTCCTGCACGGTCCATTTTATTAACGAATCCAATACGGGGTACTTTGTAACGATTTGCTTGACGCCAAACTGTTTCTGATTGAGGCTCTACCCCATCTACTGCAGAAAAAAGTGCGATCAAACCATCCAATACGCGCATAGAACGTTCTACCTCTACTGTAAAATCCACGTGACCTGGAGTATCAATGATATTGAAATAATAATCTTTTGTTCTATCATCTTTTTTACCCAATGTAGTCGGGAACTGCCATTGGCAACTTACTGCAGCAGAAGTAATGGTAATACCTCTTTCTTTTTCTTGTTCCATCCAGTCTGTAGTAGCGGCACCATCATGCACCTCTCCTATTTTGTGGATCATACCAGTATAACGTAAGATACGTTCAGTCGTAGTTGTTTTACCCGCATCAATGTGCGCAGCAATTCCAAAATTTCTTTGTAGTTTCAAGTCAGCCATAAAAGGGTTATTTTTTATTTTAAATGGTCCTATTTTCCGAGGCGCAAAGTTAACGATATTAGTAATTGAAAGGCTGATTCTCGACTTTTTTTTCCAATAAAAAAACCTCCCTGTTGATACAGAGAGGCTTAGTCTATTTTTAAAAGCTAAAAAGCCAGTAATATATTTAAAATTACATTTTAAAGTGAGAGAAGGCTTTGTTCGCCTCAGCCATACGGTGGGTATCTTCTTTCTTTTTGAAAGCGGCACCTTCACCCTTAGTTGCTGCAACAATTTCATTGGCTAATTTGTCAGCCATTGTTTTACCATTGCGCTCACGAGAATAACGTACCAACCATTTCATGCTCAAAGAAATCTTACGATCAGGACGTACTTCAGCAGGAATTTGGAAAGTCGCACCACCAATACGACGGCTACGTACTTCTACAGCAGGCGTAATATTGACTACTGCTCTTTTCCACATTTCATATCCATCTTCACCAGTGAATTTGCTCACTTTGTCTAAAGCATCATAAAATATCTTATAAGCTGTAGTCTTTTTACCATCTAACATGATGTTATTGATAAAACGAGTCACTTGTACATCGTTGAAACGAGGATCTGGTGCTAGAGGAATTTTTTTAGGTTGTGCTTTACGCATGTCGAATATGAGTTAGTGGTTACTTATTTAATTATTTCTTTGCTTTTTCTTTCTTAGTTCCGTATTTACTACGAGACTGCTTACGGTCTTTAACACCAGCAGTATCCAAGCTTCCACGTACAATATGATAACGTACACCTGGCAAATCCTTCACACGACCACCACGTATCAAAACGATACTGTGCTCTTGTAAGTTGTGGCCTTCTCCAGGAATATAAGCAATGACTTCAATTTTATTTGTCAAACGTACTTTGGCTACTTTACGTAACGCAGAGTTAGGTTTTTTAGGTGTAGTTGTATACACTCTAGTACAAACGCCACGACGCTGAGGACATGCGTCCAATGCTCTTGATTTACTTTTAGCCCTGATGATCTCACGGCCTTTTCTCACTAATTGTTGAATAGTAGGCATTTATTCTGCTGTTTTGTTCTATTTCGGTTTATAAAAAATTCGGACGGCAAAGGTAATGGCTGTGAGCCAATTACCAAAATGTTTATTCGCTAATTTTAAAAAAATAAAGGAAATGGCCTTTTTTAGCAGGAATTGAGCTAAAAATTATTGCCTATACGATTAAAAATCAGGGATTTACTTAAATTTTCACCATCCACCCGTGCTTGTCTGCTTTTCTGCCCATGCGAATCTCATGCAACGCTTGTTTTAAAGCTTTTGCAATAGGCATATTTTCAGGATCAAAATCCATGAGGTAATCGCCATGGGCCAATTGCTTGATCATGGATACGACGGCAGCAGTGCCTACCCCAAAAATTTCTTGGAAGACCCCTTTTTTATGCGCAGCCACAATTTCATCCACCGATAAATTTCTTTCTTCCACTTCATAGCCCATTTCACGCAATAATATAATTGAACTATCACGGGTCACCCCTTTTAATACCGTTCCTCTTTCCAAACTTGGGGTAATTACTTTCCCATCGATGACAAACATCACATTCATCACCCCTACTTCTTCTACATATTTATGCTCGTTGGCATCGGTCCATAAAATTTGATCAAAGCCTTTTTGTTTGGCCAATTCTACAGGATGTAAACTTGCTCCATAATTTCCACCATTCTTTGCAAAACCAACACCACCGGGTGTTGCACGCGTATACTTTTGTTCAATTAAAATTTTCATAGGGGCAGAAAAATAAGGACCACTTGGTCCCAAAATAATCATGAACTTATAAGTAAGTGATGGTCGCACGCCTAAATAAGGATCGGTGGCAATCATAAATGGACGGATGTATAAAGAGGAATCTGGTGTAGTTGGAATCCAGCCAGATTCTACATTGATTAATTGTTTCATTCCTTCCATAAAAAGCCATTCAGGTACCTGAGGCATTTCCATGCGTGCTGCTGAAACATTAAAACGTATTAAATTTTGATCGGGTCTAAAAATAACAAATTCACCCTTGTCATTTTTAAACGCTTTGATGCCTTCAAAAATGGTTTGTCCATAATGCAAGACTGCACTTGAAGGATCCAAAGAAATGGGTGAAAAAGGTTGAATGGCTAAATGCTTCCACGCCCCATCTTCATAGTCTGCGACCAACATATGATCTGTAAAATGTTTGCCGAAAGCAATTTCATTCATATTGAAATTAGCTAAATTAGAATGGGTAGTTTTAATAATTGGAATAGTTGGTGTAGACATAAACTTAATTTAATAAAGGATCAAGGGTACAAAGAAACGAAAAAATTGAAAACTTACAAGTGTTATTTTTCAATTTGGACCAATTCATTTAATTTTCCAACTTAATGAATGAAAGCAAAATAATATTACCCCCTGCTGTTCTAGTTTCTTTGTTCAAAGATAGCTTGGTCCTGCCTGAAAATAAAATAAACCCTGCCTTAATTGAGGAGCAAAATGCAAATTTAGCCGCTGATCAAGAAGCCTTTGCAAAAAAGAATAAAAAAAAGGAGCCTGCCATTGACTCCAAGAACAATGAACAAGAAGCTGTTTCAGAAGAAACTATGGAAGCGCTCACCAACTTCAAATATTTAGGCGATCACCATAAAAAAATTGTGGTGCTGGTGAGTGACCCTGCATCGGTTTATTTAAATGAAGCTGATTTTATTTTATTAACCTCTATTTTAAATGCCTGCAGACTAACCATTGCAGATATCGCGCTTGTGAACTTAGGCCATCAAAAGGCTGGACTTCATCAAATACTCCACTTACTTCCTTCCAAATTAGTGATTGCTTTTGAATTAGATAGCAATGCATTAAAAATAAAATTGCCTACCCAATTGTATAAAGTGATCCCACTAGGCGAAAACAATTTATTGTTTAGCAACTCTTTAGCTAGTATGCAAGGCACGGATGCCAATGCCAAACAAGAGAAAGCAAAATTATGGGCCGTGTTAAAACAAATATTTCAATTGTAATTTAGTTCTATCTCATGTATACCCTCGTATTTGCCACCAACAACCAACACAAAGTTGAAGAGATACAATCCTTGGTGGGCAAGGATTTTAATATAATTCCATTAAAAGAAGCAGGCATCGATATTGATATTCCAGAGCCGCATGACAATTTAAAAGACAACGCTGCAGAAAAAGCAAGGACCATTCATGGCCTCACTAAACAAAATTGTTTTAGCGAAGACACGGGCTTAGAAATTGATTTTTTAAATGGCGCACCTGGTGTAAAAAGTGCTAGGTATGCTGGTGAAGACAGAAATTTTCAAGCCAATATTGATAAAATTTTAGAGGAATTAATTTCAACTGAAAACAGAACTGCTCAATTTAGAACAGTGATTTGTTTGATTTGGGAAAACAAAGAATATTATTTTGAAGGTATTTGCAAAGGATCTATTACAAAAGAGATGCATGGTGCAAAAGGATTTGGCTATGATCCTGTTTTTATTCCCGTAGGCGCTAGTAAAAGTTTTGCCGAAATGAATATGCAAGAGAAAAATAATTATAGCCACCGACAAAAAGCAGTCACCCAGCTTTTCTCTTTTTTAAAAAGTCTTTAAAAAATATTGATTATTGTATAGGAGGTATGGCCGCATTCCAAATGGCCCAACTCTCTTCCGCTTGAAAATGCAACATATCTAACCCATTTTTGATGGCCGCTCCTTTTTCTTTTCCTTTGGATAAAAATAAAGTTTCCGCAGGATTGTACACAAGGTCATACAAATAATGCCCACTACCGATGGCTTCATAGGGAATCAACGGGGCTTCTTGCACATTGGGATACATACCAATAGGACTGGTATTAATAATAAGCTTGTGCTGATTGATCATGTCTTCATTCAACGCTGAATAATTCACGACAGGTGCATTAAATATGGAAGCATTCGCCTGATTGTTCCTGGACACTAATTGATATTGTATGGATAATTTTTGTAAAACCCATTCTACTGCAGCAGCAGCACCGCCTGTACCTAGTATCAAAGCTTTGGTATGATTTGGTTTTAATAGCGGCAACAAAGATTTTTCAAAACCCAGCACATCGGTATTGTACCCATACCATTCATTTTTGTATTGGCGAATGCAATTGCATGCATTTATTTGCGACACCACAGTGGATGGATGTTGAATAAAAGCAATCACTTCTTTTTTATAAGGGATGGTTACATTTAATCCTTCCAAATTTTCATTTTCCCAAAGTGAATTAAATGCATGAATAGTAGCTATAGGATAATTTTCATATTGTGCATCTACAATATTTTCTTTCAAGAATTTTTCAGCAAAAAATCCTTTTGAAAAAGAATGTGACAAGGGGTAGCCTATTAATCCAAACTGACGCAAAATTATTTATTTAAGTATAAATCAAAAGTATCACTTCTTAGTCCAATGCGCATGGTTTCCAATGGAATCACTTCAGAGGGCGCAATATTGCCTAAATTCACATTGCAGCCTATCAATTCTAAGAAATACAATTGCTGGGCTTTTTGTGGTGCTTCCCAAAGAATTTTTTCGGCAGGAATTTTAGTTAAAATTTCTTGCACCAATCCTTCACGTACTTCCCCGCTTCCTCTATAAATGCCCACATTGCCTGCTTCTCTTGCTTCTGCAATCACATAGGCCGATCCTGCATTGAGTTCTGCACTCATTAACTCAATCCATTGATAAGGCGGTATGATATGGGCTGCGTCCTTACTACCCACTTCACTCAATACGGTGGCAAATTTTGCGATCTTTTCAATGTAGCCGCATTTTTCACTGTGTGGAATGGTAATGGATCCGTCACTTACTTCTATCAAATCTATTTTGTAGTCTTTGCAAATGGCTACATAATCTTCGTACTGATTTCTGATAATGAATGCCTCAAATAAAGTACCCCCAAAATAAACTGGGATATTATGCGATTGGTACAATTCAATCTTTTTTCTCAAATTGGGTGTTACAAAGGAAGTACCAAAACCTAACTTAATTAAATCAGTATGCACACCAGCCACACTCAAAAAATTCTCTGCTTCTGCAAAACTCAAACCTTTATCCATCACCATAGTTAGCCCGCTATTTCTAGGTTTGGCTGTTCTTTCAGGAATTTGAGACATTTTGAAATTCATCATAGTCGTTCTTTATAAGTGATACCCTAAAGGTAACTCAATTGATTAAGACTTTTTTCCTTTCTTCTTGTATTGACCAATCAATTCAGCCACCTTTGCATCTTGCACCATCTCCGGATAAAACTTAGTAAATTTTTTCAATAATTTAGAAGATTTGGATAGGGCCATTTCCAATTGAAGTAAACCCTCGGCAGTTTTATTCATCATAAATAAAATAGCACTTCTGTAAAAGATGAAGGTTACTTTTCCCTGCGTAGACATATAGGCCAATTCTGTTTGTTCTAGTGCAATATCCAATTGCTCATTGGCCACCAAACACTTAATTAAAGACTCCCAACCTGCAATTTGTTTGGGTTTGTTTTTTACGACAGTTCCAAAAAATTGAGCGGCTTCTCTAAATTGTTTCAAATGCATGTAACACTCTCCCATTAAAATATAATACTCATTAATGTGTTGATGAATTCTTAAAGCATGTTCCAATTGCTTGATGGCTAGTTCCCAATTTTCTTCTTGCATATAAGTACCTGCAATTTTCTGGTACAGCCTACTGTCATCTGGATTTAAGTGCACTGCTTTTTTATAATGAAATCTTGCTTGCGCATAATTTTTCATTCGATGGTAACAATGTCCAATGGCTTCATAAATCACATCTTCGGGTCTGGAGAGTTCTAATACTTTTTCTAATGCATCGATGGCTTCTCTGTATTTTCTTAAGCGTAAAAACGCATCGCCCATATTGCGGTAAGCGTAATCAAATTTTTCATCAATCACAATGGCATATTGATAAGCATCAATGGCTTTCTCATGTAGTTTTATTCCTTGATAGGCTGCAGCTAAATTAAACCAAGCGAGTGCATTGTAAGGTTGTTCATCTATGATACGCTGATGCAATCGAATGCTTTCTTCGTTTCTTCCTGTAAAGTCAGTCCAAAAACAAATTTTGTACAAAGCTTCTTCATTGGTTGGATCTTCTTCCAATATTAATTGCAAACAATCAAATACTTTGTCAAAGGCTTCGTGGTCGTCATACACATCGGCTAGTTCAAATAAAACTTCGGTACGTTCTGGTCCTTCAAATAAAAGAAGTGCTTCTTGCAATAAGACAATGGCTTTTTCTGGTTGATCCAAGGCCAAATAAGCATCTGTTTTAAGAATGAATAAATTCATGTCTTTATGGTCATACAAGGCAGCGGCATCCAATAATTTCAAAGCCTCTTTGTATTTTCTAGTGGCCAAAAGCAGATCCGCTTTTTTTATCATCAATAAAGAAGAATGTGGGTATTGGTTCAAAGCCATATTGGCCGCTTCAATGGCATCTGCCATTTCATCCTTTTCATCTAGATGTTCTATGATTCTTTCAAAATCATCTTCTTCTATATAAGAATTGGTTCGACCTAATTTAAGGTTTTGAAAGCGTTGCATTAGCTCTTGAATGTCTCCGCCCTCCTCGTCACGATGGTTATCGAACATGGTACTTTACTTATGGGTTAGGAATAAAGCATTGATTTTCAATGCCTTAACTCAGAAGGCAAGATTCCTCTTTGCTTTAAATAAATGTACAATTAACCTATTAATTATCAATAATTTATTCTTCACATCAGCCTATAAAAAGGTTCAAAATAAATTTTTTATAGATATATTAATTTGTCTACCTTTGAAAAGATCATGTCCACTATAAAAACCATATTAAACACTGCTAGTTTAGCAATGCTATTGCTTGTATCTACAAGTACCTTTTCTTCCACCATTGTCATCAACAACAATTTGGATGCAAGAAAATTAGTAGAAAAATATAGTTTAAAAAATATTGGCAATAGCACCCATAAGACAGCCACTTTTAATGCTTTAAAATCTAGTTTGGTATTTAAAGGATTCTCTACCAACACAGTGAATGCTGATGCCAACAGCAATTACATAAAATTCAACAAAGGAAATATTTCTTATGTAATTCCTTACAGATACAATTTTTTGTTGTCTAAGTTTAAGACACCGACTCCAGTTCAACCTTAATTACTGATTTTTTTTATTGATGTTTAATCAATGATTTGATATAAGTCTTTGTTGACATTAAATTGACTCAATGCAATTGGACTTAAATCAATCTTACTGGCCAAGTATTGAATGGCTTTCCCTTTGGCTGGAAGAATGGTATACCCCAACACCAATCCAGGAATGTCTTTGAAGGCCAATTCAAAAGCATTGACAGATGCTGCTATTTCGCTGGTGTATTGAATTTCATAAATAGTTTGATCACTCCAAACAACTTGTACTTTTTTACATAAATAACCCAAGATAGAAATGGCAGAGTCCGATGCTGCTTTCATGGAAAGCATGGTAGGCGTATTATTGGGCGGATATTTTATTTCTTGTAGAAAATGATTTTGTCCAATGTCTTTTAAGATGATGGCGTTGTCTGACTGCGTATTAAATATTAAGGCTTGCACCAATTGAGGTGAAGTAAAAATTGTTTTGCATTGACTCCCCTTGATCCATACATTTTTGGTACCCATGGCCATCCATTGAGTTCCTCTCTGTTCCAAAATTTCGAATTGAAGGGCGCATTCCCCTACTACCTTGACTTGTGCATGGGCGCTAGCAATCGTAAAGAAAATGCTCAGAATTAGGGGGGTAATTTTACATTTCATGAACACTAAAAATTGAGCACCCGATCTACATGGGTGCTCAACGCTTATTTATTTTTTTGTTTTATCTTTTAGGTCTTGTACTTTTTTCTGCGCTTCCATCATTTGCTCGTACTTGCTTTGCCAATTACTTTTCTTCTTAGGTGTTTTACGTTTTACTTCTATGGCAGCTAAAATACTATCGTGATTAATGATGAATTTTTGAATGATCAATTGTAAAATTAATGTTACAATATTCGAAACTGTATAATACCAGGTTAATGCGGATGGCAATCGGTTAAAGATAAACAGCAACATCACTGGGAAAATATAAGGCATGTACTTTAAGGCAGGATTGTCCTGTGTAGGTGTCATGGACATATTGTACACAGAAATAAATACACTAGTAATAACCGCTGTAATGGTAAACAAGCTAATGTGGTCACCAAATCCCATAGGTACAGTGAAAGGCAATTTTGCAATCACATCATAGCTTGATAAATCCTGGCTCCACAAAAACGACTGACCTCTTAATGAAATATTTGAATTAAAGAAACTATACAAGGCAAAGAATATGGGAATTTGCAATAAGGCTGGAATACAACCGCCTAGCGGATTCACCCCAGCTTCTCTAAATAATTTCATTTGCTCCATCGCAAAACCTTGCTGATCGTCGCCTAATTTTTTCTTAATCCCATCCAATTCTGGCTTAAGCACTTTCATTTTAGCACTGCTTAAATAACTAGAATAAGTAAGTGGAGAAGTGACTAGACGAATAAAAATGGTCAACCACAATACCACCCAACCAAAATTTTTCACAAAGCCTGCAAAGAAATCAAATACAGGCATGATGATGAACTTATTGATGGGTCTAACAAAAGAATATAAGTCTCTACCTAAGTTCACTATCTTTTCCATCTCAGGCGCCTGCGTTTTCAAAATTTGAAAATCATTGGGGCCATAATATAAAGACAATGCAATACTTGCATTGGTTCCGTTTAACTTGGTTTGAATTTGTGCTTGTAAGGCAGCCAAGCCATTGCTGCTGTCTATCTTTCTTTGCCAATCTATTTTACCAGAAGTAAAGCCTTCTTTAGCAATGATCGTGGTATTAAAAAATTGTTGCACCAAACCCACCCATTGAATAGGCTTTTCAAAAGCCTTGGTGGTTTTGCTAGAAATATAATCAAACTCTCCACCTTCTGTAAAACATACATTGGACATTTGACGCTCATACACCGAAGTGCGTTCTTGTTGATAAGAATGCACGTCCCAAATTAAATTTACTTGGTTGTTGGTCAACAATTGATCGGTTCCGTCCAATTTGATATTGAAATCAATATTGTATTTGTTGGCTTGCAATGCAAATTGATGACGCACTGTTTTTCCTGATGGCGTAGTAAAACTATATTCGATTTTTTGAACGCCATTTTCGCTAGGCAATACCGTAGTGGTGGGAAATAATACTTGATTGATTTGAACCGTTTGGTTGTTGCCTATATTAATTGGATAATTCAAGGAACTACTGTCTCCCAAATACACATTTTCTTTTTTATAGTTGGTGTACTTTTTTAAAGTGACGCCTACCACCTGTCCGCCTTTATTGCTCAATTTAACTTTAACCACTTCGTTCTCTAAATAGGAGAAGGTTTCTTTTACCGAATCTACTGGTTCTGCAATGGCTGCTTTAGTACTGTCTGCATTGATAGGATTTTTTAAAGCCGCAGCTTTATCAGCAGTAGCTTTAATCATCGCCACAGAATCATCAAAGTGCTTTTTATAAGAAGCTAATTCTGTTTGTTGTTTATTGGTGTACCAGAAGTACAAAAAAAACAAACCAGCTAATAAGACAAACCCGGTGATCGTATTTTTATCCGTATTCATAATCAGTTTTTAAACGTATTTAAACGAGGGGCAAAGGTATGTTTTTTATTGTTGATTTATACGGGACAAAAAACCACTTTTAGGCCAAAAAACTAGTTTTGGGGTCCTAATTAACCCTTCATTTAAAGCTGAAAATGAATGCTGCTATCTTTTGGAAGCCAGTTCTTTTGCAGCAGCAATAAAATGCACAAATAATGGGGCTGGATGCTCTACCGTACTTTTTAATTCAGGATGATATTGAACACCAATAAAAAATGGATGATTGGGCAATTCTATAATTTCCACCAATCCCAATTCTGGATTAACCCCGCTGGTGACCATCCCTTTTTCTTGAAATAATTTTAAGAAATTATTATTGAACTCATATCTATGACGGTGACGTTCATTGATATTGGTTGTACCATATATATTATAGGCCAAGGTATCTTTAGTAATGCTACATGGATAAGAACCTAAACGCATGGTGCCCCCTTTCATGGTAATTCTTTTTTGATCTTCCATCATGTCAATTACAGGATGTTCTGTATTCGCATCCATTTCAACAGAGTGCGCTCCTTTTAAATGCAAAATATTACGAGCAAATTCAATCACGGCCATTTGCATGCCTAAACAAATACCAAAGAAAGGTAAATTGTTTTCTCTTGCATATTTTACAGCCACAATTTTTCCTTCAATACCCCTATTACCAAAACCTGGGGCTACTAATAATCCGTGCAAGCCAGCCAATTGTTCATTCACATTCTCATCTGTGATATTTTCACTGTGCACATTCACTACATTTACTTTCACTTCATTCATCGCACCAGCATGAATAAAGCTTTCTAAAATTGATTTATAAGCATCTTGTAGTTCAATATATTTGCCAATCAAGCCAATATTTACCGTTGCTTTAGGATGTTTTAGTTTGTCTAAAAAAACATTCCATTTGGTTAAATCTGGCTCCTTGAAGTTCTTAATGTTTAATTTCTTTAAAACAATTAAATCCAATTGTTCTTTTTGCATCAATAAGGGGACTTCATAAATGGTGCTCGCATCTAAAGATTCAATGACATTGCCCGCTTTAACATTACAGAACAATGCAATTTTTCTTTTGATATCATCATTCAAAGGATGTTCTGTTCTACAAACAATTACATCGGGATGTACGCCTGTTTCGCTTAACATTCTCACACTATGTTGCGTAGGCTTTGTTTTTAATTCTTTGGCTGCACTTAAATAAGGAATTAAAGTCAAGTGTACTACCATCACATCTTCTTCTGGCAATTCCCATTGAATTTGACGCACGGTTTCAATAAAAGGAGTACTCTCAATATCCCCCACCGTTCCGCCAATTTCAGTAATTACAATATCAAATTTCCCATCTTGTCCCAACAATAACATACGACGCTTAATTTCATCGGTAATATGCGGTACCACTTGTACGGTTTTACCTAAAAATTCACCAGCTCTTTCTTTATTGATCACCGTTTGATAAATACGTCCAGTAGTGACATTGTTGGCCTGAGAAGTAGGTGTGCTTAAAAAACGTTCGTAGTGGCCTAAATCTAAATCGGTCTCCGCCCCATCTTCAGTGACATAACATTCTCCATGTTCATAAGGATTCAAAGTGCCTGGATCCACATTAATGTAAGGATCAAATTTTTGTATGGTTGTAGTAAGGCCTCTTGCTTGCAATAATTTCGCCAATGAAGCGGCAATAATGCCCTTACCTAAACTACTCGTTACACCACCTGTTACAAATACATACTTTGCCATACAATTCATTAGTTCTATTTCGAAAATAGGATATACCCAATAGAAAAATTCTATTGTGCATAAACCAGTTTCAAAATGGTTATTTTACTTTTTAGGACCTATCTTTATTTGGAAAAATTCTTAGAGGTCATACAAACCTACACCAAAAAAAGGGGGCAACAAAATGATACCTAGGACTCAACAAAAAATGTTTATAACTGTTATATAAAAGTGAACATCTTCAATTAAAATAAATAAAAATCAATGAAAAAAGCCATTTATGTCCTTTTTACTGTCCTTTTGACCGCCAGTTTAATTAGCTGGAATTGGACAAAAACCCAACACCCAACCGTAGAAAAAGCGGAAGTAATTGAGTGTTTGAATATGGAAACTCAACAAGCTTACAAATTAGAGGCAAGCACACCTGCTTTTGCTGCCATGCACCCTTCACCTATTGCAGTGCATCCAGAAAACTTATTGGGGAAAATGATGTCCTTTGAAGCTGCCGATGGTAAGCAAGCCAATGCTTATTTTATTGCTGCTAAAAAGAAAACCAATAAGTATTTAATTGTCATACAAGAATGGTGGGGTTTGAATGAGAATGTAAAAATGGAGTCTGATAAATACTATGCTGATTTAGGTGATGTCAATGTAATTGCAGTAGATATGTATGATGGAAAAGTAGCTGCTACACCAGATAGTGCCATGAAATTAATGCGCGGTGCAGACATGGGAAGAATGACAGCCATTATTCAAGGGGCTATTAAATACGCTGGCAGCAATGCAGCTATTTATAGTGTTGGTTGGTGTTTTGGTGGGATGTGGAGTTTACAAACTGCCATCTTAGCCGGACCACAAGCAAAAGGAACTGTGATGTATTATGGCCGACCTGAAACCAATATGGATAAATTGAAATCTATTCAATGTGATGTCATTGGCTTTTTTGGCAACTTAGATCAAAGCCCTTCTCCAACTATGGTGAATGATTTTGAAAAAAATATGAAAGAAGCAGGTAAAAATTTAGCGGTGAATAGATATGAAGCAGGACATGGTTTTGCCAATCCAAGTAACCCAACTTATAATGCTGCAGCTAAAGCAGATGCTTATGCTAAAGCCATTGCATTTTTAAAAGCACATTAATTTAATTTACTTAAGAGAAAATATACCTATCCATTAGTTTTCTCATTCATCAGACGCTCGTCCGCGTCTTCTTGCTCGAATGTTCGCTACGGAATAGTATATTTTCTCTTTTATTTATAAGTTAACTACTTATAAAATCCTTATGGCTCTGCGCTAGAACAGCGTCGGCTTCATGGAACTATTTATGCTAATACAATTGATTTTTTACAAGATAATTAGCGACATAATCTTTCACGCCTTCTTCTAAACTTGTAAATGGTTTTGTATAACCTGCACTGCGAAGCTTATTCATATTAGCTTCTGTAAAGTATTGGTACTTATCTCTAATATCCAAAGGCATATCAATGAATTCAATATTAGGTTTCAAACCTTGTGCTATAAAAGTATTAGCTGCTAAATCATAAAAACTTCTAGCCTTTCCAGTGCCTAAATTATATAAACCATTTTTGGATTTAGTCCAATTTGATGCAAACATTTCATGCATCATCCATCCAATCACATTCACTAAGTCTTTCACATATATAAAATCCCTTAGTTGTTCTCCGTCTTTAAAATCGGGGCGGTGACTTTTAAATAATTTTACCAAGCCCGTTTCTTTAATTTGATTAAAGGCATGAAAAATAACACTTGCCATTCTGGCTTTATGTCCTTCGTTAGGTCCATAGACATTAAAGAACTTCAAACCCGTCCATAAAGGAGGTTGTTCAGTTTGTGCGATAGCCCATTTATCAAATTCATTTTTACTTACGCCATAAGGGTTTAGTGGAACCAATTGATCTAAAATAGTATGGCTATCCTCATAGCCTTGTTCACCGCTACCATAAGTAGCAGCAGAAGAAGCATAAATAAGTGGGATTTGTTTTCTAGTCGCATATAACCAAAGCGATTTAGAATATTCCACATTCAACTCCTCATGAATGGCATAATTAAATTCAGTGGTATCGGTTCTGGCGCCTAAGTGAATAATGATATCAATTTCATGCTCATCATTTATGAGTTGATCTAAAAAAGCCTGACGCTCAATGACCTTTGTATACTTTTTTTGTTCCCAGTTTTTTCTTTTTGCTTCTACACCAAAATCATCCACTAATAATAAATTAGTAAACCCATTTTCGTTTAAAAATTGCACTACCACCGAACCAATAAATCCAGCAGTACCAGTAACGACTATAGTAGGTTGTTTAGACATGATTGACTAAGCTAATTTTTTTTCAATAGCAGTATCGTAACTATTTTTCCAGCTTGCAATGGAATCCCATTTTTCGTTGTTCACTTGAATGCTTCCCTCCGTTACTTTTCCAATGACAGAAGCAGCAATGCCCGATTGTTTAGCCATTGCTTCAATTGAAGCAAGACTTGCCATATCACAAGATACCACCACTCTACTTTGCGCTTCTCCTAACCAATAAGCATCAGTTCTTAAAGCTGTGTCGTTGGCACTTACTTCAAAACCTTTATTATTTACAAAGGCAGATTCCAACAAGGTGATGATTAAACCACCCTCACTAATATCGTGGGCACTTTTTATTTTTTGTTCTTTAATTAAATTTGTCACCAATTGATGTAAGGCAAACTCTTCTTCCAAATCAAAATAAGGGGCTTGAGAATAGGCTACTCCTTTGATTTTATTTAAATACTCAGAAGATCCAATATCGTTTCTTTGGGTGCCCAATAAAATAATTACATCCCCAGCGGTTTTAAAATCTAAAGTCATACGATGTTTCATGTCTTCTATAATACCCACCATACCTATAGTTGGCGTAGGAAATACAGGACCATCTGGATTTTGATTGTAGAAACTTACATTACCACCTGTAACAGGGGTATTGAATTTTCTACAAGCCGCACCCATTCCTTCCACCGATTTTACAAACTGATAATACACTTCTGGATCATAAGGATTTCCAAAATTCAAACAGTTGGTAACTCCAATGGGTTCTCCACCAGAACAAACAATATTTCTTGCCGCTTCTGCCACTGCAATCATTGCACCTTGATAAGGATTGGCATATACATATTTACTATTACAATCTACTGTCATGGCCAATGCCTTACCCGTTCCTTTTGCAATAACCACCGATGCGTCACTTGGCGCATTGGTAGAAGTATTTGCAGCACCCACCATGCTATCATATTGAGTATAGATCCAACGCTTCGAAGCAATGTTTGGAATTTGAACCATTTGCTTTACGGTCTCTTGCAAGTTGGTTACATCAGCAACAGATGCCATTTCAAAAGCATTTACTTTTGCTAAATAACCTGGCTCTTTATATTCACGTGTATATTGAGGTGCCCCACCCCCTAAAACCAATTCATAAGCAGGCAAAGAAGCTTCTAATTCGCCGTGCATATAAAATTTTAATAACCCATCAGAAGTTACTTCGCCAATATTGCTACAGGACAAATCCCATTTTTCAAATACAGCAAGCACTTGTGCTTCTTTCCCTTTTTCTACCACCATCAACATTCTTTCTTGGCTTTCACTTAATAACAATTCCCAAGCCTTCATGTTTTGTTGACGCGTTGGCACTTTGTCTAAATCAATGCGCATGCCCACTTGTCCCTTGGCACTCATTTCTGCTGTAGAACAAATAATTCCTGCAGCACCCATATCTTGCATACCTACTACACCACCCGTTTCTATAACTTCTAAACAAGCTTCTAATAATTTTTTTTCTTGGAAAGGATCTCCTACTTGTACAGCAGGTAAATCTTCCACACTGTCTGCAGTAATTTCTGCAGAGGCAAAACTTGCACCACCAATACCATCTTTACCAGTAGCACTTCCAACAAAAAAAACTGGATTGCCTTCACCGAGTGCAATAGCACTTACTGTTTTGCCCGCTTTCACAATGCCTACACTCATTGCATTCACCAAAGGATTGGTATGGTAACAATCTTCAAAATACAATTCACCACCCACCGTAGGCACACCAAAACAATTTCCATAGTGACCAATTCCGTGCACTACACCAGCTAATAAACCTTTTGTTTTGTTGTCTTCTAAATTTCCAAAGCGCAAACTATTTAAAGAAGCAATAGGCCTGGCACCCATCGTAAAAATATCTCTTTGGATGCCACCTACTCCAGTGGCTGCACCTTGAAAAGGCTCCAAAGCACTTGGGTGATTATGTGATTCTATTTTAAATACTACGCCGTAATCATTTCCTATATCCATTAAGCCCGCATTTTCTTCACCAGCTGCTACCAACATTCTTCCACCATCACGCGGTAAAGTTTTTAACCACTTAATGGAATTTTTATAACTGCAATGCTCACTCCACATACCACTAAAAGCACATAGCTCAGTGAAATTTGGGGTACGACCTAATTTCGTTTTTATACTTTCAAATTCTTCAGGCGTTAATCTTAGTTGCTGGGCTGTTTTGACGGTAATTTCCATTAGTATTTTCTTATTCTTTATAGTTGACGCGAAGGTACAAAAGTGCCTCGTAAGCAAAGGCTTGAATTACCAACATCAATTCAATAAAAATGTGTAATCCCAATTTTAATTGAGGATCAAGGAATTAGCTATAAAATTTATATTATATAATAATTATATGTTTATATTTTATGCATAAATTGAATTATAATTCTAATGATTTTTTTAAAATAATGCAATTCTTTATTATTTTAGTGCAAAAATATAGAATTCCTACCCTATTTATTCATATATTTTATTTTATTAATATTTAAATACCTACCCTATGGCAGTTTCAAAACTAGAGTACATCTGGCTAGATGGTTACAAACCAACTCAATCTTTAAGAAGTAAAACAAAAATTGAAAAAAATTTCAGTGGCAAATTAGCAGATTGCGATATGTGGTGTTTTGATGGTTCTTCTACAGAACAAGCACCAGGTGGATCAAGTGACTGTTTATTAAAACCAGTTTTTATTTGTAAGGATCCAGGACGTAGAGATGCTTACTTAGTTATGTGTGAAGTATTAAGTTCAGATGGCACCCCACATCCAAGCAATGGAAGAGCGACTATCGAAGATGATGATAATGATTTTTGGTTTGGTTTTGAACAAGAATATTTTTTATGGAATCCCGCCACTGATAAGCCATTAGGTTTCCCAGAAGGTGGTTACCCAGGTCCTCAAGGTCCTTATTATTGTTCAGTAGGCGCGAACAATGCTTACGGAAGAAATATAGTAGAAGAACATCTAGACGCTTGTATTGACGCGGGTTTGAACATAGAAGGTATTAATGCAGAAGTAGCTGCAGGACAATGGGAATTTCAAATTTTTTCAAAAGGGGCTAAAGAAGCAGGAGATCAAATTTGGATTGCACGTTACTTATTAGAAAGAATAGGTGAAACTTACGGCGTATCTATTAACTGGCATTGTAAACCATTAGGTACCTTAGATTGGAATGGTTCTGGAATGCATGCCAACTTCTCTAACACTACTTTAAGAACTTGTGGTAAGAAAGAAACTTATGATATTATTTGCGAATCCTTCCGCCCATTTGTTAAAGAACATATTGAAGTCTATGGAGCAGACAACCATTTACGTTTAACTGGTAAACATGAAACAGCTTCTATTCATGATTTCTCTTTCGGTGTTTCTGACAGAGGTGCCTCCATTCGTATCCCAATTGGCGCAGTAGAAAAAGGATGGAAAGGATGGTTGGAAGATCGTCGCCCAAATTCTGCAGCTGATCCTTATAAGGTTGCCGCTAGAATTATCAAGACGGTTAAAACTGCAAAAGTTTAGTTTTTTAGTAATATTTAGATGGATTTAGTCAAAAATCCCCCTTCCTATTAGATTGGATGGGGGATTTTTTGTTGATTACTCCTACCCAAATGCCCCTACCTTTGATTAATTCTCAAATATAAAAACACCTAATATGTCATTAAGATTCGACGCCATCAATCATGTGAGCCATGAAAGGATCAATAATCCAGAAGTGCATTCACAAAAAATTACCGCCATTTTTGGGGAAAGTGTTTTTAATGTAAAAACTGCAAGAGAATATTTAAGCGATGAAGCCTACAAAAGTTTAGTCAATAGTATTAAAGGATCAAAAAAAATTGAAAGAAATGTAGCTGGACAAATTGCTACCGGCATTCGTGCTTGGGCAGAACAAAAAGGAGTAACGCATTTTACGCATTGGTTCCAACCTTTGACAGGAAGTACTGCAGAAAAGCATGATTCTTTTTTTACTTTAAAATCGGATGGTACTGCTATTGAAGAATTTGATGGCGCTGCTTTAATACAACAAGAACCAGATGCCTCCAGTTTTCCAAGTGGTGGACTGAGAGCTACTTTTGAAGCAAGAGGTTATACTGCCTGGGACCCATCATCTCCCCCTTTCATTATTGAAATTGGGAATGGTAAAACATTATGTGTACCTACAATATTCGTTTCTTATACAGGAGAATCTTTGGATTATAAAGCGCCATTAATGAAAGCTACTGAGGCTTTGAATAAAGCAGCTGTGGCAGTTTGTAATTTATTTGATAAAAACGTAAGCAAGGTAACGCCGACTTTAGGTTGGGAGCAAGAATATTTTGTAATAGATGAAGCCTTGGTAAATGCAAGACCCGATTTAGTACAATGCGGCAGAACAGTTTTTGGTGCAGCTCCTGCTAAAGGACAACAATTGGAAGATCATTATTTTGGATCTATTCCAGAAAGAGTATACGCTTTTATGCGTGACTATGAAAATGAGTCTTATAAATTAGGAATTCCTTTAAGAACAAGACATAATGAAGTAGCACCAGCTCAATTTGAGTGTGCCCCTATTTTTGAAGAAGTAAATATTGCGGTGGACCATAACATTTTATTAATGGATGTAATGAGTCGTGTGGCCAAAAGACATCATTTAGTGGTATTGCTTCATGAAAAACCATTTGCAGGCATTAATGGAAGTGGTAAACATAATAACTGGAGTTTGGCTACCGATACAGGTGTAAACTTATTAGCTCCTGGAAAAACACCTAAGACCAATTTAATGTTCTTGACTTTCTTTGTGAATACGATTAAAGCAGTACATGACTATGCCGATATCTTAAGAGCGGGTATTGCCTCCGCCTCAAATGATTTTAGATTGGGTGCCAATGAAGCCCCTCCTGCTATTATTTCTGTATTTGTTGGTGAATACTTAACCAAGGTATTGAACGATGTGGAAAGCCGCGTGGGTACTAAGTTTGACGAACAAGACGAAGCCATTTTAAAATTAGATTTACACCGCAGCATTCCTGAATTATTAATGGATAATACGGATCGTAACCGTACTTCTCCGTTTGCTTTTACTGGAAATAAATTTGAATTCCGCGCAGTAGGATCTACAGCCAACTGTGGTCATCCAATGACTATTTTAAATACGATTGTAGCAGATACTTTAAACAAGTTTGCAGCAGAAGTAGAAGCTTTAACCGACAAGGGAGATAAGAAAGAAATTGCCATTATGCAAGTGATTCAAAAATACATTGTCTCTAGTAAAAAGATTTTATTTGAAGGCGATGGCTATAGCGAAGAATGGCATAAAGAAGCAGAAAAAAGAGGCTTGCCTAATTTAAAGACAACGCCTATTGCATTAGATGCCATGGTAACAGAGAAAGCAAAGAAATTATTTAAAGAAAATAATATTTATTCGCACAGTGAATTAGAAGCGCGTTATGAAATTGAATTAGAGAAGTACATTAAAAAAGTTCAGATTGAAGCGCGTATTATGGGCGACTTAGCAACGAATCATATCATTCCTTCTGCGCTTAAATATCAAAACGAGTTATTGAAAAATGTAAGCTTACTGCGTGAAGCGGCCCTACCTGAAAAATTATACAAAGGTCAATTGGCTTTATTAAAAGATGTAAGTACACATATACAACAAGTATACGATAATGTAGATGCCATGGTGGAAGAACGTAAAGTGGCCAATAACATTACTAATTCTAGAGACAAAGCCATTGCTTATGAAGCAAAAGTGAAGGCACAATACTTTGATAAGATCCGCTACCACGTTGATAAATTAGAACAGTTGGTTGATGATGAATTATGGACCTTGCCTAAGTACAGAGAGTTGTTGTTCTTACGCTAGTTAAAAAACTAATAAAAGAAGTTACGATAATAAAAAAGGGCCCTTTCTGGTGGCCTTTTTTATTAAGTTGTATATTCATTATCGTAATACTAAATACTAATTTTTCGCTCTCAATCGCTGTGCTCAAATGTTCGCTCAAAATTGTATTTAGTCTTCCTAAAAATATTACTTTGAAAAAAATAATTCCTCCAAATAAATAAGGGGCTCCTTCATGGGGCCCCTTATTTATTTTCATCAGAGAAAATATTTTAGGCCCTTAATTTTCAAAAAAAAGGGACTAAAATATGACTACTTCATAGTAAATGTCTCTAAAAATTTAGTGGTGAAATTTCCTTTTCTAAAATCTTCGTTCTGCATTAATTGCAAGTGAAAAGGAATGGTTGTTTTTACCCCTTCAATTACATACTCGCTTAAGGCACGGTACATGGTATTAATAGCCTCTTCACGGGTTTGCGCCACTGTGATTAATTTACCAATCATAGAATCATAATAGGGAGGAATGACATAACCTGCATATACATGGCTATCCACACGAACCCCATGTCCACCTGGAGTATGAAGTACTGTTATCTTTCCTGGTGAAGGTCTAAAATCATTGTAAGGATCTTCTGCGTTGATACGACATTCAATTGCATGCAATTGAGGCTCATAATTACGGCCTGATATTTTTTCACCAGCAGCAATTTTAATTTGCTCTTTAATTAAATCATAACTCACTACTTCTTCAGTTACACAATGCTCCACTTGAATACGGGTATTCATTTCCATGAAATAAAAATTACGATTCTTATCTACTAAAAATTCTACCGTGCCTACGCTTTCGTAATTAATTGCAGATGCGGCCTTAATCGCTGCTTCTCCCATACGCTGACGCAATTCTGGGGTCATAAATGGGGATGGAGATTCTTCTACTAGCTTTTGATGTCTTCTCTGAATAGAACAATCACGCTCACTTAAATGACAAACATTTCCATATTGATCTCCTGCAACTTGTATTTCTATATGTCTTGGCTCTTCCACAAATTTCTCCATGTACAAACCATCATTTTTAAAACTTGCACCTGCTTCCATCTTAGCAGTATCATAAGCTTTTTCAATTTCTCCTTCATTCCACACTACACGCATTCCCTTACCACCCCCGCCTGCAGTGGCTTTGATGATCACTGGGTATCCTATTTCTTTGGCTAATTTTTTTGCAGCAGCAACATCTTCTAATAAACCTTCTCCACCTGGCACTACAGGAACACCAGCTTTGATCATGGTTTCTTTTGCAGTGATTTTATCCCCCATACTATTGATCATATCAGGAGTTGGCCCAATAAATTTAATACCATGGTCGGCACAGATTTGTGCAAACTTTGCATTCTCTGCTAAAAAACCATACCCTGGATGCACTGCATCGGCATTGGTAATTTCACAGGCGGCCATGATGTGTGGAATATTTAAATAGGATTCTTGCCCTTTAGGACCACCAATACAAACTGCTTCATCTGCAAACTTTACATGCAAGCTATCTTTGTCTGCTGTAGAATAAACGGCCACTGTTTTAATGCCCATTTCTCTACAAGTTCTAATGATACGCAAAGCAATTTCGCCACGATTGGCTATCAAAATCTTTTTAAACATTTTTCTTAGTTAGGTTTGAAAATGGGTGAGGCTTATGCTGGTTGGACCAAAAATAAAGGTTGGTCATATTCTACTGGAGAGGCATCCTCCACTAAAATTTTCACGATGGTACCTTTGATTTCACTTTCAATTTCGTTGAATAGCTTCATCGCTTCAATGATACATACCACTTTACCTGGCATTACTTCTGTTCCTTCTTCGGCCATCAATGGCTTATCAGGAGCAGCTCTTCTATAAAAAGTGCCAATCATTGGACTTTTAATGGTCAATAAATTATCGGCTGCCGGGGCGGTGGCTGTTGCAGTTGGGGCAGCGCTGGCTGCCACTGCAGGCGCACCTGCAACTGGGGCGGCGACATAAGTAGCTGCTGGTATTGAGCTTACCGTAACACGCTCTTCTTTTTGCTTAATGGTTACTTTGCCATCTTTATCTTCGATACTGATCTCTCCGATATTACTCTTGTTAACTACCTTAATTAAATCGTGAATTTGTTTCAAGTCCATGTTTAGCAATTTTGAGTAAAATTGGGGTTTTTTTATGGATTTTAGCTAAAAAAAGTGCTTTTTTTATTAAAAATGACCATTTTTGGACAAAAATGCCCCTCATCAATCGGGGGCATTTTAAGGTATTTTAGGCCTGTTTTAAGGCTGAATTAGATTTAAAAAAGGGCGAAGAACAATCTACAAAAAAGCTCCCCGTTTTCTCGGGGAGCTTTTTTAAAAATCATTAGAGAAATAATTTACAGGGCCTAATTTTCAATAGGCCCAGGTAACAACAAGGCCCCACGGTTACTCGTGGGGCCTTGTAAAAATCATAAGAGTGATTTTTCGAGCCCTTATATTTAAAAAAGGGCGAAGTACAATCTACAAAAAAGCTCCCCGTTTTCTCGGGGAGCTTTTTTAAAAATCATTAGAGAAATAATTTACAGGGCCTAATTTTCAATAGGCCCAGGTAAATTATTTAACGCGTTCTACGTATTCTCCGTTTTTGGTATTGATCTTAATCTTCTCTCCCTCGTTCACAAACAAAGGTACCATGACAGTTGCTCCAGATTCAATGGTAGCTGCTTTAAGCGCACGAGTGGCGGTATCCCCTTTTACGCCATTCTCACAATAGGTTATTTTAACATCAATTTTTTCAGGAAGCTCTGCACCAATGGGAAGTTCGGTCTCTGTATTCATGAATACAAATACTTCAGCACCATCAATTAAAAACTGTGGGGCGTCGATCATTTCCTCAGCCATCGCTATTTGCTCAAAAGTCTCATTGTTCATTAAGTTGTAGCCGCTATCGTCTTTATATAAGTATTGGAAAGCCTTCTTCTCTACACGCACAGGATATATGTTCTCACCACTATTCCATGTTTTTTCAATCGATCTTTTATTGTCTACCCCTTTCAATTTAGCCCATATTTTAGCTGCTGCACGAGCGGTTTTATTTTCACCAAATTCTACTACAGAATATAAATTACCATCTAATTTTAGAATCATTCCACGACTGATGTCTGAAGTTGTTGCCATAATTGTTTTTTTTAATTTGTCTTAGAGAACGGCAAAAGTAGCACATGAAAGCCATTTATAAAAAAACCTTCAATTTTTGTTGTAAAATAAGTGTAAAAAAACCTCGATTAGCCTATTTTTGCGCCACAAATAACAAAAACGCAGTAGATGTCAGTATTAGTCAATAAAAACTCGAAAATCATTGTACAAGGATTTACAGGTACAGAAGGAAGTTTCCACGCCAGTCAAATGATTGAATATGGAACCAATTTAGTAGGTGGGGTAACCCCTGGCAAAGGAGGAACGGTTCATTTAGACCGACCTGTTTTCAATACTGTGGCGGATGCTGTTAAAACTACGGGCGCCGATGTTAGCATCATTTTTGTACCTCCTGCTTTTGCAGCGGATGCGATCATGGAAGCTGCGGACGCTGGAATTGCTTTGGTAGTATGTATCACCGAAGGTATTCCCGTGCAAGACATGGTGAAAGTTAAGAATTATTTACAAGGAAAGACCACTCGATTAATAGGACCTAACTGCCCAGGAGTGATTACTGCTGAGGAAGCTAAAGTTGGCATCATGCCTGGTTTTATATTTAAGAAAGGAACCATTGGTATTGTTTCAAAAAGTGGAACCTTAACTTATGAAGCAGCCGATCAAGTAGTGAAAGCAGGATTAGGTATTACCACAGCCATTGGTATTGGTGGAGATCCGATCATTGGAACTACTACTAAAGAGGCTGTAGAATTATTAATGAACGATCCTGAAACCAAAGGCATTATCATGATTGGTGAAATAGGAGGAAGCATGGAAGCAGATGCAGCCAATTGGATCAAAGACAATTTGAGAAAACCAGTGGTAGGATTTATCGCTGGTCAAACTGCTCCTGCAGGACGTAGAATGGGTCATGCGGGTGCCATCATTGGTGGTGCAGATGATACGGCAGCTGCTAAAATGAAAATTATGGCTGCCTGTGGCATTCATGTATGTGCTAGCCCTGCAGACATTGGAATTACCATGGCTGCTGCATTAAAAAAATAAGCAAGTTTAAAACTAATTATACTACCATCCCTTATCCCTTCGATAAGGGATTTTTTATTGTAAGTTTGTTCAGGGACCGATTTGAAATTAAAAGATAGTCAGTAAAAAAATTAAGTAAATACAATTGCAAGAAAAAGTAAAATATTTAATTGTGGGTCAAGGCTTAGTGGGCACATGGATGGGCCATTATTTGCAAGAAAAAAAATTATCTTTTAAAATCATCAACAACAGTGCAATGCCCTCTGCTACTAAAGTGGCCAGTGGTGTAATGAATCCGGTGACAGGCAGGAGAATAGTTCAAACCTGGATGATTGAAACCCTTTTACCCTATGCAGTAAATGCTTATCAATCTTTTCAAGAAAAAGTAGCAGCACCTATCATCAAAAAAGCCTCCGTTGCTTTAATTCATCCTTCTATTCAAATGAAAGAAAGTTTTGATTATAGATTAAATCATGAGAATGTTTATTTGAAAAAGAATGAATCCCCAGCATGGAAAATTTTTTTCCATACAACACATGGCACTGGAGAAATTGACGAATGTTATTGGATTGATTTAATTCAATTTTTAAAAACGGGCAAAAACAAATTGCAAGCACATTATATAGAAGATCAATTCGATGAAAAAGATTTAACAATTAACGCTAAAAGTGTGCAATGGAAAAACATCGAAGCAGAGAAAATAATTTTTTGTGATGGGCTAAATTCAATGAACAATATTTATTTCAAGGCCCTACCCTTTGCCCCCAATAAAGGAGAAGCCTTGATTGTTGCCATTGAGGGCTTACCTGCCAAAAATATATACAAGAGCAATATTGCCATCGTGCCTTGGAAAGATAATTTGTTTTGGGTTGGGTCCAGCTATGAATGGAAATACCAGGATAGCGAACCTTCTTTGGCCTTCAAAGAAAAAATGATAGCTGCTTTAGATAGTTTATTAAAATTACCCTATCAGGTAGTAGACCATATAGTGGGTATACGTCCTGCGAATACAGAGCGCCGACCTTTTGTGGGTTTACACCCGCTTTATAAGCAAATAGGCATCTGCAATGGCATGGGCACCAAGGGCTGCTCCCTAGCACCTTATTTTGCTTGGCAACTTATTGAACATATTGAAAAGGGTACTGAAATTAATCCAGAGGCCAATATTGAAAGATTTGCCCGTTTGCTTGGGAAGAAATAAATAAGCACCGAAATAAAAAAATCAATATTTTTAAACATCATACAATCAAATCCATTGCTTGTCCTATGAACGAAGATGAAAAAAAATTATACAATATTCCTATTGCTTACCGCAAAATGGAAAATTTACATATTGTTTTTTGGCTTTTTAAAGACATCGCCTGGTGTATGTTTTGGAAGCCCTTGGGTATTGCCATGATTGTTCCTACTTTATCTATTTCTATAGTGATTGCATGGAGAACCAGGCATATTATTTCTGAGCTCTGCCATAATTTGGCCATCACTGTTTGGATTATGGCCAACTCTTTTTGGATGTGCAGTGAATTTTTTGGTGTAGATACTCAGTTGGTATTTGGCACTGTGACGGTAAAACATTTAGCGATGATTCCATTTGTTACTGGGGTTTTGATTTTGGCCTACTATTATTTAATTTATAAGCCAAGACACAAAAATCAAACTGCGACCTTATAAGTTTATTATAAATATTTTTTGAGTCGATTGGCTTGGAAAAAAGTAACAATGCCCAAACTGCCAATGGTTAAAAAAGCCCATCTTAGTCCGATGGCCTGAGATAAAAAACCAATCATTGGAGGTCCAATTAAAAATCCAAAAAAACCAATACTTGATACAGTAGCCAAAGCAATACTTGCTTGACCTGGCGCGGCATTTCTACCCACGGTTCCATAAATGGTAGGCACCACAGAAGATACTCCAAAGCCAACCAACATAAATCCAAGGGTACTAAAAATCATACTTGGATATGCTACGGCAATGATGATGCCTAAAGTAACCACCAGTCCACTTAGCATCAATTGTTTTCTAGCGCCCCAATAATTAATCAAAGCATCTGCAAACATTCTGCCTGTGGTCATGCAGGCCATGAAACAAATGTATCCAGTGGTACGCCACTCTTCTGCCACTTTCACAACTTTTTGAAAAAACACCCCGCTCCAATCAAACATCATCCCCTCGCAAATCATATTGCTCAAAGCCACCAATCCAAATTGAAGCAATAAAGGACTAGGCTTGTTCCACATTTTATTAATGGGTGCTTTGTTAAAGTCACCTTCTAATAAATACTTTCTTGTAAAAAATACATAGGTCCAAGCAATGCAGGCCATCAAAATAAATTGTTGCAAAGGAGAGATGGCTTTGGCCACAAAAAAACCGCCCAGTAAGCCGCCAGAAAAACCAGCCAAACTCCAAAAGCCATGAAATCTTGCGATGATACTTTTATCAAATAATTTAGACAGTGTGCTTGCTTGGGTATTGACCGAGACATTAAATAGATTGCCCAACATGCCAAAAATAAACAAGCAGGTAGCCAATTGAAAAGTATTGTTGGCCCAACCCAAGGACATTAATGCAAAGGGATAAAAAGCGGCGGCGAGGGTGATGATTTTTTTACTGCCATGTCTAGCCGTCATACTTCCTGCAATGGGAATGGCTAAAAAAGTACCCATGGGCAAGAACAATAAGAGCCCACCAAAAGCCCCGTCATTCAATCCTAAATTCATTTTTATATCGGGAATACGGCTGGCCCAAGAAGAAAAACAAATACCTGTTAAAAAGAAATACCCGGATAAGATAATACGTCTAAACTGAGGGGTAATCGCCTGATCTGTCATAGCGCAAAGATGGGGTTTTTCTAGGAATTGGGCTATATTTGCCATCGAAACCTATTTCAATATTAAAGTATGTATAGAACGCACCATTGTGGGGAATTAAATCTTCCATTTGTAGGACAAAACGTTACCCTAGCAGGATGGGTACAAACCATTCGTAAATTTGGTGCCATCACTTTTATTGATTTGAGAGACCGCTATGGTATTACCCAATTATTGATGGGCGAAGAATTACAAGCACAATTGGATGCGCAACCCTTGGGCCGTGAATTTGTGCTACAAGTCAAAGGAACCGTAATTGAACGTTCTAGTAAAAATGCAAATATTCCAACAGGTGAAATTGAAATAAAAGTAACTGAGTTTACCATATTAAATGCCTCATTGGTACCTCCTTTCACGATTCAAGACGATACCGATGGCGGAGATGATATCAGAATGAAATATCGTTTCTTGGATTTAAGAAGAAACGCTGTAAAAAAGAATTTAACAATCAGATATAATGTAAACCGCGCCACTAGAAATTATTTACATGAAAAAGGTTTCATGGATATTGAAACGCCTTTTCTAATTAAATCAACCCCAGAAGGCGCGCGAGATTTTGTGGTACCTAGTAGAATGAACCCAGGTGAATTTTATGCTCTACCACAATCTCCACAAACCTTTAAACAATTATTAATGGTAAGTGGCTATGACAGATACTACCAAATTGTAAAATGTTTTAGAGACGAAGATTTAAGAGCCGATAGACAACCCGAGTTTACACAGATAGACTGTGAGATGAGTTTTGTGGAGCAAGAAGATATCTTAAATATGTTTGAAGGTTTAATTAAGCGCATTTTCAAAGACGTTAAAAATATTGACTACACCGAGACCGTTCAAAGAATGACTTGGGAAGATGCCATGTGGCAGTATGGTAATGACAAACCAGATATTCGATTTGGTATGGAATTATGCAATTTAAAAAAGCCTGGGCATGTTTTTTCTGAGAAGCAAGATAAAGCTGCTCTTATAAACGGTGCCGAATTTAAAGTATTTGATGAAGCAGAAACAGTGGTGGCCATAGCCGTTCCAGGTTGCAGTGAATATTCACGCAAACAAACCGATGAATTAACGGAGTGGGTGAAGCGTCCGCAAATTGGCATGAAGGGAATGGTATTTATTAAATGCAATGCCGATGGTAGTTTTAAAAGTAGTGTAGATAAATTTTATTCAGAAGATAAATTAAAAGCCATTGCAGTTGCTGCCAATGCAAAAGCAGGTGACTTAATTTTAATACTAGCAGGGCCTGAAGAAAGAACGCGTAAAGCAGTGAGTGAATTAAGGTTAGAATTAGGCAAGCAATTAGGCTTTAGAAAAGAAGATGAATTTAAATTGTTGTGGGTATTGGACTTCCCATTATTTGAATACGATGAAGAAGGCAACCGTTGGGTAGCAAGACACCATCCATTCACTTCTCCCAAACCCGATCATATCAATATTATGATTAACAATGCACCTGAAATTAAAGATGCTGCTAAATATTTAGAACATCCTTATGCGGGTATTAAGGCCAATGCTTATGATATGGTATTGAATGGCAATGAAATTGGAGGAGGTTCTATTCGTATTTTCCAAAGAGCCTTACAAGAAAAAATGTTTGCAGCATTGGGTATGAGTCCAGAAGAGGCACAACATAAGTTTGGATTTTTATTAGGGGCCTTTGAATACGGAGCGCCTCCACATGGTGGTATAGCTTTTGGCTTTGACCGTTTATGCGCTTTATTAGGGGGTAGTGAAAGTATTCGTGATTTTATAGCCTTCCCTAAAAACAATAGTGGCCGTGATGTAATGCTGGATGCACCTAGCAGTATTGACGATAAGCAGTTTGAAGAATTGCAAATAAAATTGAATTTGAAATAAAAATATTTTTAATTATTAGTTACCCATGCCCAAAAACTTAAAGCTTTATACTTTTCTCACTTATTGCTTAATTCCGATTGCTTTGTTTTTTGCATTTTTAGACGTCATCATTTTATTATCTTCCTTGGCCAATCCCAGCGCACTCATCATGGTCTTTATCGTGGCTTGTTTGGTGATTTATACTTTTGCGAGTTTCAAGTTTTTAAAATTTGGCATTGAAAGAGAAATAGTTCAAACCAAAAAATTGAAAGATTTTATTAAAGTAAACGCCTACGTAAGTTTTTTCTTATGCAGTTTGTTTTTTGTCAATTCTATCAGTGTGTTGGTATCCACCAATGCGGTTTTGCTTAAATTTATTGATGAGTTTTTGACGCAACAACCAGGTATGCCCAAAGAAATTACCAGCGCCTTGGTTTTATCTATCTTAAAAGGGGTGTCCGTATTTTTATTAATTACCGGCATCATTGGTATTGTGCATATTAGAACTACCCTAAGATTGGTAAAAGCATCCCCACATTTATTTGAATAAAATAGTTTTAAGATTTTGTATCTTTAACTAGATGAACCATTCCATACCCTTAGCCGAAAGATTACGTCCACAAACCCTAGCAGATTTAGTGGGTCAAGAACATCTTTCCAGCCAGGACAGTGTATTGCAAAAAGCAATTGCCAAGGGCAAGGTACCTTCAATGATCTTATGGGGACCTCCTGGGGTGGGCAAAACCACTTTGGCCAATATTATCGCTACCAAATTTAACAGCGCCTATTATCAGTTAAGTGCCATTAGTAGTGGAGTGAAGGAATTAAGAGAAGTGATTGAGGAGGCTAAAACCAAAACCAGCGCTATTTTATTTATTGATGAGATACACCGATTCAACAAAGGACAACAGGATGCATTGCTAGGGGCAGTTGAAAAAGGGACCATTACTTTAATTGGTGCTACAACAGAAAATCCAAGTTTTGAAGTGAACAGCGCCTTGTTGAGCAGATGCCAAGTATTTATTTTAAAAGCATTGGATGAGACAGCTTTGTTGAAATTAATTCATCAGGCCATGGAGAAAGATGAATTATTTAAAGGACAAAAAATTGAATTAAAGGAAACCCAAGCCATACTGCAATTGTCGGGGGGAGATGGCAGAAAATTATTGAACCTTTTAGAATTGTCAGTGGAAGCATTGATCGATATTGAAAAATCGGGCAAACCCTTGGTCATTAACAACGACTGGGTAATGGAGGTAGCGCAAACGCATATTGCACTGTATGATAAAAATGGAGAGCAACACTATGATATCATCTCTGCCTTTATTAAAAGTATGCGCGGTTCGGACCCCAATGCCGCCGTTTATTGGTTGTCAAGAATGATTGCAGGTGGAGAAGACGTAAAATTTATTGCGAGAAGGATGTTGATTTTTTCTAGCGAGGATATTGGCAATGCCAATCCCAATGCATTTTTATTGGCCAATGCCTGTTTTGATGCGGTGAATAAAATTGGTTATCCTGAATCCAGAATTATATTGTCACAATGTGCTATTTATTTGGCGAGTTCTCCAAAAAGTAATGCTGCGATTGAATCCATTGATCATTCTTTAGCCTTGGTCAATCAAACAGGTAACCTACCTGTACCCTTACACTTGCGCAATGCGCCTACGAAACTCATGAAAGATTTATCCTATGGCAAAAATTACCAGTATTCCCATAAAGGAGAAAATAATTTCATAGAACAAGAATATTTGCCCGATGCCATTAAAAATACTACCCTGTATGAACCACAGAAAAATTCAAGAGAACAAGAAATTAAAAAATTCTTAGCAGAAAGATGGAAAGGCAAATACGGTTATTAAACATTTATAAAAGCTAGCTTATTTATTTTATCCCTATTTTTGATTTATGAGTACATCCAATACCATTCAATGGCAAACCAAAAAATTTAACGAACTTAATTCTGTAGAATTGTATGATTTATTGAGATTAAGAAGTGAAGTTTTTGTGGTAGAACAAAATTGTGTGTTTTTAGACTTGGACAATAATGACCAAAAAGCATTGCATACCCTTGGCTATATTGGGAATGATTTAGTGGCCACTACCCGATTGTTTGAAAAAAACATTATGTATGATGGCTATCAAAGTATTGGTAGAGTTGTCACAGCCCAAAAATACAGACGCACTGGTGCGGGCAAAGAGTTAATGCACTACTCCATTAAAGAATGCGAAAGATTATTTGGCAAAGGCCTAATAAAAATAGGTGCTCAATTGTATTTGAAAAAATTTTATAGCGAGTTTGGATTTGAACAATCTGGTGAGGTTTATGATGAAGATGGCATTGATCATATTCCTATGATTCTTGCTTAGCCCTTCATTTCTAGTGCCAAGAATTTAGCTGTATGCGTTTTTGATTTTTTAATCATTTCTTCGGGCGTACCTTCAAACTGAATTAATCCACCACCACTGCCCCCTTCTGGGCCTAGGTCAATAATATGATCGGCCACTTTAATCACATCCATATTATGCTCAATGACTAAAACGGTATTGCCTCTGTCTACCAAACGGTTTAGTACCCCAATTAATAATTGAATGTCTTGAAAATGCAAACCAGTAGTTGGTTCATCTAAAATATAAAATGTTTTACCGGTATCTTTTTTACCAAGTTCAGTAGCTAACTTAACACGCTGTGCTTCGCCCCCACTTAAGGTTACGGCCGATTGTCCTAAAGTAATATAGCCCAAGCCTACTTCATTTAACACTTTTAATTTTCTGTAAATAAAAGGTACGGCTTGAAAGAATTCACAAGCTTCTTCTACGGTCATGTTTAATACATCACTAATCGATTTTCCTTTGTACCTGATTTCTAAAGTCTCACGGTTGTATCTTTTACCTCCACATTTTTCGCAGTGCACGTAAACATCGGGTAAGAAATTCATTTCAATGACGCGCATACCACCACCTTCACATACTTCACAGCGACCACTTTTTACATTAAAGGAAAAACGTCCTGCTTGGTAGCCTCTAATTTTTGCTTCGGGTACAGAAGCAAACAAAGTTCTGATATCGGTAAAAAATCCACAGTAAGTGGCAGGATTGCTTCTAGGCGTTCTGCCAATGGGCGATTGATCTATTTCAATCACTTTATCAATGTTTTCCAATCCAGTAACCTTGGAATAAGCCATAGGTTTGGTTTTACTATGGTAACAGAACTGAGATAAAATTGGATACAAGGTTTCGTTAATCAAGGTTGATTTTCCACTGCCACTCACGCCTGTCACCACAGTGAAAGTACCCAAAGGAAAATTACAATTTACTTTTTGCAAAGTATTGCCCATCGCTCCTTTGATATTAATATTTAATCCATTGCCTTTTCTTCTTTCTGCAGGAATCTCAATAAATTTCTTGCCTGCTAAAAAAAGCGCGGTATCAGATTTTAATTTAATAATTTCTTGTGGTGTGCCCTGTGCTACAATATGTCCGCCATGAATACCCGCCTTGGGGCCAATGTCCACTAAATAATCGGCAGCCATCATAATGTCCTTATCATGTTCCACTACTAAAACTGTGTTGCCAATATCACGTAATTGTTTCAATGCCGTAATTAATCTTTGATTGTCTCTTTGATGTAACCCAATGGATGGCTCGTCTAATATGTAAGTAATACCTTGAAGTTGCGAACCAATTTGCGTAGCTAACCGAATTCTTTGAGACTCTCCCCCACTAAGGGATTTAGAAGGCCTGCTTAAAGACAAATAGGACAAACCTACATTCATTAAAAAAGATATACGGTCGTCAATTTCTTTTAAAATTCCGCTTGCAATTTGCGTATCTTTTTTATCAAGCTTCGCTGGTATTTTTTTAAACCATTCCTGTAATGCATCCAAATGCATATCGTTTAAAGCAGCAATGTTTTTTTCATTGACTTTAAACCACAAGCTTTCTTTTCTTAATCTTGCCCCCTCGCAAGTAGGACAGGTATTGAGTTCCATATAACCTTCCACCCAGGCTTTTAAATGATCGGTGCTTTGAGAAGAAGTAAACCATCTTTT
>Ga0194037_1000409_pt1 | contig 33729 bp, 25 predicted proteins | sample JunL306m_MetaG_FD_148653 | JGI IMG/M metagenome (GOLD analysis project Ga0194037, IMG submission 148653) | Anoxic zone freshwater microbial communities from boreal shield lake in IISD Experimental Lakes Area, Ontario, Canada - Jun2016-L304-6m | ecosystem: Environmental > Aquatic > Freshwater >... | reverse complement strand
CGTTATATATGCCTTGCGGCAGGAAAATAAAGGTTCTGAGCATATCGTTGTCACGGGTTTCATTGTAGAGCCCCTGCGGTATTTTTATCTTGCCGCCACGCACCCCTAACCAGTCAAATGGCCGATAATCAACATTCGCCCAGTCAATCTGAATTTTATCATTCCCGAAATAGCCGCGGTCCTGACCGAACAGTTGAATACCAGCGTGAATTTCGTCGGTAAACTGCTTTGAAACGTTGAGGGCGTAATCGTTCAAGCGAAACGAACCCTGTCCGGCACTCTTGACCGGCCACGGATTTTCCTGAGGGGTCCGGACAAAACCCTGTGAAGCCCAGCCATGAATCTCCAGACCGGCAACTTCCAGTGCGTTGGCCACAGAACTGAGACCAGGGGACAGGACAAACATTATGCAACTGACAACGAGTGCTTTATATTTCACGAGACACCTATTTTATAGAAATAATTTTGACAGAATCACTGACATCATCTGCCGAGATATATCCGATTGCTCCGGAAGTCGTCGTCACGAAACCGATCTGCTCACCGGCAGTCGCGAATGTTTTCGGTGCGAGTGCTTCTCCGTTAAAGATCTTCCTTCTCCAGTAGTTGAGATACTGCTGCGGTGTCTTACCGACAATTTCCTGCATGAATGCACGGTGTATACGACCTTCTCCCAAGGTGGCAAACTTGATCGCCTTGCCATCATTCCAGCGTGTCATGTCGCCAAGAAAGATTGAACGGACTTCGTCCTTTGTCAGGCTGTTCACCTGCACACCCTTATGTGCAACAAGCGCGTAATCTGCCGCCGTGGCGGGCCGAAGGGCAAACACCAGGGCAGCGCACAGTATCATGTGAACGAATCCGGTTTTTGATATGGGGGGTAGTCTTACTGAAGGCATTTCATTTCCACAACTTATAACCTGAATTTACTGACTATGGACTGCAACTCCCCGGCCTGATGCGAAAGAGTGGAAGCCTCACCAGCCGCATCCTGTGCCCCGCGAGAAGTCTCTTGCACTACCTGGGTGATCTGATGGATGTTATTGGTGATCTCGCTGGTGGTGGCGGTCTGCTCTTCGGCTGCCGTAGCGATCTGGCTGACCTGCATGCTGACGGCGTTTACCTGTTCCAGAATGGCCTGTAGCGCTATTTCAAGCTGTGCTGCCGCAGCAGCCCCCTGTTCAGAACCCCTGACTCCGGCCTCCATAGACACAATTGCAGACTTGGTCTCATTCTGGATCGCCTTTATCATCCCGCTTATCTCTTTGGTGGCGCGTGTGGTACGCTCAGCCAGTGCACGAACTTCGTCGGCAACAACTGCGAAACCTCGCCCCTGTTCTCCTGCACGGGCAGCCTCAATGGCAGCATTCAATGCCAGCAGATTTGTCTGGTCCGCGATATCCTCAATGGTTGCGACGATTTCACCGATCTGGTCAGAACGCTGGCCGAGAGATTCAATGTTCCTGGCATTGACTCGTGCTTCCTCGCCCCGTTGACGGATGCCGGCCACAGTCTCCCTGACAACGTCGAACCCCTTTTGAGTCGTTGACGCAGCCTGCTGTGCGCTATCGGCCGCCATGTGGCAGTTGTTGGCGATATCCGAGGATGTGGCCGACATCTCTTCACTTGCCACCGCCACTGTTCCTGCCTGTGCGGCAACCTCTTCAGTTCCGTTGGACATCTGTTCAGAGGTAGCTCTCAGTTGGGCAGACGCGGTTGACAACTGTTGGGACGTTTCAGTAAGGCGACCTATGAGCTCGCGCAGGTTGCGGGTCATCGTGGCGAAGGCGCCACTCAGATGACCGACCTCGTCATTGGAAGCCTGAATAACAGTTACATTCAGATCGCCACTCGAGATCTGTTCTGCCTTGCGGGCGAGATCACGCAACGGAGCACTTATCATCCGGGAGATTATTGTTGACTGGATCACACCGATAATTATGCAGATGATCAGAGCTACAGCAGTAATGATCCGGGATTTTGCGCTGATGCTAACCATGCTTCCACACTGTTCGACTGACTGTTTACTCTGCAATTCGAGAAGTGTCTGGACAGCTTTTAAGGTCTGATTGAAATATTTGCTGGAAGCGCCTCTGGCAAGAGCGCTTGCCTCGACATCCCTGTTTTCCAAAGCCAGGGCTACGATCTTGGGGTTTTCAGCAAGGTAAAGTTGTAAGGCCTGATTGAATTCTGCATAGATTTTCTTTTCTTCCGGGCTGTCGATCAATTTTTCGTAACTTGCCTGTTCGCTCTTCAGCTTTTCGAGAGTTTCCTGATTGCGTTTGATGTATTTCTCGACGTCTTCCTTTTTGTCGGACAGGACCTCAAGCAATTCACCGCGACGGTAGCTGCCAAAAAAATCATTGATCTTTGAAATAGACAACAAAGCGGGAATCTTGTTTTTGGAGATGTCTTCAGAAATAGTATTGATTCCAGTCAGCTTGATGATCTGGAAGACTCCAAGAACCGTTGAGAGAGAAAGGATAAACAGGAAAGATACCATTAGTTTTGTGCCGATACTCAAATTTCTGAACCATTGCATGATTGCCCCCTTTTCTAAGTGATTTTCTATTGGTGAATGAACTGTTGTATCAACAAACCTACCAATTGTCCAAAGTCTTTGATGTTACATGGTTTTGCAATTGCCCCGCTCAACCCGTATTTGTTGAAATCTGCCATGATCGGATCATGTGAATAGCCGCTGGAAACAATCAGGCATGCACGATGCCCAGGCGTATCGCAGGCTGATTGCTCTGGTCACAAGCAAACTGCTCGACTTGATAAAAATTAATGTTAAAACGTTTACCATAAACCAGCTTGAAATCGCGATGACAGCGGCTTCGGCAATGCGTGGACTCGATTGTGTTTCCGTTGTGATGAGTTAGGCCAAAAGAATGCGGTAAAAAATGACCGGCCAAGAAACAGGCCGGTCATCCTCTAAAGCATTGATCCTCAGACAGACTATAGTTCATAGCAGATGAAATGATACTACTTTACTCATTTTTTTGCGAATCAAATTGTAAATCATCTGCCCAAAATTCATCTTCAACTTTACGTATTTTCATCTATTTTATAGAGTGGTTCAGGTGCAATTTTTTAATGACTTCAACCAGCTCAGTTTTCAGGCAGTCATCGCGACAATAAATCTTATTGAACTATTACCATCAAAATATAGATTAACGCCGGATCATATGCTAAAATAGGGAGGAAATTCAAATCCTCTGTCTTAATCATTTTATGGAGAAAATACGTGCAAATTTCCAAGACATTCACAATCGATTCTGCTCACCGGCTCACGGGGGTACCCGATGGCCATTAAGTGTGATCGAATACATGGGCACACCTTTACAGATAAAGGTGGATTTAACCTATAAACTCAAAGATCATATTATCGGATATGTAAAATATTTTCTTGCCACTTCAGAAAGAAAATCAGGCGCCTAAGCGCCTAACCGGACAATGCTCCGTTTCCTCAAAACTTTATCTTTGAAAGGCAGCATGATATATACATTCATCTGCGTCAAATTTATGAGCTACTCAAAAGGATCAGTTTATGTACGCCTCTACCTATGATGTTCTTATTATCGGCGGCGGTCCGGCCGGGCTCTCGACCGCCTATCTCTGCCACAAACATGGACTCTCCTACCTTGTGCTGGAGTCAGGCAAGGCGATTTTTCAGGGAATTGCAAATTCCTATCCCGAAGGAAAGCTGGTGTATGCGTCAAAACCGAAAGACGCTCCCGAACCGTTCATGGTTGAAGAGCTCCGGCCGCCCGACAAACCGGTCACGGTCGAAAGCTATCTGCAGTATGTTCAGCATTTCGTTCAGCACGAAAACCTGCATGTCAGAACGGAAGTCGATTTCGAAGATATCAAGGACGAGCGTGACGGTCTGACGGTAGTTACTTCCAAAGGTAATTTCAAAGGAAAAAAAGTCGTTCTATCCTTTGGCAGCAACATCCCGCGTGAGCTTTCGGTCTATGGTGATGCCAAAATGGTGGCAAAAAACGTTGACGATGCCAGCAAGTATGTAGGTATCAAAACGCTGGTGATCGGCGGTGGCAATACCGCTGCCGACGTTCTCATCAACATCCTCAAGGCCAAACGCGAAGTCAACGACACCCATCCGGTCTACTGGGCGCATAAGGCCGAGACGTTTGATGTCAACAAGGAGACTGCCCAAAGACTGGGAGAAGAGATCCTGCTTGGCGGGAATATCAGGTTATTGCCAGGAGCGATTGTTCGTATCGGTGAAGTCGATGATGAGGGTGTCGATCGGCTGGTTATTCGTATCAACGAATTCAAACAGGCTGACGGCATCGATCTGTACCATGCCTTAAGTTTCCCGATGCAGAACGTAATCGCCTGTATCGGTTCGCAGGGCCCGGTTCCGATTTTTGATAAACTGAATATCCAGAGCATTGCCTGTGCAGCCGGAGTCTGCAAAATTGCCAAAGAGGGAGAGCGTCTGGTGCTGCTCTCCTCGGAATTCGAATCAACCCGAAAAGGGGTCTATGTCATCGGCGGTGCGATTTCACCCTCGTACATGAAGATAAGTATGGGTTCGATTGCCGAAGAAAAGCATCCCAACCTGATCTACACAGCAATTAACGATGCCTATCATGTAGTTGAGGCCATACGGAGCAAGCTGGCAAAATGAACATTTTAAACGTATACTTCCAACTGAATCAATGAATGTTCCGGATCAAGAGGAATTGCCATGAATTATTCTGAAATCGTGTCGTCAGTTGCTGCTCTGTTCTTTTCGTTCATCCTTATCTCTGCGGCATCGGCAGCACCTGTCTGTGTAAACGCAACCGGAGAGAGCATCGTCTTACGTGGCGACCTTCCTTCTGCGAAGATTGAGGCGGTAAACCGGGCCAAATTTGCGGCAGTTGAACAGGTTGCCGGGGTAGATGTTAAAAGCAGGACCGTTGTTGAGGATTCGGCCCTGCTGGACGATATCATCACAACCAGGACACGCGGCGTCGTTACCGGCTATCGGATCGTGAAAGAAGCTCAGATCGGCGATACCGCCAAAGTGGTTGTTAATGTCTGTGTTGAACCGGTCAATGCCAGAGAAGCCATGTCTTCCCTCTCTCTCAACACCGCAATTTCGGTGTATCTGCCGGCCAGAAAACTGACCAGATCCGGGAAACAGGAATATGACGACGAAAATTTTCTGTCCCAGTCCATCATCGGCAAACTGGCCGAGCAGGGATATTCAGTCCGGGACCTGGCCGAATCCCATGCTCTGAAACTGAAGGATATCGACGCGGCACTGAAAGGGGGAGATCAGACATCGGTGCGCAGCCTGGCTTACCGTTATCTGGCCAACTCGATATTGATTGGAAAAGTTGAACCTGTTGCCTCCGCAGTGAAGGGTTCAGACGCCGGGTACGGAATATCCATGCCTTTCAATGCGGTTACCGCGAGGCTTACCTACCGGTTGATGGCAAAGGACAGCAGCGGCAAGATGGTGGTTCTGTCTGCCGGAAACGAAGAAGCAAAAGGTCTGGCTCCCAACCAGGAAGATGCCTATGCAGAAGCTTTAAAAAATCTTTCCGAAGTTTTTTTGCCGGTCATCGTCGATAAAATACATTCCAGGCTTGATGAAATTTCGGGCAAAGTGCTTGTAAAGATCATCGGTGTAAAGGACCCCGCAGAAACTTTTGCGCTGCGGGATCAACTGCAAAAGATATCGTGGGTGACAAAAGTCGAAGAGAAGGGGCTGGATGAATTGTGGGTGAGTTTTTCGGAAAATCCGATTTATCTGGCTAACGGCCTGAGTCAGAAAGGGTTCAGGATCACTGCATACTCTCGTGAAGCAATCACGGTACAACGCCGGCAATAGAGACATCTCAAGCACTATTTTTGTGTGAACTTTCGACTGCGTTCCTCAGCACATCCCGCAACTGGTTGGGGGTATAAGGCTTGTTGATTAATCCTGCTATATTGTCACTTCCTATTCTGGAGGTGACTTCGCAATCTCCAAAACCGCTGGAGACTATGATCGGCAATTCAGGCCTGAGTATTTTCAGCTCATGGAACAACTCATAACCATCCATGACCGGCATTCCCATGTCAGTTACAACAAGGGTAACATCTGCGGCGTTCTTCCGGAATAACTCCAGCGCTTCCTTGCCATTCACAGCTTCCAGCACAGAAAATCCGAACATCATGAGCATGGACTTCGCCAAAAACCGGATCTGCTCTTCATCTTCTACAAGCAATACGGTGCCGCTACCTTGCCAGGGCGCAGGAGCAACAGAGGATGTTTGCTCTTCATCTCCAGCAGAGTCATTTTTAAGAACCGGGAGATATACTTTGAAGGTAGTTCCATGACCCAGCCGGCTAAAGAGCTGTAACGCGCCATCATGAGAATTTATGATACCGAGTACAGCTGACATCCCCAGCCCGCGCCCCGTAAATTTAGTCGTATAGAACGGCTCGAAGATTCGCCATTTTGTTTCCTCATCCATACCGCAACCGTTATCGGTAACTTCCAGGCATACATACTCTCCTGAAGGAATTGTTTTGCCATGATAATCCCTGTCAGATTGACCAGCTATCACCGTAGTCCTGACAAGTGACACCTGAACTTCACCCTGTTCTTTACCTATTGCCTCAGAAGCATTGATAATCAGGTTCATGATTACCTGTCTGAGCTGACTGGCATCACCACTTATGAAAGGAATATGAGCAGAAAGAACGGGTTTGATAGCCGCATTTTGAGGGATGGTCGATTTCAGCATCGTAGCCATTTCGTCCACCAGCATCGATAGATTGACCCGAGTTTTCGTGAGTTGGGCTTTTCCGGCATAGGCCAACATCTGGCGGCATAATCCGGCGGCACGTTCAGCCGCTTTTTCTATCTCGGAAATATTGTTCTCTGCGGTTTCATAATCCATCTTTGTCAGAGAACAATACCCCATGATGATTGCCAGAATATTGTTGAAATCGTGGGCGATGCCGCCTGACAGCACACCCAGGCTCTCCAGTTTCTGGGTATGCTGCATCTGCTGTTCAAAGGCATGTTTTTCATCCGCAGCAATTTTACTTTCGGTAATATCGGTGTGAGTACCGCTCATACGTACAGGTTTGCCTTCGGCATCACGTTTAACGATTCTGGCCTGATCAAGAATCCACTTGTACTCTCCATTCTTTGCGTACATCCTGTACTCTATCTTGTGCAGAGGCGTGCGACCTTCAAGATGATCACTAATGGACTTCCAGGCATAATCACGATCATCAATATGAATAAGGTCTGTCCACTGATTGGTGGAAAAATCAATCTCAGCGAGAGTGTAGCCAAGAATCTCTGCCCATCGTTCATTCCGAACTACTTCTCCCGTGACCAGATTCCAGTCCCAGAACCCCAGTTGACTGCCATCCAATACAAACTGCAACTGTTCATTCTTTCGACTCAACTCATCTTCTATCTGCTTACGTTCTGTGATATCAGTCACAATACCCATGAACCTTGAGTTTGAAAGTCTGACGGCAGCCAGCGACCAGTAGCCGGTTTCTCCGTTTTTCCTCTTGAATGCAGCTTCACCACTGGAATAACCGGATTCCAGGAGCTGCCTGAAATTGCTTTTCCCCCATTCCTGCGATTCCGGCGGCAGCAAATCAGGAATATTCATAGTCAACAGTTCAGCGGCTGAAAATCCTGTGATAGTTGATGCTGCCGGGTTAACATCGATATATCGGCCGTTCTCATCAGCTACGAATACGGCATTTGGTGAGAGGTCCACATAGCTGCGGAGTTGTTCCAGGCTTTCACGCAAAGCCTCCTGCGCTTTATTCCGCCCGGCAATCTCTATTTCAATACTTTCTGTTTTTGCTTTTACCTGTCGCTTGAGTATTACATTCCATATGATGGCGAGAAGCAATACGGCAATAATACCTATTAATGCCCAGTATGCCTCTTTCGGTATAATCTGATCCTTTTTTCCGAGCAGGTGTTCAAGCTCACGGTGATAAATCGAAGTCTTGTCCGCTTTCATCGCCGCAATATTACGGTCGAGGGTTGCGATCAGATCACCGTTGCTACCTTCGTTTACCGCATATCCCACTTTTATCGGAGAGAATATGACCGGTGTCTGTTCCGCTCTCCTGCCGTCTTCATTCAGTATGCCGTACAAATTTCCAGCTACTCCGGCTGCAACAGCACCTGATTCAACAGCTTTGAATACCTTGGAATACGAATCAACCTCCTGTATCCTGACGTGTACGTTAAATTGTCTGACGAGCTCCAGAAAGCCTGTCAGATATACATCTCCTTTGAGAGCGCTGACACTTTTTCCCTCAAGTTCCATTAGAGATGTTACCTGCGCTCCCTTTGGTCTGTAGAGGACTCCCCAGTTCAGCAGCAGGTATTCCTTCGGAAAGTCCATGTACTTCTCACGTTCTGCGGTGTAGCCGATACAGAGTACCATGTCTATCTTGCCGTTTTTGAGGCGATCCAACCCCTCCTGCCAACTACCCGGCACATACTGCACATTCCACTGCTCTTTTTCAGCAATATGGCTGAGCATATCCACGAAAAAACCATGAGCGGAGCCGTCTTTATCGAAAAAGGCTAACGGCTTGGCTTGATAGATACCAACTCTTACCGTACGACCGGCCTCGGCATGGCAAGGATTGAGCAGGGTTGCGAGAGCCGTCAGCAGGAAGAAGCATATATGTCGCACGAATCTGGCTGCCGGAAAGATGTTCATAATTCCCCCTGAATAATTCAAAACGGTGTTTCAGCATATTACTGAAATGAATGCGAATTTCAATCAAATAGTAATCTGCTGAAAAATGTCTCGGTAACAACTTGATTTGTTGTCATACTTTGATATTATGCCCCCTCCCGTACTCATAAAAAATATTTACCACGGTTTTAAAAGGAGTTTGCGGCATGAGCGCTATACACCTGATCCAGTGCGAGCTCAGCGAGGGTATCCTTACTCTCCGCATCAACCGGCCGGATAAGAAAAACGCCCTGAACCTGGCCATGTATCAGGCCCTGGCGGATGGCCTTGCGGAGGCGGACGGCGATGATGCGGTGCGTGTGATTCTGATCAGCGGCAGCGGGGAGTGCTTTACCAGCGGCAATGACCTGGCCGATTTTCTGACCGCCCCGCCAACCGGTCCGGAAAGTCCGGTCATGCAGTTTCTGACGGCCATCAGCAATGCCCGAAAACCGATAGTGGCATCGGTCAATGGCGCCGCTGTAGGGGTCGGCGTCACCATGCTGCTGCATTGCGAACTGGTCTACGCCGGACGCGGAGCTACTTTCCAGATGCCGTTCGTTAATCTCGGGCTTTGTCCCGAGGCTGGTTCCACATTGCTTCTGCCCAGAATCATGGGACACCGGCGTGCTGCGGAACTGCTGTTACTGGGAGAGGCTTTCGATGCTGACAAGGCCTGTGCGTTCGGCATCGTTACCGCTGTCTGTCCTGACAGCGAGGTGCCGGCAGTAGCCCGGAAAAAGGCGCTGCAGTTGGCGGCTCAACCGGCGGCGGCGGTGCGACTGGCCAAGAGCATGCTCAAGCGTGACTATGCGGCTCAGTTGCAGGAAACTATCACCGAAGAGGGTGTACAGTTCATGGCACGACTGAAATCACCCGAGGCGACCGAAGCCCTGCAGGCTTTCATGCAGCGCAGGAAACCGGATTTTTCGCAGTTTACCTGAAAAGAGCGCATCACAAATGATAGGACATTTGTTTTGACGTTTTAAAAGCACGAGGGAGATAACGTGGGACATCATCTGGGATCAAAAAGCAGCATCGTGCCGTTGATCGACCGGCTGAACAAATATCCGATCGGCCTTGTGGACAGCGCCAAACTGCGCGAGATTCTTGCGCTGCTTTTCGACGAACAGGAGGCGTTTGTGGCTTCGCGCTTTCCGCTGGAAGAGGCAACGCTCCCCGAATTGAGCAGACTGACCGCAATCCCGGAAAGCACACTGCTGCCGCTGCTGGACCGGATGGCTGACAAAGGTCTGGTGATGGACATGCCCTATGGAGATGAGGTCTATTACCTGCTGCTGCCCGGTCTGATCGGCTTCTTCGAACTTACCTTCATGAAGAACCGTACTGATCTGCCGATGGAGCGCCTGGCCCAACTGATGAAGGAGTATCTGGAAGAGAGTCAGGCCGGTGAATTCTTCGGCAGCGCAACAGCACTGACCCGTTCACTCCCCTATGAAGAACATATCCCGGTGACCTCCGAGATCACAACATACGACAGGGCCCGCGAACTCATCCGGGAAGCCGGTTTCGGCGCGGCAGGGATGTGCTACTGCCGTCACAAGAAAGAACACCTTGATGAAACCTGCGACAAGGGAGCACCGGTTGATGGCATCTGCATCTCGCTGGGGAGCGCCGCCCGATTCATGGCGCGTCGCGGTTTTGCCGTGGAAAAAAGCGTGGACGAGCTTCTGGCGGTGCTGGACAGCGCCAGGAAACTGCACTTGACCCATATTACCGACAATATCCGTCACAAACCGTCTTTCATCTGCAACTGCTGCAGTTGCTGCTGCGAACTGCTGGCCGGTGTCCAGATGGGCTACCGGAACGGAGTCGCCAGGACCGGCTTTTGCGCCGTCATCGATAAAGAGCGCTGCAACGGTTGCGGCGCCTGTTTCCGAGCCTGTAATGTCAACGCCATTGCGCTGCCGGACGGCGTTCAGTCCGCCCGGAAGAGCAACCGCTGCGCCGTGGTCGACGACGCTGTCTGCCTCGGCTGCGGTGCCTGCATCAGCGCCTGCAGACAGGGAGCACTCTCCATGGTTCCGGCAGCCAACAGGGAACTGCCTCCGTTGAAACGCAAGGATCTGTACCTGCGGATTCTCAAAGAAAAAAAACGGCTGACACCGTTTGTCATCAGCGGCATCAAGAAGAGCCTGCGCGGTCTCCTGAAAAGAAAATCCGCAAAGACAATCATACCAATCATAGAGGAGTAACCCATGTTCCTGCTCAATCCGAACCGGTTGACAGAAAACCATCCCGACCCCAAGCTGAACGAGATCCTCCGCAAAACGTCAGCCTTTTTCGAGTCCAGGGGGAAAAAGAGTCTCAAGGAAGACGACTTCAACCGTGTCTGGTATACGGACTTCCTCGCTTTCATCAAACGGGAAAAAATCTTCGCCACACTGTTGACCCCTGCCGGATATGGCGATAAAGATTGTCGCTGGGACACCTCGCGGCTCTGCGCCTTCAATGAGCTGCTCGGTTTTTACGGTCTCTGCTACTGGTACGCCTGGCAGGTTACCATTCTTGGACTCGGACCGATCTGGATGAGCAGCAATGAGGAGCTGAAACGCAGAGCGGCACAGCTGCTGGATGACGGCGCGATTTTCGCCTTCGGCCTGTCGGAAAAGGAACATGGCGCCGATATCTACGCCAGCGACATGCTGCTGATCCCCCGGGGCGAGGGAAATTATCTGGCGCAAGGGGACAAATACTACATCGGCAACGGCAATGAGGCGGCCATGGTTTCTGTCTTCGGGCGCAAACCGGATGGAGGTGAATACGTTTTTTTTGTCGTCAACAGCAAGCATGAGGCGTACGAGCTGGTAAAAAATATAACCGCCACTCAATCCTATGTGGCTGAATTCGTGTTGCACGACTATCCGGTGTCCGAGTCCGACATCCTTTCAACGGGGGATGCTGCCTGGAATGCAACACTCAACACCGTCAATATCGGCAAGTACAATCTGGGATGGGCCTCTATCGGCATCTGCACCCACGCTTTCTACGAGGCGATCAATCACGCATCAGGACGCAGCCTCTACGGAATGCATGTCACCGATTTCCCGCATGTGAAGCAGATGTTCGTTGATGCCTATGCCCGTCTTGTCGCGATGAAACTCTTTGCCCGGCGAGCCTCGGATTACCTCCGCTCGGCCTCGGCGGATGACCGGAGATATCTGCTGTACAATCCGGTGGTCAAGATGAAGGTGACGACCCAGGGGGAAGAGGTGATCAACCTGCTGTGGGACGTGATCGCGGCCAAAGGCTTTGAAAAAGAAATGTATTTTGAAACAGCGGCCCGTGATATCAGGGCGCTGCCAAAGCTGGAGGGAACGGTACACGTCAATATCGCGCTGATCGTCAAGTTCATGCAGAATTATTTCTTCAATCCGGCCGGGTATACTGCGGTACCGCTCCGCCTCGATCCGGCAAACGATGATTTTCTCTTCAACCAGGGTGAGGCCAGGGGACTCGGCACAATCCGTTTCCATGATTACCGGCCGGTCTACGCGGCGTGCAACCTGCCCAATGTTAAGATCTTCAGGGAGCAGATCAGCGTATTCCGCGAATTCCTGCTCAAAGCGACTCCGGATACGGCCCAACGGAAGGATATCGATTTTCTTCTGACGGTTGGTGAAATGTTCACTCTGGTAGTCTACGGGCAACTGATCCTGGAAAACGCCGTCCTGCTCGCTATAGATGATGATATCGTCGATCAGGTTTTCGACTTCATGCTGCGCGACATGTCGAAATTCGCCCTGCAGCTTTACAGTAAACCATCCGGCACAGGTGCGCAGATGGAATATTGTCTGAAGATGATGCGTAAGGCGAATGTTGATGAGGAACGCTGTCAGAGGGTTCTGGAGCGGTACGTGTACTGTCTGAACGGGGCGTATGAGATGTCGGAATAATGTTGGTCTATTTCGCTTGTATTCCGGTCAATTCAGGCTAGAATGCCGGGGCTGATTTTTTCAGCACGGAGTCTCCATGCAGAGCTTTGACAGTGCCAGGTTATTGATCATAGAAGACGAGGATGATATACGTCGAGGCATAGCCTCGTTCTTCAGCGATAGCGGCTATGAAGTCATCACGGCCAGCAACGGTAAAGAGGGTGTTGCGCTTTTCCGTGAACAACAGCCGGACATTGTCTTCACTGATCTGCGGATGCCATTCATGGGAGGCCTTGATGTAATCAGGACCATTAATGAGCTGAGTCCTGAGACGCCGCTCATTGTCATATCAGGAACCGGAGTCATCAAGGATGCGGTAGATGCGTTGAGGAGCGGCGCATGGGACTACGTTGAAAAGCCCGTTCTTGACCTGGAAGCCCTGGAACATATGGCCGACAAGGCTCTGGAGAAGAGGCTGCTGCGCAACCAGGTCGCGGGATTAAAGCAAAAACTTCTTTCCGGCGGCATCCACACACCGGAGTCTTTTTCGGCCATCATAACCCGCTCCCCCGTAATCCATAACATCTTCCAGTATATTGAAGTTGTTGCTCCGACACATCAGCCTGTCCTGATATGCGGCGAAACCGGTACAGGCAAGGAATTGTTTGCCAGCGCCGTTCATAAAGCGAGCGGTCGCAAGGGTAAATTAGTTGCATTAAATGTCGCTGGTCTTGACGATCAGATGTTCTCCGACACTCTTTTCGGGCATACGAAAGGCGCATTTACCGGTGCCAATGCAGCACGGGATGGTATGATAGCGCAGGCTGCAGGTGGTACCCTGTTTCTTGATGAGATAGGAGACTTGAAAGAGAATTCCCAGATCAAGCTGTTACGTTTACTCCAGGAAGGTGAATATCATCCGGTCGGATCAGATTACCCGCGCACAAGTGATGCCCGGATAGTTATGGCGACTCACAGAGATCTCCCGGCCATGGTAGAAAAAGAGACGTTTCGCCAGGATCTCTACTATAGGCTCTTTGCCCATCAGATCTCTATTCCACCACTCAGGGAGCGCATTGAGGACATTCCGGTGTTACTTGATCATTACCTGCAAGACGCTGCAACCAGCCTCAATAAAAGTAAACCCAGCCCTCCCCCTGAACTGTCTGCGTATCTTAAAGCGTATCGTTTTCCGGGCAACGTTCGAGAATTGAAAGCGATGACCTACGATGCTGTCACCCGTCACACACAGGGCGTTCTTTCCATGAATTCATTTCTGGATGTCATGGGGACCAGGCCGGCAACCTCCCCCTTTCCCTCAGATGCTGAGAGAACCCGGGTTGTTATTGTAGATGCAAGCGGCGAACGTATGCCAACCCTGGATGAAGCCGAACAGACCCTGATCAATCAGGCAATGTACTTGGCAAAGGGAAACCAGGGTGTTGCGGCCAACTATCTGGGGATCAGCCGGGCAGCATTGAATAAAAAACTGACCAGGAGGAAGAGTAATGGAATCAATTAACAGTCAGATATCAGTAATGATTGTTGACGACGAAGAACTGTTTGTCTGCAGTTTACTTGTCAATCTCGAAGACATGGGGTTCCGCTCTTCGGGCTATTTGGTGTCGGAGGAGGCTCTCCAGGCAGTACAGGATAACCCTCCGGATGTTTGCATTATGGATTTGCGTATGCCAGGCATGAACGGAGAGGAACTTGTTAAAGAGATTCATAAGGTTGCGCCAACGGTTCGCTGTATGATCCTCACAGGCTCTTTTTATAAGATCTCTGATGAACTTGAACTTCTTGGCATGACTCAGGAGTACGTAATCCAAAAACCCATCAATGATTATCCGGAATTTTTCAGAAAAATATCCTCTCTTGCTCTACCGTAAGCGGGCTCATCTTCCAACCCCTCAGACAATTGTCTAATCGAGACATTTGTCTCAATCAGACATAACATCCTGATATTTCAAATAATATCCGCTATATCCACCGTATCCCATAGACATTTGTCCTACCCTTTTCAATCGCTCTATTCTCTCAACTCACTGTTATTACTTATTTTATTGAGTTGGCACACGCCCTGCTATACAAATACCAAGCCCACGATCTGTCATGCCCACATTCAAAATACGGAGGAACACGTCATGCAATGGTTCAAAAACATCAGAATCGGCTCGAAGCTCATGATCTCATTTATGTTCATACTGACTCTCTCAGCCGCCCTTGGCATCTTCCAGATTGTCAGGCTGACCACCATCACTACTACTGCTGAAGATGTGGCCAAAACACAGCTGCCAGCCATGCTGTCGATTTCAAAGATCAACGATTTATTTGGCAGCTATCGTCGAGGAGAATTACTTGAAATTCTTTCAGACAAGAAGGAAGACATCGAGAAATATATCAAACGTAATAATGAAACTATGGAAAAGCTGAAAAGCGAGCAAGCTGTCTACGAGAAGTTGATTGATTCTGAAGGTGAAAGGAAAGCCTTTGCAGAATTCATCCAGGCTTTGCAGCTCTATCTGGCAGAAAATCCAAAGATTGTGGCGCTGGCTCTTGAAAATAAGGATGCCGAGGCAAGCGAACTTGCCCGTGGCGCCTCCAGCAAATCTTTCAATCAGGCACTTAAAGCTCTGGAAGCAGTAATGAACGCACAGGGCAGGCAAACCGTTGATCATAGCAATACCATGGCAAACATCAGTTCAAAATCCCGCATTACGGTTGCCATTGTACTGATCATATGCATTATCATCGGCGTAATCCTTTCCACAATAATCTCTCGCATGATAAGCGCACCACTGCGTGAGTTGGCCGACAAAGCCAGCCACATTGCCGACGGCAACCTGAATATTGCCGTTACTGTGGATTCAAGGGATGAAGTCGGCCAGTTAAGCGCCTCGTTCGCCACCATGGTCAACAACCTCCGCGATGTCATCGGCAAGGTCAGGGAGACATCAAATCAGGTATCTTCAGCGGCAACAGAACTGTCATCCACTTCGGGGCAGATTGCAACCGGTTCGGAAGAGGTTGCAGCCCAGGCCAGCACGGTAGCTACAGCAACCGAGGAGATGTCAGCTACAACGGCCGATATAGCCAGAAGCTGCCATGACGCAGCCGACAGCGCAACCAGGGCAAGCCAGGCTGCTCAGGCTGGAACAGCGGTAGTTGAGCAAACCGTGACGGTAATGAACCGGATAGCAACCAAGGTGCAGGAAACCGCTTCAAAGGTTGCGTCCCTGGGGCAACAGAGCGACCAGATTGGTGAGATAGTCGGTACCATTGAGGATATAGCTGATCAAACCAACCTTCTGGCGCTGAACGCCGCCATTGAAGCGGCCAGAGCAGGTGAGCAGGGTAGAGGCTTTGCGGTAGTTGCCGATGAAGTCAGGGCTCTGGCAGAACGGACAACAAAAGCAACCAAAGAGATCGGCGACAAAATTAAAAACATCCAGAACGAGACAAAGAAGGCCGTCATTGCTATGGAGGAAGGTGTCAGGGAGGTTGCCAATGGAACAACAGAAGCTGCCAAATCGGGCCATGCTCTCCACGAGATCCTGACGCTGGCCAATTCCGTTACAGAGCAGGCCAGTCAGATCGCAACCGCCGCTGAACAACAGACTGCCACCACCTATGAAATAACCAGCAATATTCATCAGATTACCGAAGTGGTCCATCAGAGTGCCTCAAACGCCCAGATGTCCGCTGGAGCATCGAACCAACTGGCACAGATGGCTGAAACACTGCAGAACCTGGTAGCGCGCTTCAGGCTTGCATAGACAACCCAGGGTTGCGCAAGGGAAGGCTCCTATGAACTATCGATCAGCACTATGCTGCCTCCTGATATTTACGCTGTCGTTCGGCGGTGTCTGCAGCGCAGCTGAGTCGGATAACTCCAGGGACAAATTGAACCTGACGAAGGCAGAGAAGTCCTGGCTTGCAGCTCATCCGGTTGTGCGCGTCAGAATAAGCAAAACCTATCCACCTTTTGAATTTTTCAAAGATGGTGGATTTCAGGGGATTTCCTACGACCTTCTCGTGTTGATTGGCAAACAGCTTGGTGTTGAGTTTCGTCCGACGCCTGACATGCTCTGGAAGGATGCGCTTGAATCAATCCAAAAAAAGGAAGGCGTCGACCTTATCCTGATGATAACGAGAAAAGAATCCCGAGAATGGTTTATCGAGTTCACCAAAACATATATATCGTACCCGCAGATCATCATTACCCGCAGGGACAGCAGGTTTATCTCGAATATCAAGGATTTGTCCGGCGGAACTGTTGCAACGGAAAACGGATTTGTCCAGGCCGAACAGATCGGGCAGGACGTACCCGGTGTCACGGTCATTGAAACTCCAACTACGAAAACGTCGCTAGAGGCAGTTGCAACCGGAAAAGCTGATGCCTATGTCGGCAACCTGGCTGTTGCCAGCTTCCTGATTGAAGAAAACGGCTTCGCCAATCTGAAGGTTGCGGCCCCCTCCAGCTATCCCTTTGACTCCTATGCCATGGGGGTTCGCAAAGACTGGCCCGAGTTGGCAAGCATTCTGGACAAGGCGATTACGTCCTTTCCGGAAGAGGAGCGGCGAAAAATAAACCAGAAATGGCTTTCCGTCAGGTACGAGCATGGCGTTCGTCCGCTTGACATACTCAAATGGGTTCTGATTGTCTCAAGTGTTCTGCTGATATTTATTGTCCAACTGCGGAGAATGGTTCGGAAGAGAACTGGTGACCTGAAACACGAGATTGAGGCCCGCACGCTAATGGAGCAAGAGCTTCAATCATTATTTATGGCTGCACCGGTTGGTATAGCCTATGTCAAAGATCGGGTGTTCCAGAAAGTAAACGACGCTATGTGCCGTCTTTATGGATATTCCCGTGAGGAACTCATAGGACATTCCAGCAGGAAGCTCTATGCAACAGAGGCCGAATTTAAAGCCGCTGGTAGTCATGCGTATACACAGGCCATGGAAATCGGTTCTGCAATGATTGAAACCCGAACGGTTACCAAACAGGGTCTTCACCTTGATATCTTATTGGGCATTGCGCCGCTTGTCCGCGGAGCAGTATCCGCCGGTTTTGTAACCGTGGTGCTTGACATTACCCAAAGAAAGAAAGCTATTGTCGCCCTCAAAGAAAGTGAAAAGCGTTTCCAGACCATATTTGATGAAAGCCCATTGATAATTGCCTTAAATGACTTGCCGGATGGGGGCTATGTTGATGTCAACCGAAAATTTTGCGAGTGGCATGGCACGACCAAGGAAGAATTACTGGGCAAAACTTCAGTGGAAATGGGATTTATTTCGCAAGAAGAGAGCCTGAGAATCTATGAAATTTTCAAGAACAACGGGAAAATTGACAATGAGGAAATAACAACTACCGATAATCATGGCAAGTCCTCAACCAGTTTGCTCTCAACCAGAATTGTTGAAATCTCCGGTAAGTCATATTCCCTCTCAATGCTCCAGGACATCACCGCCAAAAAACTGGTAGAAACTGCTCTTGAGACGTCCGAAAAACAGTATCGTAATATCTTTGAAAACTCACCGATAGGCATATTCCAGTCTCTGCCGGGCGGACGGTTTATATCAATGAACACCGCCTATGCCGAAATATTCGGATATTCAACTGCAGATGAAATGATAGCGGACGTGACGGACATCGCGCGGCAGCTATATGTAAATCCTCGACAGCGAGATGATATCCTCATGCAGCTGAAGACGGATGACCGTGTAAATGTTTATGATCTCGAAGCCAAACGTAAGGACGGCACCCATATTTTTGCCGATCTCTTTATGAGATCGGTGAGTGGAGTTAACGGCAAGATTGAGATGCTTGAGGGGTTTCTTGTCAACGTAACGGAAAGAAAAAAAACCGAAGAAATAATGATCCTGAACGAGAAAATGTCAATGATTGCGGGCATGGCCGCAGGTATTGCCCACGAAGTAAATAATCCGCTTGGTGCCATAACACAGGATCTTCAGAACCTTGAGCGCCGGTTCTCTTCAACCTTGCCTGGCAACCGGGGGGTTGCCGAGGAACTTGGGCTGGATCTTGACAAAATGAACGAATACATGGAGCGGCGAAGTATTACCGGTTTTGTGACGAATATGCGTGGTGCTGCCAAACGGGCAAGCACGATCATTGGCAGTATGCTTCAGTTCAGCAGGCAAAGCGACTTGGGCCACCAGGATCTGGATATCAACGAGATTATAGAGCAGTCTCTCAAACTGGCCGCCAACGACTATGATCTTCGCAAGAAATACGACTTTAAAAACATCTCGATTGAAAGCACTTACGGCCAGGACTTGCCGGTTGTGTCCGTCTGTTTGACCGAGATGGAACAGGTGATTATAAACATCCTGAAGAACGCTGCACAAGCCATGTTCGACGCCGGAACGGCAAAACCCGGCATCACAATAAGCACCTATCTGGATGAGGGAAATATAGTGGTTGCTTTCGCGGACAACGGGCCGGGTATGCCCGACGCCGTGCGACAGCATATTTTCGATCCATTCTTTACCACAAAAGCGGTAGGGTCGGGCACCGGACTGGGTATGTCCGTCTCCCACACTATCATTACAAAAAACCACGGCGGAACACTTACCGTCGACTCGAAGCCGGGCCGGGGCGCCTGCTTCACAATCCGGCTTCCACTTTCGAGGAAATGACAATGGCACCTCTCCAGAATAACCTCCGGCTTTTGGTGATCGATGACGATCCTTCCGTACGTAGAAGCATATCAATATACCTTGAAGACCAGGGTTTTGACGTTTTCCAGGCCGAAGGAGGACGACAGGGGATTGAGATGTTCGATACGGTCAAGCCGGATCTCGTCTTCACCGACCTGATGATGCCGGATGTGGACGGACTGGCGGTAGTAAAGGAGCTAACCATAAAAAGCCCCGGCACCCCGGTCGTTGTGATCTCCGGCAACGGTTCCGTCGAATATGCTATTGAAACCGTTCGTAACGGGGCGTGGGACTACGTTACCAAACCGATCCATGACTTCTCGGTAATCGATATCATCACTGACAGAGTTCTTGACCGGGCTAAGACAAAACGCGAAGAGCGTGAGCACCATCTTAGTCTGCACGAGGTTGTTGACCAGGCACTTGACCCGCTGACTAAACTCCCGGGAAGGAAGCATCTGAGTGACAGATTCGGCGAATTGGTCGTGGGTGAAGATTTTACAGGCAACCTGTTCCTGGTGCTCGTTGAGCTGGGGAACTTTAAAACCGTTGTGGAAACATTCGGCCACGAATATGGCGACCGGATGGTCGAAGAACTCGCGGAACGGTTCAAGCTCCTGATTATGCAAAACGTCGTCATCTGCAGAATAGCAAGCAACGAGTTCGCCATGATGGTTTCCAATAGCCCGGAGGTATCCCGGCACGTTTCATATATCTGTTCGCTGCTTGGCAATCCATTTACCGTTTTGAATAACGAGGTGTACGCCAGCTACAATATCGGCATTGCTTCTTTTCCCCACGACGGCGAATCAGTCGATAGCCTCCTGCAGCACGCCGACGTTGCTCAAGGGCACGCAAAGACATTAGGCCGGAACCAGCATTGTTATTACTCCAGCGAGTTGATGAAGCAAGTCCAGAGCAGGATCGATCTTGAGTACGGACTGAGGAAAGCGCTTGAACGTAATGAATTCTCACTGAACTACCAGCCCAAGATCGATTCCAGGACCAGGCAGACTGTGGGCATGGAAGCCCTGCTGAGATGGCATCCGGCAGGAATGAGTCACCCCCCTGCCCCAACCTTTTTTGTACCGGTGCTTGAGGAGACCGGCCTGATAACCCAAGTTGGCGCCTGGGTTCTTGAAACGGCCTGCGAACAATACGTTGACTGGCGTAAGCAGGGCATGGGGCCTATTCGGATGTCGGTCAACATCTCCGCCATCCAACTTCACGAGGGAGGTCTGACTGATTTGGTCCAAGGGGTGCTTGGCAGAACCGGTATGGAACCAGGCTGTCTTTGTCTCGAGTTGACCGAGAGCATCATTGTCAGAGATGTGGATGCTACGATAGCAACACTGCTTTCTTTGACCGTCCTTGGCATAAAGCTTTCAATTGACGATTTCGGCACCGGTTACTCATCTCTCAGCTATCTGAGCAAGATGCCGATCAACGAGTTGAAAATCGACCGTTCATTCGTCATGAACCTCCCCGATGACCCGGCGTCTATCGCTATTGTTGAGTCAGTGCTCGGAATCTCCAAAGGTATGAATATGACCGTTGTCGCAGAAGGAGTGGAGAACGAGGAACAGGCAGACTTCCTTGCGGAGCGAGGTTGTAACGAGCTGCAGGGGTACCTGTTCAGCAAACCACTGACTGAAAATGATTTTTATGAGTTGTACAGAGGAAAAGAATTATTATTGCACTGATTGCCTTTTCAAAAAGCCAACATCCTCTTGGTGAGTCCCGGGACTGCAATGTCGATGGTCATGACGATGGTCAGCAGGATCATTATGACAACCGTGAGCCAGGCAATGATGTTGAAGACCGGCCCGTTGACGTAATTACCCATCAGCTTGGCGTCGTTGATCAGAATGATCATGAAAAACAGGACGAAAGGCAGCACGGCGCCGTTAACTACCTGTGAGATGAACATGATTGACATGAGGGGAGCGTTCGGAATCAGGATCAGCCCGGCGCTGATTACGATGATGACAGTAAAGAGCCAGAAGAACTGTGGAGCCTGCTCGAAGTCCTTGTCAACCCCCGATTCCCACCCCATCCCTTCGCAAATGTAGTAGGCCGTGGAAAGCGGCAATATACAGGCAGCGAAGAGTGAAGCATTGAAAAGCCCGAAAGCGAACAGTGCCGAGGCGTGTTGGCCCACGAGCGGCTTCAGCGCCAAGGCTGCGTCGGCAGCAGTTTCAATCTTCAATCCATGCAGGTGGATGCTTGCTGCACAGGCTACCATCATAAAGAAAGCCACCACTATGGCCATAATACATCCGAAGATCACATCAATCCGTGAAAAATTGTACTGAGCAGCAGTAATACCCTTTTCAACGACCGCCGCCTGCTGATAGAACTGCATCCAGGGGGCAATGGTCGTGCCGACGATGCCGATCAAGGTCATCAGGTAGGCGCTGTCGGATTTGAAGGAGGGGGTAACAGATGCTTTCAAAACGACCGACCAGTCCGGCCCGGCCATGAAGGCAGCGATCGGATAGGCGATGTAGACCAGGCAGGCCACCAGAAATACCTTCTCAACCACTTTGTAAGATCCCTTTACGATCAGCAGCCAGACCAGAACTGCACAGACCGGTACGGAAATATATTTACTGATGCCAAAGATCTCAAGACTGGCGGCTATGCCGGCGAATTCGGAGATGGAATTGCCCATATTGGTCAAAAGCAGCGCGATCATAACGTAAAACGTGACCTTGACGCCGAATGATTCCCGGATCAGGTCCGAAAGGCCCTTGCCGGTAACAGCTCCCATGCGGGCGCACATCTCCTGCACTACTACCAGGGCAATGGTGGTGGGGATCATCATCCATAAAATGGAGTACCCGTAATTGGCTGCGGCCAGCGAATAGGTAGTGATACCGCCGGCATCGTTATCCACGTTGGCCGTGATGATGCCCGGTCCGAGGATTGCCAGGAACAGCATGATATTCCTGATATTGAGGCCTTTGATCGGCTTAAGGAACCTGTATGAAGAAAAATCGAATGGCATCGTCGGTCTCTCTATTATCGGCGGTGCGTCTTGAGCAGCCGCGGCAGGTAGTGTTCCAGTATATCGTCGACCGTAACGATACCGGCCATAAGGCCATCTTCATCCATAACAGGCAGGGCGATCAGGTTATACTTTGTCAGAGTTTCAAGCACATCTATCAGCTCGTCGTTGACACAGACGGTTTTGATGTTTTCGACCATGACATCGCTGATGGGGCTTTCTGAAGGAGATATGAGCAGATCCTTGAGGGTAACAACCCCTTCCAGCCGATCCTCGGCATTGACTATGTAGCCGTAGTATACCGTTTCAACGTCTTTAGCCGTTTCCCGTACCTGTTCCAGGGCAACGCCGACCGTAATATCAGGTGATAATCTGAAATAGTCCGGATTCATAAACCCCCCGGCAGTGTCGTCTTCGTGCTCGAGCAGTTCCTGGATATCCTCTGCATCTTCCTGGTCCATCATCTCCAGCAGTTCCTGGGCTTTCTCCTCAGGCAGATCCGATAGAATGTCGGCAGCTTCGTCCGGCTCCATCTCTTCCAGGATGTCGGTCAATTGTCCTGCATCAAGCTGGTTGACTACGATGTTACGCATGTCAGACTCAAGTTCGTAGAGGGCATCGCCGGTTGTCTCGGCATCAATCGAGTCAAGTACCGTGCGTATGTTCTGGATAGGGATGTTTTCGATGATGTCGGCCAGGTCGGCCGGGTGGATCTCGTTCATCTGTCCTCGGGCGATGTTGAGGGCCAGTTTGGATGAATGTGGCTCCAGCGGCTGGACATATTCCCAGCTAAGCTCCGTAGTAGGAATCTCACGTTTCAGGATCCGGGCCACCTGCTCGCCCAGCTTCATATAACCCAGACGACGCAAAAGTCCACGAAATCCTATGTCCACCGAGAAAATGCACAGCTTGTCGTTGAATCTTCCGAGCTTGATATCGTTGACGCGCACTACCTTGGCTCCATCGACGTCTACAATCTGCTTGTCAAGCAGGCCCCGCCTGACAAGTATCTCGCCATCGCAGGGTTCGTATCTTGCCAGACCAGGGGGATTGGCGCCCACCGATGAAATAACGACATGGGTGAACAGTGCCACTTCAGACCAAGGCAGGGATTTGCGACCCTTACGGGATCGGAAGATAATATGCGAGACTTCGGGAAATACCTCACCCGGAACCATGATCAGGTCGCGCAACACCCCGAGAGCGTCCCCATTACTGTTAATTACAGTCTTTCCCAGCACTTCGCTGAGGTATATTTCGCTGAATTCGGTCGTCATATCATTCTTTTACACTTCATAAAGCTTTAAATTGCCCACAATAACTGTGATTGCTTACCAGCATTTAATCTACAGTAACAACCAAGAATACTCAAGTAATAACTAAAACTTAACCAACATGTCACTGAGCTGAAATACTTTCGTAACAAACAACAAATATGACCGTTGTCGCAGAAGGTGTGGAGAATGAGGAACAGGCAAAATTCCTTACGGAGCGAGGTTGTAACGAGTTGCAGGGGTACCTGTTCAGCAAACCACTCACAGGAAATGATTTTTATGAGTTGTACAGAGGAAAAGAATTATTATTGCACTGATTCGTTCAGTGAATAAGCGCTTACTTACATGGAAAGACTTTTTACAACGAATGTTACAATTGTGTTACAGGCACTTATAATTCTTGCAACGGCAAATCTCGCAACGCATAATGAAACGGAATTTTACTTTCCGGAGGTGTCCTATGAAAACAGTTCTCTCTCTGCTCCTCTTGCTCTCCACCGTTTCGTTATCCGTACTTCCCGCACGTGCCGAAAAACTCGTAATCCACGGTTCATCAACGACCATGGGTAAAATCATGTCGAAGATCAAGGAACCCTTTGAAAAAGGAACCGGCATTCAACTGGAGCTTCTGGCAAATGGTTCCGGCGCGGGTGCAAAAGATCTTGCGGCTGGAAGCTGCGAGGCCGCCATGGGATCCGAGAGCCTTGAAGACCTGAAAAAAGCTGTCAAGGAACTGGGGGGTATTCCGAATCTGGTTGAACATGTCCTGGCCCAGGACACGATGAAGGTCATTGTAAACAAGCAAAACCCGGTATCGAAACTGTCCAGGGAGCAACTCAAGGGGCTCAATACAGGCAAGATAAAAAACTGGAAAGAGGTGGGCGGTCCTGACGCCGATGTAATCGTCGTCACCTCGGTAAAGGGGTCGGGAACCAGGAGCTTCTTCAGTAAAACCATAATGGATGGGGAGCAGTATGCCGCCGATGCGGTGGAAGCCTCTACTACCATGGCGGAGATAAAGGAAGTGGCGACGATGAAGGAGGCCATTGGCGCTGTCAGCGATTCGTTCGTCAACGATACCGTTAAAACAGTAGATGGACCGCCGATCACTCGTCCGCTTATATTCGTCACCAAGGGTGAACCATCGCCCGGAATCAAAAAATTGATCGATTTTATCAGGGGGGAAGGTCAGAAGTACCTCAAGTAAGTAATGTTTTGGAAGCGTTGCAGTTAGTCGCTTCCCTGATTGAGTACAGTGAGGTACATGATCATGAATATCAAGTCCAAGCTCGCTCTGAACGTATCATTTGTTATTCTGATTGTTATATCTTTATCCTCGGTAAGTATTTACGGACTTACGTCAGTACGCCGCAACCTCTCGTATCTCCTTGCAACCAGCACCCCCTATCAGGTCAGGACTACCGACCTGCAGAGGGCCCTTCAGAGCGCCGTATCCGATCTGATCAAGGCTAGCGGCGCCCCTAACAATCAGGAACTCAAGCTGCACCGGGAGAGCTTTACCAGATCCCTGGCTGAACTGAATGATGCTGAGGTTGCACTGGAGCGGATTTCCGGTCGTTCTCGCGGCATCCACAAAGAACTGGGCCAAACCTCGACAGAAGTTTTTACCGTTACGGAAAAACGGCTGCATTCCGAAAGGGATGTCCAGGAAGCCAACACGGCCATCACCGCACGGCTGAAGGAGATGACTACCGCGCTCGGTCTGCTCGACGCCAAGGTAATCGCGCTCCAGAAGGCCAACACTGCGGCCTTCAACGGGGCGTTCGACGGCTCAAAGAAAATTGCTGCAAGACTAAAGATCGTTGAATCAGGGAAAGCGACCTCAGAACAGCTTCAGTCACTTATTTTAATGTTTCAGTTCGCCCGCGAAAGAAAGCAGGCCGTCATACTCAAGAGCAGGATCAATGGGTTATTGGACCAGTTGGCGGAGAACCAGACAATTGCCGAATCCAGAGAGATGTTGAGTGCCATCCGGGCAGTGAAACAGAGAATTGCGGAGTTAAGCGAGGCACACGCCGCGTTACTGATACAGCCCGAAAACGGCACCCTCAAACAAAAACTTGAAGCAACCGTTTCGGAGTTGCGCGATCAACTTGCAAGTGTCAGCACCACCCTTAATCAGAACGCCGATGCCGCAGCAATGGAGGCGGCATCGGCAACCAAACGCCAGGACACATCCTTTACCCAGACAAATGCCGCTTCCGGTGTTTTAAACTCAAATGCGACTCTTGTTGCGTCCGTGCTTGCCTTGGAAGGATTGAGCGCCAGACTTTTCAGCGTCTCTTCCGATTCAGAGATGGACCGGTTGCAGGGAGAGATCAATTCCGTTCTTGCCAAAGTACCAAATTATCGGAACTCGGTTGAAAAAGGGATGGTGACCATCAACGCCAAGGCGGAAACGGCTCTGCTGAATGGGGCGATGGCAAAGCTGAACGGGGTGCGCGAAATCCTGTTGGCACCAGACGGGGTTATTTCCAAGGTTCGATTGATTGCAACTGGAAATGAAGCGCAAGGCCGGTGATCTGGACGACAGGTTGCGCAAGATGGTGCAGACATACACCGAAGAAGGAAAAAAAGAGCTGCTGACCGCCCACAAAGGGCAGGAGGATGCATCTGCATCAGCCAACAAGACAGTACGTTTCAGCATAATCCTGAATATTGTTGTCGGGGCAGTTTCAATAGTCATGGCTGCCCTTTTGGGAATCATCCTTTACCGCTCCATCGTCAGGCCGGTTGTAAAAGTAAAAGAGCTGATCGAGTCGGCAGAACGGGAAAACAGCCTGATCAGGCGTCTAGATCATATACATAAGGATGAGATTGGCGAGATGTCAAACTGTTACAATACATTCCTGGACCGTTTACGCGATGCCATCTCACAGATCAGCGACATGTCGAACCAAGTCGCTGATTCGTCCCGTGAGCTATCCGTGACCTCCACACAGATGGTTGGTCGCGCCAATTCACAGGCCGAGCAGACGGCGGGTATTGCAACAGCGACCGAAGAGATGTCTGCGACAGTCAACGATGTTTCCAATAATACCCTATCAGCAGCCGACTTTTCGCGCAAGCTGAAGAGTTCTGTGCTGGATGGCGGGGAGGTCATACGACATGCTATCGCCGGCATAAAATCAGTGGCCAGAACGATCAGGGAGGCTTCCGGAACGATCGGTGCTCTTTCTCTCGAATCAGAGAAAATCGGCGAAGTAGTCTCGTTTATAAACGATATTGCCGATCAGACCAACCTGCTGGCCCTTAATGCAGCCATTGAGGCCGCTCGCGCCGGTGAGCAGGGACGCGGTTTTGCGGTGGTGGCCGACGAGGTCAGAAGGCTTGCGGAGCGAACTACCACAGCAACCAAAGAGATCGCCGGCATGATTCGCTCAATCCAGTCGGAATCAGGTAATGTGGCAAAGTCAATGGCACGTGGTATAGAAGAGGCAGAAACCGGGGTTTCACTCGCCAATCAGGCCGGAGAGGCTCTTGAAAAGATTGTGGAGGGTATCGAGGAGATTGCCGAGATGATCTCTCAAATAGCCACCGCATCGCAGGAACAGACAGCGACCATCGAAGTGATATCCACGAACATAAATCAAGTCTCCGAAGTGACCGTAGATTTTGCATCCGGTATGAACCAGTCTGCCGCTTCAGCGGAAAAGCTCAATCAGCTTGCAAAGGGCATGAAACAACTGGTGGGGCAGTTCAAGATTTAGTCGAACATTATTTGTAGGAAAAACTGAAAAGAAGGGGTGACGACAATGCCATTACATCTTGTCGAATGTGACACGGAGTCACATCACAAACAACATCTCTGCACTCTTGCCGATCGCAAACAGATGCTCACGTTGGCTCGATTAGCGAAGGATGGAACTTACTTCTGTGCGATGTGTGGCAGAGTGGCAGCAGATTCAAAGTATGTCTGCGCACCAATGGTGCTGTCTCAAATCGATTAACAGCCAACCAAAGCATGGAATACGGAGTGATCTCGGAAAAATTTGCAAAACTTTTACCAACCCTCAATATGTATGTAACCTGATAATGCTACGATGCCTTCCAAATAATACAGAGGAGGGCATATGAGCGAAAAGGCCGCAAAGCTTCAGGTTGTTCATGGTATTCGTCCGATGGTATCAGCTTTTACAGCAGCAGCAGGATTCATGCGTGGTATCTCCATCAAGCGATATGCCCCAAAATCCCGTCGGCGTGAGTTTGCAGTGCTTGAGCAGAATCAGGATTCCTACCGGACACGTTGTCAGATCTTCCGGGAAAAAGGGCCGGGCAATGTTCCCACCATCGTGCTGGGAGGTTTCGTGCCGGACGCCACTGAGACGGTTGAGTTTCAGCGTGCATTATTGCGGCAACATGGCTCTATCTATTATCTGAATTATTCCCGCAACGGATTCTGTCAGGAGATGTTTACAGCTCAACTTACAGATCTGGTTGAAGATCTGTCACGCAAGGGACAAAAACCACTGATCATGGGTGTCAGCTTTGGCTGCGGCCTGATCTCCAACTTCCTGCGACACGCCGATGAGTGGCTGCACGAAAGCATCAGGGGACTGGTGCTCATAAGTCCTATCATAACAACCGATGATCTCATCAGAGCCAGTGAGTTAAAACGTGAAGGTCTGAGAATACTTGAAAGCAATCTTAAAAAAATCATGTCTGCCGACCCGACTAATATAGTGGATATATCAAAACACGTAGAGCGCTCGCGGCGATGTTTTCAGGCGCTCTTCAATGCGGGTGCAGAGAACCGTAACCTCAGTGTCCGCCACCTTGCCATCCGCAAGAAAATATTTGATGTCATAGAATACACTACCGCTCAAAGTGGTTTTGAAAGAGTTACTGCACTCAGGGAGTTCAGCTTTCCGATGCTTTCAAACACACTCTTTCATGGCCCGGTGCTGGTGCTTCTTGCCGAAAATGAATCCGACATCCTGGTGCCCTCGTCACCGACACTACGGCTGTTCAACGAACCTTCACTCTTCACCCGAATATTCCCGTCCTGTCTGGTAAAGACGGTAAAGTCCAGCGTAGTTGGCGACGGTGTTGCCCACGCTTCGCTCATCTTCCACCACGAAGCCTACAACACTTTGCTGGACAGCTGGTATGGCAAGCTCCTCTATCCGCGACTGCAGTTGGCTGTTTAGATGGGAATGCTTGCGAAGATACAAAATGCTGGGCCACCACAGAGGTTGCTGCATGCGCAGGCTGTAAAAAGATCCATAATATTCAACCGGTTGGAGCCGCTGGAAGTTCAGCGGAAGATATTTGGAGAGTTGCTGGAAACAGCAACTCAGACATGCTTTGGAAGGGACAATGACTTTGCCCGGTTGAAAAATGCTTCTTTTGATGCTGCCTACCATTACTACAAAAGTCGAGTGCCGATCCGTTCCTATCAGGAATTCATGACTGATTATTTTTACCGCGATCATCCTCCATTATCGATTGGACGTTCAGCCCCCAATCTGAACAATATGACGTGGCCCGGCACCATCAGGATGTTCTGCGAGACATCCGGGACTACAGCGCCAACCAAATTCATACCTTTTTCAGATCGGATGTTCGCTGAGAACCGTCGGGCAGCCATTGACATGATGTCATGCTATCTGGCAGGAAATCCGGAATCGCAGATACTGAACGGCAAAATTCTCTACATGTCCGGCTCCACCAACTTGACCAAGGTAAAACGAGGGGTCTGGTCCGGCGATATGAGCGCACTGACGCTTCGTTTCAGCCCCTGGTATCTGACACCGTTTGTGGAGCCCAAGCCGGAGATATCGGCGCTGCCCTGGGAAGCAAAGCTTGAGGCCATGGCTGAACTGCTGCTTGTTGATAATCGTATCCGCGTCATTTCCGGAGTGCCACCCTGGATCATCCTGCTTATGAGACGCTGCGTGGAGATCGGCGGCAAGCCGCTCAAGGAGCTGCTTCCGAATCTTGAGCTGATTATCCACGGCGGCACCAGTATCAAGCCCTACCGGAGTGAATTTGAAAACCTTTTTGACGGCAACCTGCCAAAGCTGATGGAACTGCTTCCCTCATCCGAAGCATTCATGGCATTTCAGCAGCCTGGCGAAGCGCAGATGCGCCTGACGCCATACTATGGCGTTTTTTTCGAATTCGTACGATTTGAAGATCTGGACGAACGCGGCCGGCCAGCCCCCTTTGCGGAGACAATACCGCTGGAACAGGTTAAAACCGGACAGCGTTACGCAGTTATCCTCAGCACCTGTTCCGGGCTGTGGCGTTACCATATCGGCGATACGATCCGCTTTACCGCAACTGCTCCCCATTTCATAGAGTTCACAGGCCGTGACCGCTTTCTGGATAAGTTTGAGGAAAAAGTTACCCAGAGCGAGGTTGAGCAGGCAGTTGCCAACCTCAACCAGCATGCGCGTTGGAATGTGCGTGAGTTCATGGTCGGCGCAAGCATTCCGGAACGGCGGCACCATTGGGTTCTGGCGGTGCGGAATAATGATTTGAATAGCGAGGATGCAACACATGAACTGGACACGACTCTGTGCAAGCTGAACGCCGACTATGCCGCCTTCAGGAATCAGAATCGTATTAAGGCCCCTGATGTTATGCTGGTGCCGGAAAATGGAATCTACCTCTGGTCGCAGGCTGAACGTGGCAAACTGGGGGGACAGACCAAGATACCGCATATTGATCCAACTCCGGATTCATCAATGATAAACAGCCTGCGAAAATTTCACGCGGATATCCAGCACCTGGCCGCATGATTGTGAACTGATTGTACCTCCCGCCTGCTTATAAACGTTCTCCATCAATCCGTTACAATCTCTTTGCCCACTTGTAACCCCAATACCCTCCGGATCAGTGTAGAATTCGCCTGAAGCCGGTATGCTGTCAATCCGCTCTGTCTTTACAGGCTGCAAAAAGAGGTTCTCTCTATGTTTACCGAAACATATGGTAATATTTTTTCATTTGTGAAAAAACTGTCTCCGGTACGGATTGCACTGTATTATTCATTTTTCGGGATTGTGTGGATAGTGCTTACAGATACTGCTACCGCCCGGTTTGCACTGAATCTTGAACAGTTCGGGCAAATTGCGAGTTTCAAGGGGATTCTGTTCATCATTGCAACCGGCGGTTTTTTGCATCTGATGATCCGCCATTATGCCAGACAACTCCACTCATCAGAGGAAACTTTTCATCTGGCCGAACAGGAGCTAAATAAACTGGCCTATTACGACCGGGAAACCGGCCTGCCCAACCTCAACCTTTTGTTGGACCGCTTGCGTCAGGTAATCTCGTTCAACAGTCGCAAGAAGAAATGCACATCTGTCATCTATATCAGCTTGACCGGTTTCAAGGCTGTTGTTGATGCTTTTGGGCATAGCGGAGGGAGCGAGGTGCTGCGCGGCATTGCAGAGCGCCTTGTTTCCGCGGTGCGTCAGTATGACACGATTGCCCGCATCCATCGCGATGAATTTGTACTCGTGTTGGGGGGAACCGTACTGGAGGGAGATGTCGGCGCAATCCTGATCAAATTGCAAAAAGTATTCTCAGAACCACTCAGGCTGGGAAAAGTTGAAACGCTGGTTCCTGCCTGTTTCGGTGTTGCCTGTTTTCCGATGGATGGTGTAACGAGCGAATTGCTTCTTCAGAATGCCCATATCGCCATGAATCAGGCACGTCAGAATGGTGAGACTTTCAAGTATTTTTCTGAAGCGCTCAATAAGATTGCGGTAGAGCGCCACAGTATTGAAACCGGCTTACTTCGAGCGATGGACGAGGGTGAATTTTTCCTCTGCTATCAGCCAAAGATGGACATTAACGGCAAAGATATCATCGGCATGGAGGCGCTTGTGCGCTGGCAGCGACCCGGCCAGGGCATCATACCGCCGGACAAGTTTATTCCTGTAGCAGAAGAGAATGGTTTGATCGTGCGGTTGGGAACCTGGGTGTTACATGAAGCCTGTCGGCAGAACAGAGCCTGGCAGGATACCGGATTGCCAAAGCTCAAGGTATCTGTCAATCTCTCGGCACGGCAGTTGCGCGACGCCGCTTTTGTGTCACTGGTCATGCAGATACTTGCAGAAACCGGACTGGATCCGCACTATCTGGAATTGGAACTGACAGAAAGTGCACTGATGGGCGACACCGACGATACGGTTTGCAAGCTCCTGCGCCTGAAAGAGCTGGGCATCAGCGTCTCGGTGGATGATTTTGGCACCGGTTACTCTTCTCTTTCGTATCTGAAACATCTACCTATTGACACGATCAAGATTGACCGGTCGTTTGTACGTGACATTGTCAATGACCCTGATGATGCAGCGATTGTGGACGCTATCGTTGCCATGGCTCACTCTCTCAAATTGAATGTAATAGCCGAGGGGGTGGAGACGCTCGAACAACTTGAATTTCTGCAGCAGCGTAAATGTCATCAGGTACAGGGGTACTTCTTCTCCAAGCCGCTCGCACCGCATCATTTTGAATACTTCCTCCGCACCGGTAAGAGCGTCGTAGCCACCACCGGTAATCTTTCCTTTCAGTTCACGCCTGACTTTTCAGCTTTTGAGGGTACCTGGAACTACCAGGACATGATTGACTGGAACTGCATCTGGAACGGGGTGCTATTGGAAGGATCCGGGCAGGACGGCGCTGTCAGGAGCTACAGGACTAACTACGGAACAGTCAGGCTCACTTTTGAAGGTGAAATTGCTTCCGGTGACCATACCTACAATGGAGGACGCATTGAGGGCATTATTCAGGGTAACCTGTTGATTGGCATCTGGAGGCAGTGTTCCAGGAAGGACTATGTGAAACCGATCACCACGGCAAAAGAGACGAGCCTGCTATTATGGAGTAAGCCTGTCTCAGCGCCGGAACTGGTGGAATTGACCAATCAGCCGGCAGCACCACTGACTTCCATTGAACATCAGCCGGAATTCATTGTGGATATAACTATCAAGGCAGAGCCTGTTCTTCCGGGAGATACCATCCCGGTTGTACTGAACCGGTTCCAGAACGACACAAACTTACTCGTTCTGCCGGTAGTCGAGCATGGCAGGGTTATCGGCGTCATTAACCGCTCGACATTTATTGAAGAACACATCGTAGGTCGTCATGGTTTCGGTTATCATATCAATCACTCAACAAAAATAAGTGAGCTCATGGTCCCAGTGGAACTATGCGTGGAAAGCACGGCCTCTATCGAAGATGCCGCCAGGCAGATCCAGGCGTCCGGCTCGATCCTCACACGCATGGATAATATCTGTGTCATCACTGATGGAGACTATTTGGGCATCGTCAATGTCAACAAACTGTTCAATGCCATCACTGAAATCAACCTCACTCTGGCGAAAGGTGCAAACCCGCTGACCGGTCTGCCGGGGAATGAAAGCATCCAGCGCGAGATTGCGTCGCGCCTGGCGGCCAGGACGCCGTTCGCCATAGGCTACATAGACATCGACAATTTCAAGCCCTACAATGACTATTACGGTTTTCAGAAGGGTGATGACGTTATCAAGACCTTGGGAGATATCGTTAACAAGGTGGTTGGCAAAAGCGGTTCTTCGTCATTTTGCGGGCACATCGGTGGAGACGACTTCATAATCATATCCGAACCGCACCAGGCAGAGACGATTTCATTACAGATCATCAAGACACTGGAAGATCATCTGCAGGAATTCCATGGTGAAAGAGATTATTCTGCTGGTAGTTACAGTGCCCTGAACCGCAAGGGATTTCAGGAAACATTCGGGTTGCTTTCAATTTCAATCGGCATCGTCAACACGCTGATTACACCGGTTACATCGTATGCCCAGCTGGCTTCCATAGCCACGGAGGTCAAGAAGAGTGCCAAGAAACGGCCCGGATCATCAATAGTCATCAACCACAGGAAGATTGGTGACACTCATATTAATAATACAATTATGCTCGTGGAGAGTGAAAACAGGCAAGTCAGCGATTTACATGGATTACCGTGGCTGGTGGAAACCCGTTGAAATACGTTGATGATGCTCCGCTGTAAGCTCCGATGTTTCTGCTGTAGAGCAGATCACCACGCTCCAGATTGAAGGGGAGCTCTTCCGCCATCGAAATAACGTCCAGCGCGTCACAGGTGG
>Ga0194037_1000408_pt1 | contig 33755 bp, 22 predicted proteins | sample JunL306m_MetaG_FD_148653 | JGI IMG/M metagenome (GOLD analysis project Ga0194037, IMG submission 148653) | Anoxic zone freshwater microbial communities from boreal shield lake in IISD Experimental Lakes Area, Ontario, Canada - Jun2016-L304-6m | ecosystem: Environmental > Aquatic > Freshwater >... | reverse complement strand
TTTCCCAGCTGGCGAGTCGGGAGACTCGCGGTCCGGCTTCAGCCCGCCTCTTGATCATTTCCCAGCCGGCGAGTCGGGAGACTCGCGGTCCGGCTTCAGCCCGTGCTGGATGGTGCCGCCGGCGTGCCGCCGCGTTCCCACACCCGGTGCCATACCAAAGTATAGCTGTGCGGGAGCCGTGAATCCTCCTACAGGTGGCAGCGTGCCACGGCATGTTTTCTGCTTGTGAGCGCGTTATTTCACCGCTACGATCCCCCACTGCCCAATGCCCCACGCCCGCCCTCAACTCATGCGCAAGGAAGACGGCCACGCGTGGCCCTCAAGTTCCGCTCCGGCCACGGCACCTGAGGTAAGCTTGGGGTTGGCACGGCGCCAGCTGGCGGAAGCCATCGCCGTGGAAAATGCCGCACTCCAGCCGTACCCGCCGGATGCGACGTCGCCCGCACTCTTGCAGGCGGCGCTCCATGAGCTGCAAGTCCATCAGATCGAGTTGGAAATGCAAAACGAGGAGTTGCGCCGGGCGCAGACCGAACTGGCCGCCTCCCAGGCACTCTATGTGGAACTTTACGACTTGGCTCCGGTGGGCTATTGCACCCTGAGTGAGCAGGGCGTCATCCTGAAAATAAATCTCACGCTGGCCAAGCTGTTGGATCAGCCGCGTGGGGAGATGGTCCATCAGCCGCTCAGCCGCCACGTCCTGAATGAGGATCAGGATATTTATTACCTGCACCGCAAGCAACTCCTTGAGACCGGCCAACCGCGGGACTGTGAATTGCGCTTGGTGAAAGCCGATCACAGCGAAATCTGGGTGCGTCTGGAGGCCGGGATTGTCCCGGATGCGGGGGGCGAGCTGATCAGCCGGGTGGTGCTCAGCGACATCAGGGGCCGCAAGCAGGCCGATCACACCCTGCGGGAGTGGAATCAGATGCTTGAGCACCGGGTGGCCGAGCGGACTTTGGAGCTGCGCCAGAGCAAGGCGCGCTTCCATCAACTGGCGAGTGCTACCTTCGAGGGCATCGCGATCGCTTCGGGCGGCTTGGTCATCGACTGCAATGACCAGCTGTGTGCCATGTATGGCTGCAAGCCGGGCGAGATGAATGGCCGGCCGGTGATGGACTTCGTCGCGCCCGAGTCGCAGGCGTGGGTCAAGGAGCGCATTGCACAGGACGACGAGAGTGCTTACGAGTGCGTTGCCATTCGTAAGGACGGCACCCGGTTTCCGGCCGAAGTCCACGCCCGCATGGGAACCTGGCGGGGTCAACAAACGCGGATCAGCGCCTTGCGCGACCTCTCCGAGACCAAAAGGGTGGCGGCCAAGCTCCAGTCCCAACAGACCGAACTGGAGCATGCCCAGCGCCTGGCCTTGGTCAGTGAAGTCAGCACCGGCATCATTCATCAGATCGGCCAACCGCTGTGTGCCATGGGGGCCAACCTTTCGGTGGCGATCGGCAAGATTAATGGCTGCAAATCGCTGGCCTGCGGCACCCATGAAATCTTCCAGGACCTCCAGTTCAACATGGACTGCCTGCGGGAAGCGGTGGTTCACCTGCGGGCTTTGGCCCATCCCGAGCAACCGCGGCGGGTGCTCATCAGCGTCAACGACTTGGCCGAGGGGGCCCTCCGCCTGTTGCGGCAGGAATCCGAGCGGCGTCAGATCGCGCTGACCGTTGAGTGCGACCACGGCCTGCCGCCGGTCCTGGCCGACGCGGTGCAACTGAGCCAAGTCATTCTCAATTTGGTGCACAATGCCTTTGATGCGTGTGCCGGTGGTCCGCCAGAGCGGCGAACGGTGGTCATCTCGACCCGGGTCCTCGGGTATGATCGCGTCGAGTTGAGCGTGCGCGATCGCGGTCACGGGATCACTCCCGCAGTGCTGAACCGCTTGTTTGCCCCATTTTTCACCACCAAGGCGGAAGGGATAGGGATCGGGTTGCGGCTGAGCCAAACCATCGTCGAGGCCCATGGCGGCAGCATCAAGGGTTGCAACAATGCGGATGGAATTGGCGCTGTTTTCCGGGTCGTCCTGCCAGGCCGTCCGGCGGGGAAACCTGATGTCGCGCTTAGCCCGTGAGCCGTCCGGCGGTCGGCTTGCATTTGATCATTGCAAAGTGTTTGGTGTTGCCTCAATTGTTTCGTGACTCATGGACATCCCCCCTACGACTCCGCATTTCGTTTCCCGTCGGCTGGTAGCCGAGCGGAGCGGCGGCCTGCCGCAGGAAGAGCAACTGGTGCTGGTGTTGGATGATGATTTGGCGATTCTGCGCGGCTTGGAGCGCTTGCTTACGGCCCACGGTTACCGGGTGCGCTTGCATTCGGAGGCCGAGGATTTTTTCCGGGCCGGGTTGCCGACGGTGTCGGCTTGTTTGATTTTGGACAATCAGTTGGGCAACGGCACGACCGGGATCGAGGTCCATGCGGAATTGCAGCGCCGGGCTTGGGATATTCCGACGGTGTTTGTGACCGCGCATTGGAACGTTCAGTCGGTGGTCGATGCGATGCGGGCGGGAGCCGACGGGTTCCTGACCAAACCCTACGAACCTCAGGAATTGGTCGATGCGGTGGCGCAGGCCTTGCAACGGGCGAGCTCCAAACGCCAGGACGAAGTGCTGATCACCCAGGTCCGCACCAAGGCCGCCTCCCTGACCACCCGCGAGCGTGAAATCGTGCAACTCGTCATCGCCGGCTTGCTCAATAAGGAAATCGCGGATCGCCTCAATCTGGCGGTGGTGACCGTGAAAATCCATCGTGGCCGCGCGATGCGCAAGCTGGGGGCTGGCAATCCGGCGGAACTGGCCCGTCTGGCCGTGCTCGCCGGGTTCATTCCCTCACCCTAACCGGCGCGCGGTGCGCCAAGAATATACCAAGGTATGACTGACGCGGCGGGGGGATCTGGGTAAGCTCTGTTGCCGCCTGCGCCAAGCTCAACAGCCTGGTTGTAAGGTGCCAACGCTTTCCCCCCACCCTAGAGTGCAAAAGCCGGATGGTGTGGTTTCAGTGCCACAGCAAGCGATCCTTGGATCGGCCATCCGGCAAGCGCCTCCTGCGCTTGTCCATTGTGCCACTTGCGCCCGAACCCGCGCACGGCAACCCCTTGGGTTCCACGAATGAACGGCGAGTTTCACCGGGTGAGGTGGCATGAGGCGGGGCGGGGTCATTCGATCTTGGGTCAATAGAGCGACGGCTCTGTCATTCGAATTGTGACTTTTGCCGGTTTGGCTCAAAGGATTAGCCATTACGTGCGAAAAACGCGGAAATCCGGTTGTGTTTTGGTGGCGATCTGAGCATGTCCTCAAGGGCAATTCGCTCCACATACCGATGATTCCCAATGACCACCTGCGCAGTCTGTCGGATCCAGCCACAATCTTGACCTTATGAAGATCGATACCGCCCGCGCCTCCATCATGATTGTGGATGACGAACCCGAGAACTTGAATGTGCTTGGGGAGATGCTCCGCCAGGAAGGCTGGCGCGTGCGGGCCTTTCCCAGCGGCGAGATGGCGCTGGCCTCGGCGCGCGATGAACCGCCCGATCTGGTGCTGCTCGACATCCGGATGCCCGGCATGGATGGCTATACGGTCTGCAGCTATTTCAAGGCGGAGGACCACCTGCGGCGGATTCCCATCATTTTCCTGAGTGCCTTCTCGGAATTGTCCGACAAGGTTCGCGCCTTCGATGTCGGGGGCGTGGATTATGTGACCAAGCCCTTCGCCGTGATCGAGGTGCTGGCACGCACTCACACTCATCTGGGCTTGCACCGCCACCAGCGCCATCTCGAACAGCTCGTCCAGCAGAGGGTTCAGGAGTTGGCCGAGGCGCACCGCCGCCTGCGGATCTGGGACGATGCCAAAAACCAGTGGCTCAATGTCCTGACCCATGAAATGCGCACCCCTCTCAATGGGGTGCTTGGCATCACCGAGCTCCTGTTTCTGGAGCTGCCAGCGGATTCCGACTACCAGCCGCTGCAAGAGGATTTCAACAACTCCCGCAGCCGCATCGAGAAGCTGATGGACGATGCCGCCACCTTGTCTCAAATCGACGTCGCCGCCGAGGGATTTGGAATGCGGAGTCTGCGCTTGTGGCCGGTGCTGCGGAGTGCCGTGGAGGGTGCCGCCGCGCAGGTTTTCGAAACCCCGGTGGAGGCCGACCTGACCGCCGTGGAGCGGGTCGAGGTGATCGGGGATGTCAAACTGCTGCAGCGCGCCTTTCTCGACCTGCTGGTCACCGCGACGCATTGCGTGGGCGAGGGTGAAGCCGTTGCTCTGCAAACCCGGCTCGCTGCCGGCGAGGTGAAGGTGGAGATTGTCACCCACGGCCAATCCCTGTCGCCCGAGGCACTCGAGACGTTCTTTGAGGTGGGCGGCCAACGCACGCTGCTCAAAGGCGGCGGCGATTTCGGGCTGGGTGCCGCCCTGGCCAGTCGCATCATCCGACTCTTCAAGGGACACTTGTCGGTGCGCAACGGGCCCGGGCGCGGGCTCGTCATCGAAATCTCACTGCCGGTCGACGACCCGCAGGCATCAGACGCGCGGGCCTGATGGATCCGCGCACCCCTCATCCCTTTTCCACCATGTCGGTTCGTCCTCTGGTCAGATGGATTCGCGGTGCGGCAGGCCGCGGCGCTTGGCTGGCTTTGGCGCTGCTGCTCGTCGGCCTGGGTCTCACGACGTGGGTCGCCAGGACCATGCACGCCAAGGCCAAGGAGGCGGAAGAACGGGAGTTCGTGGTGGTCTGCCGGGAGATTCAAATCCTGATTGAGCATCGCCTCCACGAACACGAACAGATCCTACGTAGCGGGGCGGCGGTTTTCGCCGATACGGATGGGGTCAGCCGCGAGGAATGGCATGAATATGCCGAGCGCCAGAAAATCAACCAGACCTTGCCCGGCATTCAGGGTATCGGCTTCGCCCAGTTGGTGCCCCGCGAGCAGCTCGCCGAGCATGTGCGCCAGGTGCGAGCCGGTGGGTTTCCTGACTACCGGGTTTGGCCGGAAGGCAACCGGGAAATCTATTCGTCGATTGTGTATCTGGAACCTTGTAAAGGAGCTAATCTGCGCGCCCTCGGCTATGACATGTTCTCCGAAGCCGTGCGCCGCGCCGCGATGGAGCGCGCGCGCGATCAGGATGATGCCATCCTCTCGGCCAAGGTGACCTTGGTACAGGAATCCGGTAAAACCCCTCAGGCCGGCACTTTGATGTATGCGCCGGTCTATCGGATGGGCGCGGCTTGCGCCACGCTGGCCGAGCGCCGGGCCGCCATCATTGGGTGGGTGTACAGTCCCTACCGCATGACCGACCTCATGGAGGGGATCCTGAGTCGCCGGAGCTTGGTGGCACCTTGGAAGATCCGGCTCGCGATCTTCGATGGTGAGACTTCCGCCGCCGCCGCCTTGCTCTACGACAGCGAGGCCGTGAGCGACTCCCAACCGCGGGTGCCAGCTTTTCTGACCCGGCAGACCGTCGTTGATTCGAGTGGTCGGCCCTGGCTCCTGCGGTTCACCCAGCTTAACCCGCCGTCCGCCAGCGTGCTGGACGGGGAGGTGGTGTGGGTGTGGGCGAGCGGGGTCGCCATCAGTCTGCTGCTGGCGGGGCTGGCGCTCACCTTGGCCAATACCCGCCGCAAGGCCCAGCTGCTGGCCAGGGGCTTGACCGCCGACTTGCGCCACAGCGAGGTGCGCTGGAAATTCGCGGTGGAAGGAGCGGGCGACGGGGTTTGGGATTGGGACGTGGTGACCGGCCAGGGGGTGTTTTCCGCCCGCTGGAAAGAACAACTGGGCTATGCCGCCCACGAACTCGGCTCGGGGGTTGAGGAATGGAGCTCCCGGGTTCACCCGGAGGATTTGCCGCGGGTGATGGCCGATGCGCAAGCGCATCTCGATGACTCGCGCGTCCCCTATTGCAACGAACACCGCCTCCGCTGCAAGGATGGCAGCTGGAAATGGATTCTCGACCGGGGTCTGGTGGTGAGTCGCGACGCCGAGGGCAAAGCGCTGCGCATGATCGGCACCCATAAGGACATCACCGACCGCAAACAGATCGAGGCGGAGTTGCTCCGGCAATCCCGCATTGAGCATGCCTTGATGCTGCTGGCCACCCGCTTTGTCAACGTGCCGCGCGAGCAGGAAGAGGCGGCCATTGAAGAGTTGTTGGCGACCATGGGCCGGCTCATCGATATCGATCGGATCCACGTCTTTGCCTATGACTTCGCCAAGGGTTTTGCGTCTAACACCCACGAGTGGTGCGGCACCGGCATTCAGTCGCAGGTGCACAAGCTCCAGACGATGCCGCTTTCCCTGTATCAGGACTTTGTGGTGCCGCACCGACGCGGGGAGCCCAAGCATATCCCCAGCGTGGCGGACTTGCCCGTGGAGAGCACATTGCGCCAGGTTCTCGAGTCGCTGGGAGTGCGCTCGCTGGTGACGCTGCCTCTGATGAACGACGGGGAATGTCAGGGATTTGTGGTCTTCGATGCGATCCGTGAACAACGGCTCTGGCAGGCCTCTGACGTTGCGCTGCTGGGCGTGCTGGCCGAGCTTTACTCCAACTTCACCGCCCGCCGCGCCGCCGATCGCCAAGGCCGCGAACTCCAGCAAGGCATCGCTGCCGCCCGCGACGAGGCACAAGCCGCTGCCGCCGCCAAGGGCTTGTTTCTGGCCAACATGTCGCATGAAATCCGCACCCCGCTCAATGCCATCCTCGGCTATGTCCAGATCATGGAACGCGAGCGCCAAAGCAGCCCGCCGCGCAATGGCCCCAACCAGGACTGGTTGAAGGCGATCCACCGCAGCGGCCAGCACCTGCTGGCGCTGCTCAATGACCTGCTGGATCTGGTGCGCAGCGATGCCCGCGTCATCACCCCCAACCCCAGCGATTTTGATTTCCATCAGGTGCTGGAGGACGTGCGCTTGATGTTCATCCCGCTGCCGGAAGCGCAGGGGCTGTCGTTAGAGGAGGCCTGCGCGCCGCAGGTTCCGCGGTTCCTCCACGCCGACCCGGGCAAGGTGCGCCAAATCCTGGTGAACCTGGTGGGCAATGCGCTCAAATTCACCACCACCGGCGGGGTGAGGCTCACCGCGTCGGTCCTATCCGAAGGTTCGGAGGCCGGCTTCCTGCTGGCGGTGGACATCGAGGATACGGGCTGTGGCATCGGGCCGGACGAACTCGAGCATATCTTCGAGGTGTTTGAACAAGCGGAGTACGGCCGCAAGAGCGGCAAAGGCACCGGCCTCGGCCTGCCCCTGAGCCGCCGCTACGCGCGCGCCCTCGGCGGCGACGTCACCGTGATCCACAGCTCCAGCGCAGGCAGTCATTTCCGCTTCACCTTCCACGCGACAGCGGCCAACCGCACCACTTCCGGCCAACTCCTCGAAGCCAGCGCCTGGCAATATGCCGGGCCGCTGCCCGCACCATCCGCCGAGGTCGACCCCGCCGCCTTGGCGCACCTCTCGGCGGAACAATTCCTTTTCCTCGAGCAAGCCCTGCACGGCGGCGATATCGATCTGTTGCATGACCTGATCACGGCGATCTCCCATGAGGATCCCAAACTGGCGGCCGGGCTGCGCGTGCTGCTGGAGGCCTACGACTATCAGCGCCTGCGCGACCTGCTGCAAACCGCACGCGCACAAAAGTCAAAAGTCTGAAAGTCAAAAGTCTGAAAGTCGAAGGTCGCCAAAGTCGTCTGTTTCACGCTGCGCTTCGACCTTCGACCTTCGACCTTCGACTCTTAGTCTTTGTCGTCGACGCGCAGGCTGTCCAGCGCGGCTTGGATGGGCACGGCCTGGCGTTGGCGGTCGAGGAAAAAACTGACCTCGGAGTAGCCGGCCTGGCGCAGCAGGCGCAGCGCGCTGGCGTAGCCGGCACCCACGCGGTGGGCGACGTGGGCATCGGCGCCGATGACCACCGGGATCGCGCGCTCGCACATCAGGACGAGTTGGGCGGGGGACGGGTTCATCTCGCGGAGGGCTTTTTGCAGGCCGCTGGTGTTGAGTTCCATGGCGACGCCGGTGGCGGCGATGCGGTCGAGTGCGCGCTCGATGTGCGGGCGCAGGCGCTCGAAATCCCACGCCGCGGGGTCCTCGTTTTTGATCAGGTCCGGGTGCGACAGGGTGTCGAACAGGCCGCTTTCGGCCGAGCGGGCGAGGTGGTCGAAATAGAGTTCCTGATAGCTGTGGACGTCGCCGGTGTAGAACCGCTTGCGGTAGTCCCCGACCTGATAGTGGATCGAGCCCAGCACGTGGCTCAGCGGCACCCGGCCGTGGAGTTCCTCCAGCCAGGGTTCGACGCCGGGAAAACGCCCGACGGCGGGGTAATAATCGCTTTCCAGGCCGAGGCGCACGTCGAGCCGCCCGGCAAACGCCTCGCGGGTCGCCCCGATCAGCGCCACGTAGTCGTCAAATTGCTCGGGTGCCATCCGCACGTTGGCGGAGAACCCGTCCGGCAGCGGGCAGTGACAGGTGAAGGTGATCCCCTTGAAGCCGCGGGCCAGCGCCACCGCGGCGTATTCATCGGGAGTGCCGTAGGCGTGCTTGCACAGCGTCGTGTGGCAGTGGGATTCGTAAAGCAACGGCTCGGACATCGGCGCGGATGGTGTGGCGGACCGGCGGCGATGCAAAGCGCGATTTTGCGGGTTTTTCCCGAGGCACATGGCCATTGGGCCACGGAGCGCCGACTTTAGTCGGCTATCCCTCACCGGCGGAAGAGCTCATTTCGAAGCTGGGAAGGTGGATGCTTTACTGCTCTCCAGCAGCTGGCGGAATCGCGGCAGGATCTTTTGGAACAACGAGTTCTTGCCGCCGCGCGCGAGCTGCAGCGCCACCAGCTCCGCGGGCTGGATCGGATCCACCGGGGCCAGCGAGCTGACCCGGTAGCCGGGCGCCTCGATCCGCCGCTCGACATGGGCGGAGCCCTTCGCCTGGGTGATCAAGGCGGCCTTGTCCCCGGCGCGCAGGACCAGCGCCGACAGCGGCGGGGCGTCGCCGGCCTCGCGCAGCACGACGGTGATCGGCGTGCCTGCTAGAGAGGCGAACGCGAAGCCGCCCACGGCACCCGGCCGGTCCAGCCAGGACGCCTGCACGGCGAGCCAGGCGAGGAATTGCACGGCGCTGTTGCGGTGGGCCGGGTGGTAGGTGAGTTCCACGCGGTCGATCTCGGGCAGCGCCCGTTGCGCGGCGGGATCGTCAAACACGCTCGCCACCCCTAGCCGGAATTGCCAGGTGCGCGTCCACGCATGGTCCTGCAGGATCAGGTCCACGTTGGTGAGGGCGGCCGTTTCGATTTGTCGGAACGAGGCCGCAGGATCCGCCCACGACGCGCTGTCGATGATCAGCCGGTCCATCACGCTGACCAGGCGCTCGGTGAGGATTTCGGAGAGTTCGCCCTGCCACCAGAAGACCAGCGGCAGATCCGAGTTGAGGTGCGCGAACACCGTGTTGCGAAACCGCCCGGTCACCTTGCCCGTTAGATAAAAGGCGATCTGCTCGCAGCACACCGATTTGCGCCCGTCGACCAGGTGGCAGTGGGCGGTGATCCAGGCCCGGATCGCGGGCACCGCCCGCGGCCCGCGGTCGATCTCCACCAGAATCGCGCGGCAGGCGTGCTCGCGCGTCAGGTTTTGGATGATGGCGGAGTTGGCCCGCAGCGCGCCCGCCTGCTCCGAATACACCACCAGATTCATCAGCGACGCGTTGGTGCGCGCCTCGTCCTGCTCCCAGAGCTGGTGCAGCGCCTTGTCGATGGTGCCCACCGCCACCTCGAGCCCGAGTTCCGGACAAACGGCGGGGATGGAGTCAGGGCTGAGGGGTGCTGGTAATGATGCCGAGGTGTTTCTTGCCGGGTTCATAATGCTAGGAGATCCACCACGCCACCGGGGGTTTGGTCTTCGGCAGAAGCCTCGACCACCGCCTGCCCAGCTGGCCGGGCGTGACCCGGCCTTTGGTATCGGGACGCAGGGTGGAAACCGGATTCATGCCAAACATGAATAGGCCGGGGGGGAGATGTTTCAAGTGGGAAGTTTGATGATTCCCGCCTCGGAGTGCGGCTCGGGTGAAAGACTCAGTGGCAGGGTGAGCATGTGGCGTGGACCGGCTGCACGATCTGATCCCGCGGTCGTTGCGTCACTCGCCGGTCATGACGGCCTGCAAATCCTCCAGGCTCCAGCCAGCCGCATCGCCGGCCCCTGTTTCGTCGATGGCGGCGGCGAGTTCGCGTTTTTTGGCTTGGAGGCGGACGACCTTTTCCTCGACCGTGCCGCGGGTCAGCAGGCGATAGACCGTGACCGGCCGGGTCTGGCCGATGCGGTGGGCGCGGTCGGTGGCCTGCATCTCGGCCGCCGGATTCCACCACGGGTCGAAATGGATCACGGTGTCCGCCGCGGTCAAATTCAGCCCGTAACCGCCCGCCTTGAGGCTGATCAAAAACACCGGCGGGCCGTCTGCCTGCTGGAACTGGTTCACCAGTTGTTGGCGGTTGCGGGATTGGCCGTCCAGCCGCAAGCTGTCCCAGCCGCGCTCGGTGACGGCTTGCCCGATAGCCAGCAGTTGTTTCTGAAACTGACTGAACACCAGCACCCGGTGGTTGCCATTCACCGCCTCTTCGAGCAGCTCCAACAGGCGGTGGAGCTTGGCCGAGCGGCGCGCCACTAACAGTTTGTTGAATTGCTCACTGCCCAGCAGGGCGAGGTCGCAGCACGTTTGGCGGAGGCGGAGCAGGGCGGTGAGCATTTGCATGCGGGCGGCCCCCTTGTTGCCGGCACTGGCGATGGCGTCGCACCGCTTGCGGCCCTCGATGAGGAGTTCCTTGTAGACCGCGTGCTGGTCCGGGCTGAGGTCGCAGAATTCGTCGATGAAGAGTTTGGAGGGCAATTCCGGGGCGACCTGTTCTTTGGTGCGGCGCAGCAAAAACGGGGAGATTTTCAGGCGAAGCCGCTCCATGACCGCGGCCGCCGATTCTCCGCTGACCAGCGGCAACTCGTAGCGCGTTTTGAACTCATCGCGGGTGCCGAGCCAGCCGGGTTGGAGGAAGCGGTAAATCGACCACAGGTCGCGCACCCCGTTTTCAATGGGCGTGCCGGTGAGCGCGATCCGGTGGGCCGCCCGCAATTTGAACAACGCCTTGGCGTGGTCGGTGTCGGGATTGCGCATCAGGCTGGCCTCGTCCACCACCACCGCCCGGTAGTCGCGCTTCAGATGCCAGGCCAAATCCCGGGCAAGCGTGCCATAGCTGGTGAGCACCACCTCGCCGGCGCGGACGTTGTCCTTGGCGGCGTCGCGGCCGGGACCATGCAGAATCCGCACTCCGCGCGCCGGCGCGAAGCGGGCGAACTCCGCCTGCCAGTTGCCTAACAACGAGGCGGTCGCCACCACCAGCACCACCCCGGAATCCGCGGCGGCGGGGCCTAACAAGCGTTCCACGAATGCGATGGCTTGCAGGGTTTTGCCCAGCCCCATGTCATCGGCCAGCAGGGCGCCGCCAAAGCGGCCGGCGCGGTCTCCGAGCCAGCCCGCGCCGCTGGCCTGGTAGGGGCGCAGCTCCGCGCGCAGCGTGGCGGGCTGCGCGAAGGGCGGGAGAGGGGAGTCGGCCGCCGCGCGCGGCGAGGTGGCGATTTTGCGCTGGATTTCGCGGACGATTTCCCCCGCGCGGGCGGAGGCGATGAAGTGGCCGTTGTCCTGGCGCAAATCGAGCTCCGCAAAGAGCGGATCGATGATTTCGGCAACATCGTCGGAAATGACCAGATGCCGTCCCCCGGCGATTTTGCCCGATCCCTTGCCGGCCCGGAGCAGACGCCGCACTTCCGCCGCAGGGACGGCGATCCCATCGGGCGTGAGAAACGACAGGTCGAAGCTCAGCCAGTCTTCGCCCGAGCCGAGGATCTCAATGTGGGGAGCGACCACGGCGACCTGTTGTTGCGCCTGGTGGAACGCGTCTCCCTCGCTGACCGACCACTCGTGGCGCAGAACCGGCAGGGAGTGGGTGAGGAAATCCAGGATGGCGGATTCGCCGCGCAACACCCAGCGTCCGCTGGAGTGGTCTGCGGCCTCGAAGCCGGCCTTGGCCAGACGGCTGACGGCGCGTTCCTCGGCCGCCAGATTCCGGACCTCACAGCGGTCGTTGCGCAGGCGCGGCAAACCCTCGACTTTCCCGAGCCCGGGTGCCACCGCCGGCGCGCCGGCATATCTCACCTGCAAACAGGCGGACAAACGCTCGAGCGAGCCGTCCAGCATGAGCTCGATGGCGACCGGCGCAGGGACAAAATGCAGGGCTTCGAGCCAGCAGTCCGCTGGCAGGGAGACCCATTCCTGCCACGCTTCCAGGCGGTTGAAAAAATCATCGGCGGCAACCTCCACCGTCAGCCCGCGCGAGATTTGGCCGAGTGCCGCCGTCAACTCGCCCGGCATGCCGCCTTCGCCGACGCGGGTCACGCTGGTCGGGGAAATCTGCCAGAATGAGCCGCCGATTTCCACCCAGCTGCCGGCCGCCTGATCCGGGACCAGGCGGATTTGTGCGCCGTGCAAGCTGGCGTCGCGGAGTTGGAATCTGGCGCCGGCGCGGATCGTGATCGAGAGGCGGTCCTTGCCGGCGGCCAGGCGCGGGTGATCGGCTAGGGCTTCCAGCAGCGCCGGCACCTGGGTGCCTGCGAGATTGAGGCTCAGGATGGCCTTGGCCGCCACGCCTGCGCGTGCGAGCCAGGCATTCACCCGGTCATCCGCCGGGGAAATTTCACTGCCGGTGGCAGTCGCCAGCGTGGCGGCGAATTTGCCCCGCGCCAGGGCGTCGCGCCAGTTGAGTGGTAACAGAATTTGCCAGGCCACGGCGGCGGCGGGCACTGCCGGCGCGACGGTTATCGCCGGACGGTTGCCGCGGCCACCCATGCCTGCCAGAGCCGCCAATCCCACCGCCACCGCGTGCCCGCAGATTTCTCCCGTCGCCTGGTTGTGCGGGCAGGAGCAGCGGGTCGCCAGATCGCTGGCGGATTTCACCGCCAGCTGGACGCGCAGCAGCCGGCCGCCCGACTTCACCGCCCCCTGGCAGCCGGACGGATTGAGGTGCGCTTCGGCCACGGCACCGCCTTCAAAGAGCGCCTTGCCCTCCTTGAATGCCTGCCACGAGGCTGCCTCCCGCAACGTTGCTTCCGTCCATCCGGTCATGCCGGCAGGATCATTTACCGTCCGCGGCCCGCAGGCAATGCGTTAGGCTCAGACATCCTGAACTCGACTCGGGGCAAATCCCACGCGCCATGATGCAGAGAGGCGGCGGGCACAATGCCCAATACTGTTGACTTAGTCAGTTCAGAAACCGGGCAGGGAAAAGGCGGCGGGCAGAATGCCCGCGCCACAGTGGTCCGGGCATTCTGCCCGGATCTTCTAACGCCATATCCGTCGCTAAGTAAACAGTATTGGGCACAATGCCCTCTATCGTGGCCCGGGCATTGTGCCCGGAGCCGAGGCGGATCCATGGGTTTCCCGGGCACCCCCCGCAACTCCGGCCCGCGCCGCTTATGGATGGAGCGCCGGGGCGGTGTTGGCGGGCGTGCTTTGCGGCGGGCGTTTCGCCTTGATCGCATCGATCAGCGGGCCGCCGGTGTCCTTCTGAAAGCGGATCGCCATGCCAATGCCAAACGCCGCCAGCGCGAGCAGGATGATTAACAGGATCAGGGTGGGGCCGCCCGACTTGGCCTCGGGTTCCGCCGGTTCCAACATCGCCACCTGTCGCGGCGGTTCGTCGCGTAGCGGCGGCAGCCTGGACGTGGATTTGTCGGCCTCCCAGATGCCCGCCGCCGCCCCGGATCTCGTTTCCTGGGCGAGCGCTTCCCGCTCCTCCTCGGTGAGCGTGAAATCAAAGGCCACGTCTCCCAACTTTAACGAAATCCCATGATACAGCGGGATTTCCTCGCCGCGCTGGTCACCCAGTTTGAGACCATTGGTCGATCCCAGATCGCGCAGGACATAGCCGCCGCCCACCCGCCGCATCTCGGCGTGTTTCACCGAGACCGAGCCGGAGTCGATGGCGATGTCGTTGTCGCTGCCTCGCCCGAGGGTGACCGACTGGTGGTCGAGTTGAAACCGATAGGGCTGGGCGGTTTTCTCGGGAACAGTGATGATGACGCGGGGCATGGTGTGAAAACGGATTGGGCTGGAGCTTTCTAGCGGTAATCCCGTAGGCTTTGCACGCTCATTTTTCCGAACTTGTCACCGCCGGGACTCTGTCGGAGGCTCGCCGCAGATGAAACTTCGGGTCCGTGCCACCCCCAATGCCCGCCGCAGCGAGGTCATCGGCTGGGAGGACGACGCGCAAGCCGGGCGGATTCTGCGGGTGCGCGTCGCCGCCCCGCCCACCGAGGGCAAGGCCAATGCCGAGTTGCGCGAGTTCCTGGCCAAGACCCTGGGCCTGCCCAAATCCAAGGTGGTGCTCGCCAAGGGCAATGCCTCGCGCTGCAAGGCGTTTGAGATTCCCGACGGCACACCGCTGCCCTGAGTGACTGCCGTCACAAGCCCCTGGCCAGCGCCCGCACCAGCGCCGGTCCCTGATAGATGAACGAAGTGTAGATCTGCACCAGCGACGCGCCGGCCCGGATTTTCTCCCGGGCGTCCTCCAGCGAGGAGATTCCTCCCACCCCGATGAGCGGGATCCGCCCGCCCAGATGACTGGCAAAGGCCTGCAGCACCGCGGTGCTTTTTTGCAACAGCGGCCGCCCCGAGAGGCCGCCGGCCTCCCCGGCGCGGGGATGGCCCGCCACCGCGGCCCGGTCGAGCGTGGTGTTGGTCGCGATCAAGCCGTCCAAGCCGCCGTCGAGAAACACCCGCGCCAGATCGCCGATGTGCGCGTCATCCAGATCGGGCGCGATCTTGAACAGCAGCGGAACCTGTTTGCCGTGGCGCGCCGCGAGTTGCGACTGTTCCCGCTTGAGGGTTTCTAGCAGCCGGGCGCTGGCCTCCGCGCCCTGCAGATCCCGCAGGCCCGGGGTGTTCGGCGACGACAGGTTCACCGCGATGTAGTCGGCCACCGGATACGCCTGGCGCAGGCATTCCAGATAATCGTCCGCCGCCCGCTCGTTGGGCGTGTCCTTGTTTTTGCCGATGTTGAAGCCGATGATGCCGCGGAAAGTGCGCGACTTGCGGACGTTGGCCACGCCCACCTCGATGCCCGGATTGTTGAATCCCATGCGGTTGATGATCGCCTCCTGCGGGATCAGGCGAAACAAGCGCGGCTGCGGATTGCCGGCCTGCGGTCGCGGCGTGATCGTGCCGATTTCCACACACCCGAAGCCCAAGCGTCCCAACGCGTCAATCACGTCGCCGTCTTTATCCAGTCCCGCCGCCAGGCCCACCCGGTTCGGGAATTTCAAGCCCATTACTTCCACCGGCGTTGCCAGCGGATCGGCCGGTGACAGCAGCCCGAGCACCCGGCATTGCTCCGCCGTTTTCAAGGCGGTCATGCTCAGGTGGTGGGCGGTTTCCGGATCAAACCGGAACAAGCCGGCACGCAACAGGGGATACAAGGCGTCAAACACGCCGCCTCATTGCCCCAATCCCCGCTCCTTGTCGAATCCATTGTCCTGCGGCCTTGGCTCGGGCAACCTGCGTCAGATTGTCGCCATTCCTCTGGCTTCGGGACGTCCGGGATCGTGGCCGGCGCCACTTAGGCTGGATCATGACGCTGAAAGTCAGCGAGTTGTGAATATTTTGCGAGGCGGGCATGCGAAATGCTTCCCCAGCCTCAACCTGCGGCGCGTCCCCTTTCCTCAACAGGTTCCCAATCCCAATATCCTAGGCGGGGGCTGATGCGGAACAAAAAGATAAACATTTCTTGCATTCGGGAAAAGAAAGGAATAAACCCCCCGCGGTGACGTTTAATTCATAACCCCACACGATCATGACCTACGAATCCGAAGGCAGTCTGAAGCTCTATCTGCGCGAAATCTCCAAAACGCCATTGCTGACCGCGTCGGAGGAATTGGCCCTCGCGGAGCGCATCAAGCAGGGGGATCCCGAGGCTCGTTCCCACATGATCCGTGCGAACCTGCGCTTGGTGGTGAAAATCGCCCAGGATTACGCCAACTACGGCATGCCGGTGACCGACCTGATCTCGGAAGGCAACATCGGCTTGATGAAGGCCGTCGAGCGCTTCGATCCGGACAAGGGCGGCAAACTCTCGACCTACGCCGCCTGGTGGATCAAACAATCGATCAAGCGGGCCTTGGCCAACCAGTCCAAGACGATCCGCCTGCCCGTCCACATGGTGGACAAGATCGCCAAGATGCGCCGGATTTCCACGATGCTTACCGAAGTGATGGGCCGCGAACCCACCGACGAGGAATTGTCCGACGAGATCGGGGTTCCCCGCCGCAAACTGGCCATGCTGCGCCAAGCCTCCCATCGCCCGACCTCGCTCGACTCTCCGATCAACGAGGGCGAAAGCACCGAGTTTGGCGAAGTCATCAGCGACGAGCGAGCGGTCAATCCACTCGACAGCCTGTCGGACAAGAACCTTCATGGGGAACTCGACGGCTTGCTGTCCTTGCTCGATGAGCGGGAACGCCGGATCATCGACGAGCGCTTCGGTTTGAATGGCCGCAAGGCCCTCACGCTCGAGGAAGTCGGCCGCGAATTCGGGGTCACCCGCGAGCGGATCCGCCAACTTCAGAACACGGCGCTCACCAAGATGCGCCGCGCCTTGAGCAAAAAGGAAAAGCCGCTGCCCGCTCCGATGCGGGCCGGCATGGTCGGAGCCTGAGACGCGGACGGATGAAACCGGCCATGCAACGTCAAGCTGCTCCAATAGGCTTTTTGACGGCCCCGTGGCTCCGGGAATGCAAGATTTTCACATTATCCGCTTGCATCCTTGGCTCCACCTTCCTATTCGTCCGCCCGCCTGACACAGCATCAACGCGAGGATAGCTCAGTTGGTAGAGCAGTTGGCTTTTAACCAATTGGTCCTGGGTTCGAGTCCCAGTCCTCGTACTGCTTTGAAACAAGCGAAAAGCCCTAGTATCTAGGGCTTTTTCGTTTTAGCGGCTGAAAGGCCATGATCCGAAGCCTGCGGCATTTGTACGTGGAAATCCGAAATAACGGTGCATTTTTGGCAACTGATTTGGCAACTGGTTAAGACATCTTAAGTATCTCCATCTTCGCCTGTTGTGGTGCGGCCAGACTGGCAGACAGGACAACTGCCTTTCCTCCAACGCCGAGCACTGTCAAAATATCCGTGCCAACTGGGGTTGGAGATGCTGTGATTCACGCCGTGGCGGGGGGACGAATTTAGGACGCTTACGGGCTTCCAGGCGCTCGGTCGTTGGTTTGGGAGGTCTTTCAGTCCGCGGCGCGCCGGTCAATCGCCGGGTTTGGCGGGCGGGATCGCGCGGATGAACTCGGCTGGGCAGAGCACCATGTTGTGTTCCTTTTGGCCAGCCGGCAGCAGGACCAGCGGAGCGTAGGAGAGGTTGTCCTCCTCAAGTTTGCGCACCAGGTCCACCGTCGCGCGGGTTCCGAGGCCGGCGCACAGGACGAGTGAAAAGCGGCGGTTGAGCGGGTTGGCGGCTGCGACCAGGACCGAGGTATCCGGATTGGCATAGGGGACGCCGCGGATCGTGAACGAATGGGGGCCGAACACCACCGGAATGGCAGTGCGGAAGCGGGCGGCCAGAGCATTGCTGGCCGGATGGCCCAGCAGCACCAGATGATGGTTGCGCAACTCGTCCTCGGTCGCCTCGGTGTCGGCCTTGACGGGTGCCGAGATGTTATGTTCGCGGCGGCAGAGTGCCTGTTGGAGCATCAGGGCGGCCTCGCGGTTGGCGTCGGCTTCGTCGAGGGTCCCATACAGGATCAGCGTGTGCTCCAGATCGTTGTCAAAGGTAAGGGAGGTGAAGGGCACGCCGTTGCTACACGCAGCGGTGCGATACTTGTCCAAGATGACCCGCCGCGGTGGCTCATGGGTGGTGATCTCAGCGATCCCCTCCGCTTGCTCCAAGCGCACGACTGCCGAGTTCTCGCCGTTGTCGGTTTCCACGGTCACGGTCACGGTCAGTGGCGCGCCCGTGGCGTTGCGGCGCACCGCCACCTTGGTGCGCCAGTGATCCCCCTCACGGTGAGGTTCAATTTCGCCGAGTTCCAGCAGCGGCAGGCCGGTGTGATTGAGCCAGGCATCGAAGAACGCCGACCAACTGCGGCCGGTTCCCTTTTCGATGAATTCCTGAAACTGCCGGGAGCTGACTTCCTTGCCGCCATTTTCGCGCCCGAAGTCTTCCATCAATTCCTCGAACCTGGCGGCACCGACCAAACCCTTCAGGCTGTGCAACAACAGCACTCCCTTGCCCAAGGATACTTGATTCCAGGCCTCATTGCGGTAACTCGCCTGAATCTTGGCCAGCGGCAGTTCCGTGTCATTCCGCGCGCCTTGTTCATAAACGCTGCGGTAATAGAACAACTCGGTGGCCAGATCATCCATGCCGCGCGGGTCCACCCCGGATTCCGCGTTTTTGGCGGTGAGGTATTTGTCGCGGGTGGCCAGACCGCGGTAGATCGCGAAGCCATTGGCCAGCCAGATGTCCGGATCGCCGGCAGGCACAAGCGTGCCATGCCATAGCGGCGGATGCGGTGGCTCGCCCGACGCTTCCGCCTGCTCCGGGAATCCCCCGTCCACCGGATCATGCAGGTCGGCGGCCTGCTCGACCGGAGTGGCTGGCGTGGCAGGGGGCGTGGCTTGCAGAATCGTCCATGGGTTGGCGACCAAAGCCCGGACTGCGGGAAATTTGCGCCGGTCAAAAAACGTGGGCAGGCGCACGATGCCCGCCGGGGGGCCGAAACACGCCCAACTCTTCAATTGGAGGCCAAGATCGGTGGTCGTGAACACGCCGTCCACCGCGTGCGAGGTCGTCAGCACGGGCGTGGTCAAGGCCAAGCGTGCGGCGGCGGCATCGATGTGGCCCTTGTTCTGTTCATAGAACTGCAGCCAGATGCTGTCGCGTTTGGTGGGCAGGTCAGCGGCCACGGCGGTGGCCGAGACTTTCATGGAGGCGACGCTTTCGAGGCGCACCGCGCGATCCTTGGCGTTGTTGCAACTCCAGTAAAACCCCTCGGCCCCGGCCGGCCATTCATTCCGGCTGCTGCGGAAGACTTTGTTTTGACGGGTTCCCATCACGAGCAGCGCGGTTTCATTGCGCTTGAGATCGGCCAGAATCCATTCGGCGGACCCCAGACCGTTTTCATTGCGGGTCAGAATCTCGATGGTCTGATCGAGGCTTTCGGCATACTGGGTGGCCTGCCGGACGCGCGAGGCGAGTGGCGTTCCGCTGGGATCAAAGGTGGTCTGCGAAATATTGGTTTCCGCCATCACGATCCCGCTGTCGCTGATCGAGTAATCCATGCTGCTGAAAATCCCGCCGGGCACGGTCTGCATGGCGAAGTGGTGGCCGGATGTCGGTTGGAGATCCAACCAGATATTGAAATAGCACGCCGGCAGCAGGTCGTCCGTCGTGATATGGCCCAACACGATCTTGCCGTCGCGGGTGGCCGCGCCATTGGCCACGAAGGCACCGCAATGCTCGCCCTGGCGATGCGCCGGGCGGACTTGTGGCGGCATGATTTCCGTCGGCCGGAGGCCCTCCATGCCGGTTGGGGTGGCGGACATGGCGACATCGATCGATTCCATTTCGGTGGTGGTGTTGATGGCGACGATGTCGAGCAGATCGACCGGGTGGCCTGCGAATTGCGCGCCGGCGGCGGTGGCCCCATCGGCGATGCCCTGCATTTCCTGCAGCTGCTCCTCGTTGAAGCGGCGGGTGAACATGGCATTGACGAAGGAACGCTTCAGTTTCCAGATTTCCTCCGCCGCTTCCGGTTTGGTATTGGACGCCAGGCGGAGGATGAAGCCGGCGATCTCCGGCGCGAGCAGGCGGCCGTGCTGCATGCCGCGTTCGTAGGGTTTGCCCTCGATGTGGACCACGGTCCAGCCGGACTGAGGGTAACGATAACCGGTCCCGAAGCGCTGCACCGTGGCGGGATCGGGTTGGAAATCCTCCGCGTGGACCCAGGTCGGAACCATCCATGACGCTGCCAGTGTGCCAGCCAATGCAAACAGTTTGAGAAATCGGTTCATAGCGCGGCGCCGGACTCGGACTATCGACTTTCGGCGGCCAGGGTAAAGATTAACTCCAAGCATTTTAAGTCGCCGACCACGAATGCGGCTGGATCCGGCTTGGCCCGGTTGCGCTGACAGCCGGGGAGGCGGCTCATTGAACCACTCATTTCCCCGAGACCAGCGGCAGAACCCGGGGCACCGGGTGTGGAACGAGGAGTAGAGTGATGCCATAAGGAGGGCGGACGTTTCGTCCGCCAGAACGTCTCCTGGGCTTCAGAACGGGACGAGACGTCCCTGCTCCTTAAAAAAATGCGTCCCGGGCCGTGTTCCCCGGGGATTAAGGGTGCGGCGTCGCCGGGCGCGGCACGAAAAAGCGCGCGAGGCCGACCGAGCCCGCGAGGATCGTGGTGCAGAATTCCAGCCAGAAAATGCAGCCGATGCAAATCCAGCCACCTTCCCACGCGCCGCCAATCAACGGTTCGATGTCATGCCCCGCCAGCGAGACAAACCCCCAGATGGAGAACAGGGTCAGCAGCAGCAGCGGAAGCTCGACCTGCGTGAGCATCAACCCGCAGAGGCTGCGACCAAAGGGGATGCCGTAGATGACGCAACGCGTGATGACCGCAAATTCGACCAGCAGGGCGATGGTGCCTATGTAAATGAGTGCATGCATGAACTCGAGAAAGGGTGAGACACAGTTTAGGTTAAGGCACAAACGAATCGCCGCAACGACTAAGTCTGCCAAGGTGGGGTTTGTTCGGGAACGGCCAGCAGGAGGGTGTTGGGTGCAAATGCAACCAGGAAGGTCACTTCCCTGCTAGATCGGTTCGCCGGCAGACATAGTCCAACGTCGGGGCGCTGCCCAGTAAAAAACGCGGAAACACACGATCGCGCGGGCCGTGCGACGATCCATCGCCCCGGGAGTCGCGGGCTTTTTTGTTAAAATCCACGCGTTCCGCCGCGATCTGGCATGGCTGGTGCTTATTCAGGGATGTCGTAAGACACAAGGCGGTCCGACTGAGATGCCTTTTGGTTTTGGGTTTCCAAGGGGATGATCAGTCGGACCGCTTCCTGTGAAGCCGCTGCAGGGGGTGCCCCGTCAGCCGCCGCGGGTGCGGGCGCAGGCGGCGACAAACGCCGCGAAGAGAGCCCGGTGCTCGGGAAATTGATCGGCCAGGCGCTCCGGGTGGTATTGGACCGCCAACAGGAACGGCAGGTTGGGGTGCGCGCCGGCTTTGATGCCCAGGGCCTCGATGATGCCATCGGGCGCGCGGGCGATGACCTCGAACGGTGCGGCCACTTGGTCCACCGCCTGATGGTGAATGCTGTTGACTCCCAGTCGGGAGCGCCCGGTGATTTGGGCCAGCAGCGAGCCCGCGAGCACGTCCACTTCGTGAACCAGGTCATGGCTGGCATCCATCCGGCTGTGCCGGGTTGAGGATGGGCTCTGGGTGGGGATGTCGGCGAACAGAGTGCCGCCGAAAGCGACGTTGAGGATTTGCTGGCCGCGGCAAATCGCCAACAGCGGGCGCTGCTGACGGAAAGTTTCCTCGATCAGGAGCCGCTCGCACTGGTCGCGCTCAACGTCTTCCACCTGAACCGTGGCCCGAATGCCGGGCGGCAGGTCCGGCGCATAGAAGTCTGGATCCAGGTCGTCGCCGCCGGTCAGCAGGATGCCATCGGCGCGGCTGACCGCCTGGGCCAGGATCTCGCGCGAGGTGGTGATGGGCAGCGCCAGCGGCAAGCCCCCGGCCTTCAGGATGGCCAGCAGGTAAGAGTTGGAGAGGCTGATCGAGCGGTCTGCCATCTCAAATCCAGCCGGCTGCACGCAGGGTGTCACAAGAATCAACGGTGGCCGGGTCATGACGGGAATTCTAAGGCGGCGCGGGCACTTGTCACCTGTTTCCACAGCCCGAACGTGGCGGCGGTTTCCAACTGCGGCCGCAATTCGGGCTTGCGCGCGGGGGGGGCTTTCTATTGATTCCCCCATGGCAGAGATTTCTCTAGGACTTTCATTTGATGACGTGTTGCTGGTGCCGGCGATGAGCTCGGTTCTTCCCGGGGACGCGGACTATTCGACGCACGTGACGGCGGGCATTCCGTTGTTTTTGCCGGTGGTTTCGGCGGCGATGGACACGGTTTCCGAGCACGACCTGGCGATTGCGCTGGCGCGCGAGGGCGGCATGGGGGTGATCCACCGGGCCTGCCCGATCGACGACCAGGTGATGATGGTTTCCCGGGTCAAGCGCTCGGAAAACGCGGTGATTCTCAAGCCGCTCACCGTCCACAAGGAGGACACCGTCGATTATGTCCGCGACATCATGGCGAAAAACGGCTTTTCCGGGTTTCCCGTGATTGATGCCGACGGGCATCTGGAAGGCATGGTCACCGGCCGGGATATCCGCTATCTGGAACGACTGGATGCCACCGTGGCCGATGTCATGACCCCGTTGACCAAACTCGTCACCGGCCCGCCCAATACCAGTCTCGAAGAAGCCCGCCGGATTCTCTACCAAAACCGTATCGAAAAACTTCCGCTGGTTCATCCCGACGGCCGCTTGGCCGGCTTGATCACCGGCTCGGACATTGAAAAACGCATCACGTTTTTGACCTCCGCCAAGGACCAGGATGGGCGTCTGCGCTGCGGCGCGGCCGTGGGAGTCGGGCCCGATTGCATCGACCGCGGGCGGGCGCTCATTGAAGCCGGGGCCGATGCTCTGTTCATCGACGCTGCCACCGGTCACACCCACCACGTCATGGACGTGATTGGTAAACTGCGCTCGCTCTCCGACGTGCCGGTGGTGGCCGGCAACGTGGTCACCGAACAAGGCGCGCGCGATTTGGTCCGCGCCGGGGCCAGCGCGGTGAAAGTCGGCGTCGGTCCGGGATCGATCTGCACCACGCGGGTGATTTCCGGGGTCGGCATGCCGCAGTTCACCGCGATCCGCAACGTGGCCGATCATTGCCGCGAGCACGGGGTAAAAGTCATCGCCGACGGTGGGATTCGTTACTCCGGAGACATCGTCAAAGCGTTGGCGGCGGGGGCCGACCTGGTGATGTTGGGGTCGCTGCTCGCCGGGACCCGCGAGAGCCCCGGCCAGACGGTGCATTTCCAAGGCCGCCGGTTCAAAACCTACCGCGGCATGGGATCCATCGCCGCCATGCAGAAGGGTGCCGGCGACCGCTACGGCCAAAATAGCTCCGGCAAACTGGTCGCGGAGGGCGTCGAGGGACGCGTCCCCTACAAGGGCTCGCTCTCCGACGTGATCTTCCAGCTGATGGGCGGCTTGAAGTCCGGCATGGGCTATGTCGGTGCCACCAACCTGGCGGAACTGCGCGATCGCGCGAACTTCGTCCGCATCACCGCTGGCGGCCTGCGCGAAAGCCACGTCCACGACATCGTGATCACCGAGGAGCCCACCAACTATCAGCCGATCAGTTAATGCTGCAGGAGTTCCTCAAACACCTCGCCTACCGCATGGGCTTCAGCCTGCGCCGCATGCGCGGGGTCAAAACCAGCAGCGCCGCCGCCGTGGGCGCGCGCCTCGGCAACGACGGGGCGGCGCTGGCGCGCGCGATCCACGCCGCCGATCCCTATCAGGGGTTTGGTTACGAGGAGATCTCCTTCGACGGCCAGGGCTGGGGCAGCGACTCGCCCGCCTTCGGCGCGCTGGTGGAGCGGGTCAAGCCCGGCCTGATCATCGAGGTGGGCACCTGGAAGGGCGGCTCCGCCTTGGAGATGGCGGGCCACCTCGACCGGCTCGGCCTGCCCCACGCCAGGATCCTGTGCGTGGACACCTGGCTGGGAGCGCTGGAGATGTGGGGCGACCAGACCGACCCGGACCGATTCGGGTCGCTCAACCTCAGGCACGGCTATCCCCAGCTATACTATCAGTTTCTCGCCAACGTCTGCCACCGTGGCCAGCAGTCGCGGATCATTCCGTTGCCGTTGCCATCCCTGACCGCCGCGCAGTGGCTGTCGCTGCGCGGGGTCCGCGCGGAATTGATCTACGTGGATGGCAGCCATGAGGAGGAGGACGTCGCCGCCGACCTGGCCAACTACTGGGACCTGCTGGCACCCGCCGGCATCCTCTTCGGCGACGATTATTCCTGGACCGGGGTCAAAATGGCGGTCGACCGGTTTGCCCGCGACCAGCGCCTCACCCTCGAACACCTCGCCGACAAGTGGCTGCTGCAAAAACCCGCCTAGCCGCACCCTGGTTTGACCGATCTAACGTTTTTCACCACCCCATTCCACATGCACGAAACCAACCACGTCGCCGTCATCGACTTCGGCTCGCAATACACCCAGCTGATTGTCCGCCGGGTGCGCGAGCTGGGCTTTTTCGCCAAGCTTTACGCCATCGAGGATTTTCCCGACATCGGCAAGCCCGCGGCCATCATCCTTTCCGGCGGCCCGCGCAGCACCAGCGAGGCGGACGCTCCGGACCTGGATTTTGCGGCGCTCCAAGCCTTCAACGTTCCGGTGCTCGGTGTCTGTTACGGCATGCAGCTGCTCAACATCAAGTTCGGCGGCACGGTCGAAACCAGCGAGCGGCGCGAATACGGCCCGGCCAACCTTTTCCCGACCGAATGTGCCGGACTGTATGAAGGGATTTCGGCCTCCTCGCAGGTCTGGATGAGCCACTCGGACACGGTCAAAGTCCTGCCCGAGGGCGCCAAGGTGATCGCCACCAACCAGCACGGCACCCCGGTGTCGTTGCAGTGGAACGAGCGCTTCTTTGGCATCCAGTTTCACCCGGAAGTCACCCACAGCCACGAAGGCCTGCGCATCCTCCACAATTTCCTGCTCTGCGCGCGCCACCTCCTGCCATTCCGCATCGACGACTTCAAGCGCGAGATCATCGAGAGCATCCGCAAAATCGTTGGCAACAAGCAGATCGTCTGCGGGGTTTCGGGCGGCGTGGACTCCACCGTGCTGGCCGTCCTGCTCCACGAGGCCGGCGCCAACGTGCGCGCGATTTTTGTCGACCACGGCCTGATGCGCAAGGATGAGGGTGTGGAAGTGCGCAGCAACTTCCACCGCATGGGCGTGCCCATCGAGACGGTGGACTGCGCCGAGCGCTTTCTAACGGCCCTGGAGGGCGTCGACGACCCGGAGAAGAAGCGCGTCATCATCGGCAACCTGTTCATTGATGTGTTCTGGGATTCGGTGGGCGACGCCGAAATGCTCGCGCAAGGCACGCTCTATCCGGACGTCATCGAGAGCGCGTCCAACGCCAAGTCCAAGGCCTCCAAGATCAAAACCCACCACAACCGCGTCGACCGGATCCTGGAATTGCAGGCCCAAGGGAAGGTGCTCGAGCCGCTGGCCGAATTGTTCAAGGACGAGGTGCGCGCGCTGGGTGCCTCGCTGGGCATCCCGCACGACATCCTGCAGCGCCACCCGTTCCCCGGGCCGGGCCTGGCGGTGCGCTGCCCCGGCATCATCACCCCGGACCGGCTGCGCATCATCCGCGAGTGCGACGCGATCTTCATCGGCAAACTCAAGGAACACAATTGGTATGACCGCGTCTGGCAGGCCTACGCCGGCCTCATCCCGGTGAAAACCGTCGGCGTCAAGGGCGACGAACGATCCTATGAGTGGGCGATCTCGCTGCGCGCCGTGATTTCCGAGGACGCCATGACCGCCGACTGGGTGGACCTTCCCTATCAGCTGCTGCGCGAGACATCCCACCGCATCCTCAACGAGGTGCAGGGCATCAACCGCGTGCTCTACGACATCTCGACCAAGCCGCCCGCCAGCATCGAGTGGGAGTGAGGCCATCACTGTGGCTGCCGGGATCGCCGCAGGCCGTGCTGGAGGCATCCAGTAGCCATTCTGGCGCTGCTCGACCAGGCTCTGCGGCGCGCCGTGAGATGGTGTTTCGCATGGTGGGATTTATTCTTCGTGCGAATCGCGGAGGACCCGAACGACGCTAACTTAACCGCCTGAAGAGGCGGTGCGACATGCCTCCCCGAGCAACGTCGGCTCCAGCGTAGGAAGCACCGCGGTAGGACCGAGCGTGCCCGTTGGCCGTTGGCTGCTAGGCGGAAGGATTGATGCCAAGGTTACGATGGGGGAGCCAGTGGGTGGGCGGCGGTCTCAGGTTTTGAAATCGCGGGTTTGGAAGGCGAGCCAGCCGAGGGTGAAGAGCGAGAGGTCGAGGCCGAGGAGGAAGGCGTAGGACTCGATGATTTTGGGCCACGACAGGTGCTGTTCCATGAGGAAGACCCAGGCGCTCATGCGCCAGGTGACGAAGTAGGTTTCGTAGGGTTTGAAGAACGGGAAACTTTGCAGGATCATGTCCACGAACAGGATCGTCAGGGTGATGATGGTGGCCGCGGCGGGTTTGATCTTGAAGCACGAGAACATGAAGGCGATGGACGACAGGGTGATCATGCTGAGGCCGATGCCCGCGGCGGAGAGGGCGAGGCGCGAGGCGCCCTCCCACCATTGCGGATAGGCGGCGAACACCTTCATGCGCGGCTCCATGACGAACAAGCCGCCCTCCCAGCCGACGGCGGCCACCGCCATGAGGTAGCCGGACACCCCGACAAAAAACACGAAGCTGAAGGTGTAGAGCGAGATGGCGGTGTATTTGACCAGCAGCAGGCGCAGGCGGCTGATGGGCCGGGCGAAGACCAGCCGCAGGTTGCCGTCCTCGTTTTCCTTGGCCACGATGTCGCCGGCGACCAGCGCGAAGTAGATCGATCCTAACAAAAACATGCTCAGCAGCATGATGGTGAAGGTGATGGTCAGGGAGCTGTAATAGGTGCCGAACTCCAGGCCGTTGCGTTCCAGCAGGCCGCGCATGTGCTGCTGGCTGCGCTCCAGCTTGTAGACGAAGAGGATCAGCGCCTCCATCAGCAGGAAGGCGCCGTAGCCCATCCAGGTGCGCGGGCGGGCGAAGAGCTTGCGGAGTTCGCCGCGGAGTTGTTGGAGAAAGAGCATGGGGTGGGGTGGAGCGAACCCATACGGCGGGAATCGCGCCGCGCTCGCTTCTTTTTCAGGAATGCTTTTTCCGAGCAAAATACCGCTCGAACAGTCGGTCAAAGAGCTCCTTCGAAATCTCATCGTCGTCCTGGACTTTCTTGTAGAACTTGAAGTTCGAATCGATGAGGTCGTGCAGCATGTCCTGGGCAACCTCCTCGAAGGACATCCGCACCGCTTGCTTGGAGCCTGCCGCCAGTTGTTGTTCCAACTGTGGGTCTTGTGCGAGTTTTTGCTCGAGGTGTTCGATCACCACGCGGTCCTCATCGGAAAACTTGGTGCCGAACTGCTGGTTGAGGGCTTCGATGATTTTGGAGAGTGGTTCAGGTGTCTCCGGCTCGGCGACGCTCGTGCCACCGTAGTTCTTGGGCTTCACCAACGTTTCCCCCCGCTTGAGTTCGATCTTTGCCGTTTTGATGAAGTTCGGCTTGTAGTTGTCGAGGTCCGTCATGTTGAGGATCTCGGTGGGCAGCGGCTGGCCTTCGGCCGGGAGCTTCTTCACCACGAAACCGGCAAAAGTGTAGAGTTTTTCCAAACGGGGATCTTTGAATGGAATGAGCTGTGAGAGGAAACTGTAGAGTTTCACATAATCCCGCATCAGGGATTTGTAATTCCTCCGGTCGTCCTCGTCCATTTTCCGATAGAGATCGAGCAACGGGTTGGTGAGCGCGTGGAGTTTGGCGATTTTGGCTTCCTTGTTGCCCTTGGCATAGAAGACCTCGCAGAACGCGTCGATGGCGGCAGGAGTGTGCAGGCCGAATTCCTCAAGTTCGGTGCGGATGTCGTAGAGTTTGTCGGGCTCGACTTCCTTGGCGAGCTTGATCCGGTCGTAATACGGCTGAAACTGCTTGGCGATGTGCGCCGGATCGTTTTCAAAATCAAGGATCACCACCTCGTCCTTGTCCGGATAGATGCGATTCAAGCGTGACAGGGTTTGCACGGCGGTGACCCCGGAAAGTTTGCGGTCCACATACATCGCCTTGAGCAGCGGTTGGTCGAAGCCGGTTTGGTATTTGCTCGCGACGATGAGAATCTTGTATTTCGACGCTTCGAAGCGCAGCCGCAGTTTCTCCTCGGAGAAGCCGTTCATTTTAGCCTCGGTGTATTCCTCGCCATTGTCGGGGTCTTTGACGGTGCCGGTGAACGCGACCAGCGCCTCGAACGGCTCGCCGAGTTCTGTCAGATAGTCCCGCACGGCGACTGCGTAACGAACAGCGTGCAGGCGGGAACGGGTGACAATCATCGCCTTGGCTTTGCCATCGAGCGAAGCTTCCACCTTCTCGCGGAAGTGGTCGATCATGATCCGCGCCTTTTTCTTCACGGCATGGGTGTGGACGCCGGCGAATTGCTTCAAGAGCGCGGTCGCCTTTTTCTTGTCGAAGGTCTTGTCCTCCTTGGCCTTTTTGAGCAGGTGGAAATACTGGTTCCAGTGGGTGAAATTCTCCAACACATCGAGGATGAACTTTTCCTCAATCGCCTGGCGCATCGAGTAGATCGTGAACGGCACCTTCGAGCCGCCGTCCGGCATCTTGGTTTTGAAAAGCTGGAGGGTTTCCGGCTTCGGTGTGGCGGTGAAGGCGAAGAAACTCACATGGTTCATTCGCCCGCGACGTTTCATGATCTCCTGGATCTTGTCCTCGCAGGTCTCCTCATCCTTGTCCTCGGCATCCTCCAACTTGCCGTAGGAAACCACACGGTTCACGTTGCCGCCAGTCGTGCCGGCCTGCGAGGAGTGCGCTTCGTCGATGATCACGGCGAAGGTGCTCGCTTTCAGGGTCACGAGGTCCTCGACGATCACCGAGAATTTCTGGATCGTGGAAACGATGATTTTTTTACCATCCTCCAACGCGGCTTTGAGTTGGCGTGATGTCTGATCGATGTTTTCCAGCATGCCCGGCGTGCGGGTGAACTGGGCGAGTTCCTTCTGTAGCTGGGCGTCAATGACTTGGCGGTCTGATAGCACGATGACCGTGTTGAAAACCGCCTTGCCGTTCTTGTCGTGCAGGGTGGCCAGGCTGTTCGCCAGGGTGGCGATCTCGATGGTCTTGCCACTGCCCGCGCTATGCTGGTTGAGGTAACTGAAACCGGGGCCGTGGTCGCGGGCGTGGCCGGTTTGTTCGCGCACGCAGCCAAGCTGATGGTAGCGGGGGAAAATCTGAATCTTCTTGCCGGTCGGGCGGCCGCGGTCGTCGAGTTGGTCCACCACCTGCACGAAGCGGCGGATCAGATCAAGGATGCTGTCCTTGGTCCAGACCTCGCGCCACAGGTAGGCGGTGGAAATGCCGGTGCGGCTCGGCGGATTGCCGGCCCCGTGGTCGTTGCCCTGATTGAAGGGGAAAAACCTCGTCTTCCTTCCCTCCAGCGTGGCGGCCATGAAGACTTGCTCGGTATCCACGGCGAAATGCGCCAGGCAGCGCCCGAAGCGGAACAGCGGTTCTTTAGGATCTCGATCTTTCTGATACTGGCCGATGGCGTGGGCGACCGTCTGGCCGGAAACGGCATTCTTGATCTCCGCCGTGAAAATCGGCAGGCCGTTGAGAAATATCCCCAGATCCAGGCTCTTCTCGCTGCCCTTCGTGTAATTAAAACCTCCCGACGGGTCGGGATCGTGGAGCACCTGGAAAAAATTCCCCTGATAGAGTTTCTTCAATTCGGCATCGTCCCCGCCGGTTGGCGGGAAAAAGCACAGCTCGAAATGGCACCCGCTCTCATCCACGCCCTTGCGCAGGACGTGGAGCGTGCCCTTCTTTTCAATCACATTGCGCACCCGCTTGACGATCCGGCTTTCCGCCTCGTCTCCCAACTCGGAGCGCAGCGCCTTCCAGGCCTGCGGCTGGGTCACCTGGAGAAATCGCACCAGCGACTGGGGAATCAGGCACAGCTCGCGGTCGTGGTCCTCCGGCGCGGCCGGGTGAAACGCATTCAAACCTATCAGATCCGCCACGATGGCGTTCTCGAAATTCTGTTCGGAGGTAGTCTTGGGCATGGGCGTCTTTGATCCTAAGATTGACATCAACTGAGATTTTGAGACTCTTCCTCAACTTCCCGCCGCAATGGCGGTGGGCTGATCTCCAAAGGTTTGCCCTCAGAAACCCCTCCGGTCTCGCGACCCGAGGGGTTTTGTTTGGGCGGAATCCATGATGGCATCATAATTCGCCGGGCGTTGCCCATTCGAATTTGATCTTCAGATTTCCGGCGGGATGCCCGTAGGCGAGAACCTTGTCCCGCTGGAGACGGCCGACAACGATTCCCGGATGCACGCCGATCCGGCGGGCAAATGCGCGGATCTCGGGGGTTCCCGGCCCCTTACCGATGATATCCGCATATTCTTTCGCGGGAATCAGGGTTTCCGCAGCATAGCGGTTCGCATCCTCCTCGTGGGCCACATCTTCTTCCGGCAGTCCCGGAGCTTCTATGAACACATGACGACGGCGGTTCTGGAGGACGTGCCGCGCTTCGTGAAAGAACGTAAACCAAAAATGATCGTTCGTCTTGAAACGCAGACACTGCTGGATCAAGGGCCGTTCGCCCAGCCAGCGTGTGACGCCGCTCACGCCCATCGAAGGTAACTCGGGAACAAGGAGGAAAAGCACGCCCGCGTCAGCGCAGAGTTGCTGCATGCGGGGCACAAACTCGTTCGGGTTCTCCATGGCGCAGAGTTTCCGGATCTCGGCCACGGCCTTGTGGAACGCCTCCGGCGAATAGGGCCGCGTGCGGACTTTCTCCGCTTGGACTTCTCCCTGACGCAACCATGCGGAAATAACTTCGGTCTTGTTCCCGAACTTCGCCGAGCGACGGAACGCCGCTTGTGGCCGGGCATAGAGTTCGCTCCAACCGTCGGGATTGGCCACGGCGAAGAAGGTTAGAAGGCGGTCGATTTTCTCCGTCAGGGCCGTGGCTGGGGCGAGCCAACCCACGTTTACCATGGCGGCGTAAGGGAAACTTCTGGCCCATTCGGCGAATGCCGTCTGCCGCTGCCGCGCTTCGGCGCGGGCGAGAAACTCGCGGTAATCCTTCTCCCGGTTGATCCAGAAACCCGCTGGAATTCCCAGCGCTTTCTCAAACAGCAGGGCGCTTTCCTGCGTAAGCGGGGCCTTGCCTTTTATGATCAGGTTCACGGTTTTCTTGGAAAGCCCCGTGCGCTCGGCCAGTTCGGCCTGGCTCATGCCGCGCTCTTCCAGCACGTCCTCCAGAGTGCCCCCGGGAGGCGACACGTGGTCGGGCAAGTAGGTGTTGGGCGGGGTGATGCTCTTATTCATGGGTATCGGTGATTGCAATGATTTCCACGGCTGTCACAGCCGCCCAATCCAAACTTCCGTCCAACTTGAGCGGGACCGGATCGTGGGCGGCAACCAGCAACAGCCGGTTTGGGTGTTCCAGATCCAGCGACAACTCGCCCGACCTGTCCCCCGTGAGCGGGTGGAGCCGCCCAGGCAACAGGGCCATTTCTTCCAGGTTCCGGGCCGCCCGGAGGTCATCCAGACGGCGCTTGAATTTTCTGGCGGCGTTCTTGCCGAGTTGCTTGAGCTGCTCCTTCTCGCTGTTCGCCAGCTTTTCGAGTTTGCGGGTGCGAAACGTGAGGTCCATCGAAACGGGATGCTGGCGAGGGGCGGGGGAAAGATGGCACCGTTTACCTGATCGGTAAATAACTTTTTCACACCACCGCCAGCTCCCCCGTCACCGCGGCGGCGATCAGGGAGCCGCGCTTCTCGCGCAGCAGGGCGATGCTGGTTTGGATGTTGAGGCGAAGACTTTTGAAGTAGGCTTCTTGCTCGAAAAGGTAATCCGCAATCTTTTGTTGTTCTTCGACTGGCGGGAAAACCATGCGGTAGTTCCTGAATTTCTCCGCCGGGAGATGGCCTATGGTGTTTGCATTCGAGTCCGACGCAAATACTCCGGTGGTGACGGCGACTTCCATCAGAAAGCGAAAGAATCTGGAGTGATCGCGAGCAGTCCGGGGGCGCAAGCGGTGAAGTGCTTTTTGATAGTAACACTCCTGGGTTTCCGTCCAGATTGAGCATCGTCCGCATTCTCCGCCTTCGCACACCAGCAGGTCACCGGGCAGGAGGGCAAACCGCGATTCCTCGCCCGGTTTGATATCCATTTGGGGAAGTTCGGCGGTATTGATGCCGCTCCACTGCACGTCCTGATTGCGGAGATAAGGTTTGAGATAGTCGCCAGAGATTTTCTTGGCATCGAGCATCTTTCCCAAGTCCACGTGATAACGGTGGCCAACCTGAGCGACGGACCAATGCCCCGGAATCTCCCCGAGCCAGGGGATGCCGGAGGGTTTGAGTTTGGCTTTGGGATTGAGGCTGCGGGTGACGGCGTGGCTGATCAGGCTGGCGCGTTTTTCAGCCAGCAGGCCCAACAGTTCCTCTTTGCTCGCCACCAGGGCGTCGATCTGGCGCGTTTCGCGGTCGAGGTAGGCGGCGATGCGGCGTTGGGTGGCGAGCGGGGGGTATGAGATTTGGATGTTTCCAAGTTCCGACGGCGTGATAGCCGGGTAGCTAACACCTGTCGAGCGGCTCACCACCTCATGAATGAAGTGCTCGGTTTGGGCGAAGTAAGCGAAGTATCCACCATCAATCTCGGGACCTGGCGTCAGGGTTGCGAATCCTGTTGAAACCACCAGATTTGGCGGAGGACTTTGGATGCTTGTGATCGCCCGGAGATAGGTGCGGACGGTGGAAATGATCGTGTCGCCGTTTCGAACAAGACGCCGCGCTCGGGATGGGGCTTTTCCAAAGAGCAATGTTTCCGTGCCCAGAATGCGTCCCATTCCCGAAACACTCGAAATGTCCACGTATTCGATTTCGAAGTCTTCGGGCGTGCTTTCTGGAAGGACTTCACGATTGATTTCAGTCAACCGTTTGAGCGGTTTGATCGTTAGGGCGACGCTCATTCCAATCCCTCCCCGCGCGATTGTGTCGCCCCTTCGGGGCTTGATTTGCTGATGGGCCGGGGACCCAGGGCGGTGCCCTGGGCTGGCGTGTGGCGGGCCGTTGGCTCTGAAGAAAGAATGCTCACCCCATCACCTCCTTGAGCATGGCGAGGATGTTTTTTTCGACTTTGCGGATGTTTTTGTCGATTTCGGCGACCGGGCGTGGCGGTTGGTAGGTGTAGAAATGGCGGTTGAAGTTGATCTCGTAGCCGACCTTGCCGACGCCCTGATCCTTCTCGTCGGCGAAGTCCGGGTTGATCCAGGCGTCGGGCGCGTGGGGTAGGACCTCGCGCTCGAAGTAAGCGATGATGTCGGTGCCGAGCGGGACATTTTCAAAATCCTTGAGGTCGTTGTCGGACTCGTAGCGGGTTAGCAGGACGAGTTTGGGGTCGTCCGGGTGGTCCAGGTGGAACCCGCCGAAGCGCGGGGTTTCCGGGGCGTGGTGGTTGAGTTCGGCGCGGCGGATGCGGATGGGCAGTTCCGAGCGCTTGACGGCGGTGGTTTCCGCGATGACGGGGTCGGCGGACTCGTCGCGTTCTGATAGAGCATCGACGATGGCCTTGAACAAGGGTTTCTTGAGCTTGATGTCGGATTTTTTGAGGGCGTCGGCCAGGCGATCCTCGAACATCGGCCGGTTGGTCACCCGCCCGGCGGGCAGCTGCCGCAGAACTGCTAGAATGGCGTGCTGAAGTTGTTTGCCGTCGCGGATTTCCGCGTCGCGGGCGATTTTTTCCTTTTTCTTCGAGGCTGT
>Ga0194037_1000407_pt1 | contig 33758 bp, 25 predicted proteins | sample JunL306m_MetaG_FD_148653 | JGI IMG/M metagenome (GOLD analysis project Ga0194037, IMG submission 148653) | Anoxic zone freshwater microbial communities from boreal shield lake in IISD Experimental Lakes Area, Ontario, Canada - Jun2016-L304-6m | ecosystem: Environmental > Aquatic > Freshwater >... | reverse complement strand
ATCATCACGCCGGAAATCGATGTGTTGCCGTTTAGTAACTGGTCAACAACGCTTTCCAGCACTTCGGGTTGTTTCTGGTAGTCTTTGTTTGAATTCCCATGGCTGCAGTCGACCATGATGGTAGGGAGCAGGCCGTTCTTTTTGAGACTTTCCTCGGTGTGGGCGATATCTTCGGGATGATAGTTGACCTTTCGCGATCCGCCGCGCAGGACGATATGCACATCCGGATTGCCGCTGGTCTGGACGATCGAGGTGCGACCCTCCCGGTTTATACCGAGGAAGCTGTGAGGATGCATGGCCGCCTTCATGGCATCCATGGCGATCTGGAGATTGCCGTCGGTGCCGTTTTTGAAGCCGATCGGGAAGGAGAGGCCGCTGGCCAGCTCCCGGTGGGTCTGGGATTCGGTGGTACGGGCGCCGATGGCACCCCAGCTGATCATGTCAGCGACATATTCAGGCGTGATCGGATCAAGCATTTCGTTGGCGACCGGTACTTCCAGAGCGGTTATGCGGCTCAAGAGCCCGCGTGCGATGCCCAGCCCCTTTGAGATCAGGTGGGTGCTGTTCATGTCGGGGTCATTGATCAGCCCTTTCCATCCGACCGTGGTGCGGGGTTTTTCAAAATAGACCCGCATGATCAGCAGGAGCTGATCTTCAACCCGGCGCGACAGGCTTGCAAGGCGTTTGGCATATTCTACGGCCGCCTCGGTGTCATGGATCGAGCAGGGGCCTACAACCACCATCAGACGCCGGTCCCGGCGTCCGATGATATCCTTGATCCGCTCACGGCTTCTGCTGACAAACGCGCGGTCTTTTTCTGACAGCGGTAAGACCTGGCGCAGATCCGCCGGGGCGATTATCGGTGTAATGCTGGTGATTTTAAGATTATTGGTTTTTATCACTGATACGTCTCCCTTATTTAAGATGTTGGTGTTATAGTGCCTTTGCCAGCGGGTTGTCAATGCTTCTCTGTATGAATAACCAGATAAATCAGCATGTTAATTTGCTGCTTCCCGCAATATCGGCAGAGGGAGGATGGAATGCGTCGGGCGGCTTTTCTGGACCGTGATGGAACTATCAATATAGAAAAAGGGTATCTCTACCAGATCGATGATTTCGAGTTTATCCCCGGTGCTTCTGAAGCGATCAGGATGTTGAACGAAGCGGGGTATTTTGTGGCTGTTGTTTCGAATCAGTCCGGAATTGCCCGTGGATACTATACCGAAGATGATGTTGAATTGCTGCATCGCCATATTGCTGCCGAGCTTCAAAAGTCCGGTGCGCAGGTTGACACGTGGATGTTCTGCCCGCATCATCCCCATGGCCGGGGCAGTTACGGGCTCCCCTGCGCCTGTCGGAAACCGCTGCCGGGGATGCTGCAGGAGGCGGCGCGCCGTTTTGATCTCGACTTGAATGCTTCGGTCATGATCGGCGACAAGTCTGTGGACGTTGAGGCGGGAAGCGCAGCAGGATGCAGGTCGATCCTTGTCCGCACCGGTTGCGGCGCTGAAGAGGAAGCTCACATATCAACCGCAACAGAAGTATATGACGATCTATTAAAGGCTGCATATTTCATAACGAAAGGAAATGTACCATGACACAGGGAATAACAAAAGGAATCATACTTGCCGGAGGAGCCGGCAGCCGTCTCTACCCGTTGACGCTGGTTGCAAGCAAACAGTTGCAACCGGTCTACGACAAACCGATGATCTACTATCCGCTGGCAACTCTGATGGCGGCCGGTATCCGGGATGTTCTGCTGATATCGACGCCGCACGATACCCCTCGCTTCGAGGCGCTGCTGGGGGATGGTTCCCGTTGGGGCATCACACTCACCTACAAGGTTCAGCCGGAGCCGAAAGGAATCGCCCAGGCATTTCTGGTCGGTGAGGAGTTCATTGACGGTAAGGCGGTCTGTCTGATTCTGGGTGACAACATATTTTACGGAAAAATGAATCTGGACCGGGTCGTCTCGGAATTTCAGGGTGGTGCACGCATTTTCGGATATCAGGTGCATGATCCGGAGCGTTACGGTGTCGTGGAATTTGATCCGGACGGCAGGGTGCTCAGTATCGAGGAAAAGCCGAAACAGCCGAAATCTCATTATGCCGTGCCCGGCCTGTATCTTTATGATGAAAACATTGTCGCGACCGCCAGGGCGATCAAGCCTTCAGCACGGGGAGAGCTGGAAATCACTGATGTGAACCTTGCATATCTGGAGCGGGGCGAGTTGATGGTGGAGCGGCTTGGACGCGGTATCGCCTGGCTGGATACCGGCACCCACAAGAGTCTCCTGGAGGCCAGTATATTCATCGAGACCATCGAATCCCGCCAGGGTTTGAAGATCGCCTGTCTTGAGGAAATTGCGCTGAGGCGGAATTTTATCGACTGTGCCGGGATGAAGCAGGTTATCGAGGCAACGCCCAACTCTTCATACCGGGATTATCTTGTTCGCGTTTACAACGAAACAGACCTGTGCGGTCTGCGGTAACAGGGAGACGCAGATATGAAAACGACCCGTATTTTTTTGATCATGACACTTCTGGTGTTGACCGTTGGCATGGCAGGCGCCAAAGACTCTTTTGTGATTGGTGTGGCTCCCCACACCAGTGCCAGAGTGATTCTGGAGATGTATCAACCGCTGCGGCAGCATATGGAAAAGGCGCTGGGCATGCCGGTGGAAATTCTCACCGCACCCGATTTTGACACGTTTGCCCGTCGCGGTCTGGCCAATGAGTTCGACATTGCCGTTACTACCGGCCATCAGGCGCGGCTCTTTCAAACCGACGCCAGATACATTCCGCTTCTTACCTACAAGGCTGATTTCAGGGCGGTGGCGCTGGTCGCCGCCGGCAGCGCACTCAAAAAGCCTGCTGATATCAAAGGAAAGCAGGTGTATGGCCTGAGCCCGGCTTCTCTGGTAACTCTGTGGGGTATGCACTGGCTCAGGGAGAACAAAATTGACACCAGCACCGTTAAATTCGTCAGCGCCTCGGACAGTGTCGCCCAGTTAATCATATCCGGAGAGGCGGCCGCCGGTTTTACATCACAGGCAAACTATCAGAAACTTGCCCCGGCTGTGCGAAGTCAGTTGCGGATTCTTGCCGAAAGCAAGCCGATGGCCGGTCGGGTCTATGTACTGAACAGGCGGCAAGCGGCGCTGCAGAAAAAGATCAATGCAGCGTTGTGGGCCTTTGCCGACACCCCCGAGGCCAAAACATACTTCGAAAGCAACAAGCTGGAAGGCTACCGCACGTTGCGGGCAAACGAACTTAAAGAGATGGATCCGTACGCCGGGGAAGTGAGAAAGGTTCTTGGCGGCGCCGCAAAATGAAGCACATATCTCTCCGGCATACCATCCGAGGTCGTCTGCTGCTGCTGGCGCTGGGGGTGGAAGTGCTGATGCTGTCGATTCTGGTCTTCAACAGTCTGCGTCTGCAGCATGCTGCCATGACCAATCAGGCCCGTTCACAGGCGGAACAGTTTCACCCGGTTCTTGAAGCTGCCCTGACCGCACCGCTGGCCCAGCGCGATTTTGCCACGGTGCAGGCGGTTGTTGATGAAAGCCGGACGTCGGGGGGGGTTGACTATATCATTGTCGTCGATCGATCAGGCAACCGGGCCGCTTCAAGCGGATGGCCCGCAGATAAGCCGATACCCGAGCCGAGCAGGGAATTACCGCTGTTCGAAACAAAGAAGGAACCACGCTATGATGTGATGGTTCCGCTGAACCTGCACAACCAGTCTCTCGGTTCACTGCATTTTGGCCTCAATCTGTCCCGGATCGTCTCCGCCCGCAGAATGCTGCTTATTCAGGGTATCAGTATTGCTGCGGTCGAAATAATTCTCTCTTCGTTCATCCTGCTTCTGATCGGATACTGGCTGACACGGAACCTGACGGCACTGACCCAGGCGAGTCTTCAGGTTGCCGCCGGCAATCTGACCCCGTCGCCGGTACAGGAAGGGAAGGATGACGTCGGGCAGCTGGGTATCGCATTCAACACCATGTCGAGAGTGATCGCCGAACGAGTTTACGAACTGACTGCCGCCAAGGAAGCGGCAGAAGCGGCAAACAGAGCTAAAAGCGAATTTCTGGCTAACATGAGTCACGAGATCCGTACCCCCATGAACGGCATCATCGGCATGACCGACCTGGTTCTGGATACCGAACTGAATCTGGAGCAGAGTGTGTACCTCCGTTCAGTCAAGACCTCTGCCGACAACCTGCTTTCCATCATCAACGACGTTCTGGATTTTTCAAAAATTGAAGAGGGCCGCATCGATCTCGACCTGTCTCCCTTTCTGCTGCGCAGCATGATAGGTCAAACCTTGCGGACTCTCTCCACGCGAGCCGTTGAAAAAGGGCTTGAAATGGTTTTCAACATAGAGCAGAACGTTCCGGATGCATTGATCGGCGACCCGGGCAGAGTCCGGCAGATTCTGATCAATCTTGTCGGAAATGCGGTCAAATTTACCAGCAGTGGTGAAATCAGTGTCATTATCTCACTGATCGGGGAATCGCTTGAAGGCGTTCTGCTCCGATTTGATGTAAAAGACAGCGGCATCGGTATTACGCCGGAACAGCAGGAGCGAATCTTTGAAGCATTCGAGCAAGGTGACGCTTCTACCACCAAACAGTTCGGCGGAACCGGTCTCGGACTTTCCATTTCAAAACGTCTCGTTACACTGATGGGTGGCGATATCGGTGTAACCAGCACACCGGGTATAGGGAGCTGTTTTTACTTCACCGCTCTGTTCGGCCATCAGATGAATATTTCCTCTGAGACTCCTGCCGCAGAAAGTCTGGAGGGAGTTTCCGTGTTGGTCGTTGATGACAACTCGATCAACCGTCAGATGCTGAGCGGCTTCCTTGACCGTTGGCACATGAATGTCCGGACAGCATGCGATGCGGGAGAGGCTGTCGAAATACTGGATAACCTGCGTGCTGCCGGTATCCTCCCCCGTATCATGCTGACCGATGTCCATATGCCGGGCATGGATGGCTGGGAACTGACTGCCGGAGTCCGTCGGCAGCAGGAATATGACTCTGTTAAAATTCTCATTATGCCGAGTTCCGGTATGCGCGGAGATGCCGGCAGATGCCGCGAGCTCCGTGTAGAGGGTTATCTGACCAAACCGGTCGTGATGGAAGAGCTGCGCAGCACTCTGCTGTCCATCATAAGCGGACAAAAGCAGCACTCTGATCCGGTTACCCGCCACAGCGTCCGGGAAGAGCAGTCGCGTTACACCATCCTGGTGGTCGATGATGTCGAGATCAACCGGGAACTGCTGCGTATTACGCTTGAAAAACAGGGACATCGGATACTTATGGCTGAAAATGGTCAGGAAGCGGTTGATCAATTCTCAAAAAATGTTTTCGATGCTGTGTTCATGGATATGCAGATGCCGGTTCTGGATGGGTATGGCGCCGTGCGCCGGATACGGGAGATCGAGAGGAGCCGGTCTTTGCAACGGACACCGATAATAGCCATGACCGCGTATTCCATGCAGGGAGACCGCGATAAATGCCTGAACGCCGATATGGATGCCTATCTTGCCAAGCCGGCCCGTCCTTCCGAAATCCTTGAAACCCTCGATCAACTTGTGAAAAGTCATACATCAGAGTGTCAGACCAGTCCGGATAGTCCCACCAGTCCCATTAGTTCCGCCGATCCGGCAACCGTTGATGAATCCGTGCCGGTGTTCGCCAGAAATGACCTTCTGGAGCGCCTTGGCGGGCGCGAAGAGATGCTGGCGCGATTTATCGGCATGTTCATCAGCAATGCCGCCGGGTATATGGAATCTCTCCAGTCGGCGGTCGAGCATGGTGATGGAGAGCAGGTGCGCGTTCAGGCTCATACTATCAAAGGTGCGGCAGCTAACATTTCCGCCGGTCGGGTACGGGAAACCGCAGCAGCCATGGAAGTTCACGCTCGTGAAGGAAGAGTGGACGAGGCTGCCGGTCTGCTCCGGCAACTCAAGGAAGATCTCGAAGCATTTCAACACGAGGTCTCGACGTAGCAACAGTGCGATTTCGGAAGGACGGTGCATCATGGCGCTCTTCGATGCCTTCAAAAAGGTCTCCCAATCTCCCACCAATCCCCATACTCCGGTTGTGCCGCGTGTCTTTGACGTGGCCGATCTCTATCAAGGGCCGGTCAGCAACAATGTGGCTGGCGGGGCTGATGACAGCCGGATGCTGGACGAGAAGCTGCGCCAGGCCTATTTCTGGATCGTCAACACGGCGATTATCTCTCCCCACTACGACATCGAGTACAACGACGCCCCGCCCCAGTCCTACGTGCTGGGAGACAGCAGGAGTCGCCTGACGCTTCCCACGGCCCAGAGCTATTCCAGCTTCATCCTGCTGCCGTTGTTGACTTTCGCCACGCGGCGCAAATGCCTCTTCATCGGCGGCCCCGGCCGGGGCAAAACCGCCAGCGCCATCCTGATGGGAATTCTGGCCGGCTACAAGGTGCGCGATGTGAGGCGGGCCATGCAGCACGGACATCCCCAGATGACCATCGCCGACCTCCTGGGCAACCCGCTGCCGGCCGACCTGGTGAATGCCCGGAGCATGGAGGATATCCGCATCTCCTGGCGCAGCTGGCTGGGGATGCGGGTCAAGATCATCGACGAGTATAACCGCATCCCGACCCGAACCCAGAGCGCGCTTCTGACCGTGATGGGGGACAATTACGCCGAAATACTGAACCACATCTACGAATGTCCGGAAGCAGCCTGGTTCATGACCGCCAACGATGATCAGGGGGGCGGCACCTACCAGGTGATCGAGGCGTTGCGGGACCGGATCGATGTAATTGTCCAGGCCCTGGCCTTCAACCCGCGCTTCATGAATGATCTGCTGCTGCGTCTTGAGGAGAATATCCGCCCCGAGGAGACGGTGCCGTCAGCGATCATCTTCAGTGAAGCGGAGATTGACCGGATGCAGTTAGAGATTCGTGCTGTTGAGCTTGTCCCTCCCATACGCCGCCGGATCGAATTCTTTGCCAGTCAGTTCGAGTTCTGCGAAGTGGCGGCCGAGCAGTTCGAATATATGACCAAGGATACTGTCCGGCTGGCCGGTGTCGAGCGGAGCGCCGTTACAGCACTGGAGACCGGTCGCGACCGGCTCGGGGACCTGGGATGTCAGTCGCTGAACGGGCTGTCGGTTCGAGTGCTGATGACACTTCTGACGTATGCCAAGGCTCTCTCCTGGTTTCGCGGCAACCGCAGCGTGGAGCTGGAGGATGTGCGCCAGATCCTTCCGTTCGTGCTGCACGAGAAGTTGATCCCCGACACAGATGCCCCTTTTTTTGATATCCCGGCCAACGCCGTCTACCGTACCGACCGGGTCGGGTGGTTGCGCAAGCTGTTCGATCTCTCCTGTGCCGAATATGACCGCCTCAATCTGGATCGGGACGATCCGCTGGCCGAGCTGGACCAGGAGTTTCGCCGGGGACTGGACGGAGTGACCGAAGGAGAGGGCCGGGGGAGACTGGCACGCATTGAACGGTTGATCGCCGAATGGTCCAAGGGGCGCAAACTGTACGGTCATCTCCATGACGACCTGCTGAAGCTGAAGTACCTGCACCAGCGCTACACAAACTACCTGCGCTGGCTGAAAACACAATGATCTCCAAGGTGCTGGCAGATATACTCCGGGCCGGCCGCTCCGAATTCAACGCGCGTTTTGTAGAGGCACGCCGTCGCTTTCCGGGGCTGAGTGGCGAGATGTTTTTAACGGTGCTGCAGGAAATGGTGGACCCCGTGGTGACCGCTGTTGCCGCGATCCATCCGGATTATGCCGCCGAAACCGTCTCGGTGGCCTATGATGTCGCCCTGGAACTGGCAGGGCAGAATCTGGCGGGGCCCGGGGCTCGCAGCATGGCGATTGCCGAGGGTTGGCGCAGGCTGCTCCCGGCTGCAGCGGCTCATCTGGCCGAGGCGCCGCGCAGCATCCTTCCGGCGGTCAGCAATGTTCTGCATCATCTGGCAACAACCCCCGGCGCACGGCCCGCTCAGTGGGTCCGCGACATGACCCGACTGGCCGGGCAATGCCGCAGTCCAGAGGAGTTTTTGAAGCTGGGGCAGATTCTTGCCTGGCGCTCCGGGATGGCACATTATCGTTCTGCAGCGCTGGTTCTGCTTGACTCAGTGCCTGAAGAGCTTGCGTTGCAAGCGTTGGAATGTAATTTTTCCCTCCCCCCTGGCGGGGGAGGGTCAGGGAGAGGGGGAAGTTGTGACGGCAGTGATTCACCGCTGCTTCACCCACCCCCCAACCCCCTCCCGTCAAGGGAGAGGGAGTCTTGTCCAGAAGCTTCTTTTTCCATGCGAGCTCTCCAAGATATCCTCTCCCGCCTCGCACGAGACCCCTGGTACGACCCTGCCAAGCCGGCAAGAGTTGGCAAGGGGGGTGAGCGTTTGCGGCCGGTGCGGCGGATCGGTGCCTTCCGCGGCTTTGGCGGGCTGTTCATCGAACCTCCACGCGTCACCGTCAGTGACAGGTCAATCCTGGTCCGAAGCGGTGATGAATGCTGGCTGTTGACGGCGGATTGCTTCGGGGCCACTTTCCACCGCTGCGATCCCGCTCTTTTTGCCGCCTGTGACTGCCAGAAGACGCTTCCGGGAGGGATGGAGCTGGACGGCACTACCATCCGGCGGGACGGTTTCTCTCTCAACCTCGGCCAACTTGGGGCCATATCCAGCGCCGCAGCTACCGTCGACACACTGGCAATCACCTCGCCCCTCACTCATTCAATCGTGCTGATAGCCCTGACATGACAGCGCTGCTGAATAAACAGGTGCCTGTATTACAGGAGATGGCAGAACTGGAGCAGCAGTGGCTGGATGCCTGGCCTCCGGCGATCGAATCCTGGAGCCGCTTCACCCGCATCCGCCCGCCGACCCTCTGTCTTACCAGTAAAGCAGCTAAAAGTGAGGGGCTGACCGGCAGTTTCGCCATGATCCGCCTTCAAGACCAGGCGGTGGTCATCAACCTGCAGGAGGTCATGGAGCTTGGTATTTCCGGATTTGCCCACGAGGTTCTGGCGCACGAGATCGGCCATCATGTGCTGGCCCCTGCCACCCTGACCGAACATACCAGGATGATCGCCCGAATGCGCCGGGCCCTGCCAACGGTGGAGCAGCAGGCGCCGATGGTGGCCAACCTGTACACTGACCTGCTGATAAACAACCGTCTGCAGCGCAGCGGCGGCCTGCGTCTGGCCGAACTGTACCGGGCCCTGAAGGGGGATCGGGCCACCGGTTCGGTCTGGACCATCTACATGAGGATCTACGAGCTCCTCTGGAGCCAGCAGAAGGGATCTTTGGGTGGCGGAGCTACCGATGACCGGATGGAGGGGGACGCGGTTCTGGGGGCGCGGCTCCTGCGCAGCTATGCCGGCGACTGGCTTGACGGTTCCGGCCGTTTTGCCTGCCTGCTGCTCCCCTATCTGATGGAGGATGAAAAGACCAAGGATCTGCTCAACCTCTGGCTGGACACCAGGAATGCCGCTGCCGGTGGGGAGCCATCCGGCCTGACCGGGGAGGACCCGGAGGAGCAGGGAGGCGCCATCCACCCCGCAGAGGATCCCGAACTGAATGGTGAAGAACTTGACGAGGATGATGAAGGGCAGGGGGGAAACTCTGTCAGACCGATCGAGACAAAAGACAATTCATCCCGGAGTCGGGGCCAATGTCGAGAACCGTTCCAATATGGAGAGATACTTCGGGCTGCCGGGCTCGATCTCACTGACCATGAGATAGCCATCCGCTACTACCGGGAACGCGCCAGGCCGCACCTGATTCCGTTCCCGAGCCGGCGGACCCCTGAAAGCCGCGATCCTTTGCCTGAGGGACTTGAATCCTGGGATATCGGCCATCCCCTCGATGCGGTCGACTGGCTGCAGAGCGTCCTGCAGAGTCCGCACGTCGTGCCGGGTATGACCACGGTCCAACGGGTGTGGGGGACGGCAGAAGGGCATCAGCCCCGCAAGGAGCCGCTGGATCTGGATCTGTACGTGGACAGTTCCGGCTCCATGGCCAATCCGCAGTTCAATGTCTCCTATCCGGCCCTGGCCGGGGCGATAGTCTGCCTGTCGGCGCTCAGAGCCGGCGCACGGGTGCAGGCCACGCTCTGGAGCGGCAGCCATGAGCATATCTGTACCGCCGGTTTCGTGCGCAACGAGCACGACATCCTGGCGGTCCTGACCGGCTATTTCGGCGGCGGCACCGCTTTCCCGATTCATATCCTGCGCGATACCTACGCCCCGCGCGGCATGGATACCCGTCCGGCGCATATCATGGTCATCTCGGATGACGGTGTTTCCACCATGTTCGACAAGGACGAACGGGGCAGTTCCGGTTGGGATGTGGCCGATAATGCCCTGAAACGGGCTCGCGGTGGCGGAACGTTTGTGCTGAACCTGCCCGAAAACTGGGAACATTATGCCGGAATGTATGGTGACGCCTATGGGGTTATCAGGAAGGCCCGAGACAAACACGGCTGGCAGATCCATCGGGTGGCGAGCTGGGAAGACCTGGTCGAATTTGCCCGTCACTTCAGCCGCAGCACCTATGGGGAGGTTGAGTAATGACGGGTCAACAGGGACCGGTGCTGGAAGCGCTTACCCGCCGCCTGGCGGAGATACCGGAGGAGTTTCTGGCCGAACCGCGCATTGGCCGGCAGGGGCGTATCCACGTCGCGGCTGTGGTTCAGGATCTGCTGTCTCAGCTGGTCAAACCGGTTCCACCCGAACAGCTGGCTGCGTTTGGCGGCAGTGATGCCGGACGGGACCGCAACCGTCTCGCTATCGTACTGATTCTCTGCTGGCTGCTTCATGATGACTGGTTCCGGACGGCCAGGCCGGCTGCTGTTCCTCTTCTGACATTGCTGGACAAGGGGGTGGCCGGGCTGGCCGGACAGGTCTCGTCGCGCAAACTGCTCAGCGATCCGGAACGGCGCGAAGAGCTGGTGCGCCTGACGCTGGCGCAGCTGGGATACCGACCGGCTGGTGAAAGCGAAGCCCAGGCCCAGGATCGCCTGATCAGCCTGAGTTCAACCGAGCGGGCCAGGGTGTTGAAGGCCTCCCGCGAGGCCGAGGAGCGGGCGCGCACAATCCGCGAGGCGCTGATAAAACAGGCCGCCGAGGAGTCGGCCGACAAGTGGACCAGAGAGTGAACTGGAAAAGACTATTCGGTCCCGGCATGTTTGTATTTATCGGCTCCTGTACGATTGGGGAATCCTTTCTTATTCCTCCGAGTTCCGGAGATTATGAAAAGCGCTGGCTGGTCTGCCTGGTTGGACTGATGGTAATAGCCATCGGTGCGGCGTTTTATCTGCAAAAATACAAGTACAGGCTGTCCAAAGAAGTCGAAACCATGTTGGGGTCCGCATTGTCAGTAATCGTGTTCGGTGTGTTTGCCACGGTATTTCTTGCAGGGGCTTCGTTGTTCGGGGATGAGATCAGAGGTGGAATTCCGTTTCTTCCAAGTGGTGTCAACAATGTGATCGGTCGTATTCTGTTCGGACTGGTGGGGGGCGTAGTGGCTGTTATGACGATTGCCCAGGCAATAAAACTCGTCATTTTGATTGTAAAATTGATGGGAGGTAAACGGTGAACTGTCTGCCCGGAGCCGCCGGAGTGACCATGGCTGAAACCATCACCGATACTGACCGCTACCCGACCCTGAGCGAGGCCGGCCGGGACATGCTGCGCTTTCTGCGCGAGCATCCCGGCGCCCCGATCTACCGCAACCGGAGCGGCAACCGCCTGACCGCCGCCGACATCCAACATGTCAAGGCCTTCGAGCGGGAGGTGGAGCAGGCGGAGGTCGGCTGGCAGCCGGGCGAACAGCCCTCGTGGCTGCACGATTGCGTGAGTAACTGCTTCGCGGAAGTGCCCCACTACCGGGCCTACGGTTCGCCTCCGGCAAACTTCGCCGACATCCCCACCATCGACCGTTCCGATCTGGGACGTGATATCGCCCGCTTCGTGCCGGACAGCGTGCCGGTCGAGCGCCTGATTAACTTCCGGACCGCCGGCACTACCGGCCATACCCTGTTGCTGCCGTCTCACCCGCTGGTTGCGGCTTGCTATTTGTCTTTCCACAAGCGCGCCCTTCGCCATTTCGGCATCGAATTGCAGCATGGCTGTGGCAAGGTCGGGGTGGTGCTGGCCGGTTACCAGCGCAGCTGCTTCACCTACACCTCTGTCACCCCCACCATGAATGAATCGGGACTGGCCAAGATCAATCTGCATCCGGCCGACTGGCGCGATCCGGATGACCGGGCCCGCTATCTGGATGCCCTCGATCCGGAGATCTACAGCGGCGACCCGCTCTCCTTTCCGGTGTTGGCTTCGCTGCCGCTACGTACCGGACCCCGGGCACTGTTGTCCACCTCCATGACTCTGCTGCCCGGCCTGAAGCAGCAGCTGGAGGAACGCTTCAGCTGCCCGGTTCTTGACATCTACTCCATGAACGAGGCAGGCCCGATCGCTGTGTTCGTTCCTGATTCGGATGGACACCTGCTGTTGCAGCACCGGCTTTACGTGGAGATCCTCGACCGCGAGGGGAGGGTGCTTCCGCCCGGTGAGCGGGGTGAGATCGTCATCAGCGGCGGTTTCAACTTCTGTCTGCCGCTGCTGCGGTACCGCACCGGCGATCATGCTTCGCTCAGGTTTCATGGACGGCAACCGGTGCTGGTGGAACTGGAAGGGCGTCCGCCGGTCCTCTTCCGCACCATGTCCGGAGTGATGATCAACAACATCGAGATTACCAATCTGCTGCGACGTTTTGCCATCCCTCAGTTCACCGTCCACCAGTGCCATGATGGCCGTCTGGGTATGAGGCTGCGGGGAGCGGCCCTTGAGACGGAACAGATTCGATCGGCTCTGCTCGGGTTGTTCGGCAGCGGGCAGGAGCTGGATATTCTGCCCCTGGAGGGCCCGGGTGACAAGCGTGTGCAGTACACCTCAGACATTATCGGGACACTGTCATGACCTCTCCGCTTGAAATCGTTGCCAATCTTGTCAATGCCGTATCAATCATTCTGGCCGGTCGCAACAGCGTGCACACCTGGTGGACCGGCATCATCGGCGGCGTGCTGTTTGGCGTGATGTTCTACGAGGTCAGACTCTACGCAGATGTGACCCTGCAACTGTTCTTCATCATCACCAGCGTCAGCGGTTGGTGGTGCTGGCTGTACGGCAGGCAGGGCAGTGAATTGCCGGTGCGCGGCAGTCGGCCACTGAGCGTGGCGTTTCTGTTTCTTGCCGGACTGCTGGTGGCATTGGCCTATGGCTGGCTGCTGCACCGTTTTACCAATGCCTACGCCCCCTACATTGACTCTCTTGTGCTGGCCTTCAGCGTGCTGGGACAGTTCCTGCTGATGGGGCGGCGTATCGAAACCTGGTGGTGCTGGCTGGTGGTCAACAGCATCTCCGTGCCGCTCTACTGTTCCCGCGGACTGTATCTGACGGCGCTCCTCTACTTGGTCTTCTGGATTAACGCCGCCGTATCGTTGAGCGTCTGGCGACGGGGTTTGCAGGCTGCATGAGCGCCCTCTTCCGACAGGGATTGGTGGTGGGGAAATTCTCCCCTCTGCATCGCGGACATGAGCTTCTGATTCGCAGTGCTCTGGAGCAGTGTGAGCAGGTGGTAATCATCAGCTACGCCAAACCGGAGTTTGACGGGTGCGCCGCAGATCAGCGTGAACAGTGGTTGACGGCGTTGTTTCCATCGGTACGTGCGCTGGTAGTCACCGATGAGCGACTTCTCAGCTGGTTCCCCGACCGTTCCGTTTCGGTGCCTGATGACGATGAACCGGAAACAGTGCACCGCTTGTTTGTCGGTTTCCTCTGCCGTGAACTGCTTGATAGTACGGTCGATGCGGTTTTCACCAGTGAAGAGTATGGTGATGGTTTTGCCGCCGAACTTACCGGCTTTTTCAACAGATACAGTCCTGGCACAGCGCAGGTTACCCATGTACTCATTGACCGGGAACGCAGTCGTGTTCCGGTATCCGGCACCATGGTCCGGGCAGATGTACATGGCTGCCGTGAACTACTCTCACCGCAGGTCTACGCTTCATTCGTCAAGAGAATCTGCCTGCTGGGAGGAGAATCTACGGGCAAAACCACTCTTGCCGAGGCGCTGGCAGAGCATTTTGAAACGGTAATGGTGCCCGAGTATGGCAGAGAATTGTGGATAACCAAAAACGGTTTGCCGGGATTCGAGGATATGTGTGCCATAGCGGAGCGACAGGTCGAGATGGAAGATGTCGCCATCCGGAATGCAACCCGCTGTCTCTTCTGCGATACGTCGCCTCTGACTACGCTTTTGTACTGCCGCTACCTTTTTAACCGCAACGATGAGGTGCTGGAACAGTTGGCGGAACGCCCTTACGACCTGTATGTTCTCTGCTGCCCGGACATCGCCTTTATGCAGGATGGCACGCGACAGGAGTCCGGTTTCCGCGAATATCAGCATGCCTGGTATCGGGAACAGCTGGCGCAGCGCGGTATCCCCTGGCTGGAGGTATCCGGAAGTGTTGCGGAACGGGTGAAGCTGGTTGCTACCGCAATAATTACCCTGAAATAACTAAAGGACAAACCATGGAACTGAACCAGAAAGTACTCTTCGTCGATGCCGCGACCGGCTTTTACAGAACCGCAAAATACGGTTTTGAGCGCTACTTCGGCCCGGTTGACCTTGGCATTCACCTGGCAGTTGAATACCGGAGCCTCAACTTTGGTGTGGGCATCTTTGCCGGTTCCATCTTTCCTGGATCCAATCGACTGGTGGTGACCGGTTTCTCCCCCTGCTGGCAGGGCTACTACATCAGCTCAATGGGCGGGGCCGGACTGGTCTTCGACAACCTCGGGCTGAACATGCTGAGTTTGACGGGGAAGGCATCGCTTCCGTCGGTCCTCTTCCTGAACCGTAACCACGGCGAGGAGATTCAGGTCGAGATGGCGCCGGTTGATGTTGAGACGATCTGGCAGAGCGGTCGCAAAGGGGTCTATGCTCTGACCGATCGGGTATTCGGGATGTTTGGCGGCCGGTACAGCAATGATCCGCGTATACTGGCCACAGGTCCGGCTGCCCTGCAGAGCGATATGGGTGCTATCATGTCGGTTCCCATCAATAAAGGAAAGATCAGCCATGTGGACACCTGGGCCGGACGGGGCGGCTTCGGCAGCGCCATGGCGCGTGAGCATGGCATTGTTGCCATCATCTATGGAGGTACGGTAGTGGACGAGGATTTCCGCGACAACCGTGTGGCCGACGAGTGGTTCAGCAGCCGTTACAATATGCGGCTGATGCAGAAGGACGCCGAGGCGACCGGTAAGTACCGCTTCGACGAGAAGGTTGGCAGCGGCGGTACCTTCGGGGTCAACTATGCCACCATGGGGGGGCGGATCATGGCCTTCAACTACCGCACCATCCGCTGGAGCGAAGAACAGCGCCTCTCCCTGCACGAGCGCTTCGTGCAGGGGCACTATCTGAAGCAGTTCAACGAAGAGACAATCGCCGGCAGGCAACAAGCCACTTGTGGCGAGCCGTGCGTAGCGGTCTGCAAAAAGATGAACGGCGTGTTCAAAAAGGATTATGAACCCTACCAGACCATGGGGCCTCTGTGCGGCATCTTCGACCAGCGGGCAGCGGAGAAACTCAATCACTACTGCGACGCGATGGGTTTCGATGCTATTTCGGGCGGCGGGGTTCTGGCCTGGCTGATGGATCTGCTGGACGAGAAACTGCTTACAGCGGAGGAACTGGGTGTGAGCCGGCTGCCGCACTGGGATATGGCTGCCTTCGAACCGGTTGCAGACTCGCTGCACAACGCCGAATTAGGCTGTGAGCTGATTGATGCAATTGTTGAGCGGCGAGGTATCCTCGACTTCCGCGAGGGGATCCGCACGTGGAGCCGCGCCTGTTCCCGCCTCCGGGGCGTGACGTTGCACGACCGTCTGGTGTATGTCGCCTTCAGTCGCCGGGGATGGATGGTGCCGAACCAGTACTGGACCGCCGGGGTGCTGGCTCCCATGGCCATCATGGGCAAGTACTACATGGTCTACGGCAGCGATTTCATTCCGCCACGCAAACTGGGCCGCCGCTGCGCGGAACGGATGAAAATGGAACTCGTGCTGGACAATCTGGGTTTCTGCCGCTTTCACCGCGCCTGGGCCGAAGAGCTTCTGCCTGAAGTGATCGGATCGCTGTATGGCAGAAAAAATGAATTTCTGCGATCAGTCAGTCTGCTGGCCAGCCGCCTCAACAGCTACAACAGCCCGGTCTTCTGGGAGTCTGAACGCACTATCGACTTCATTCAGACCTTCCTTGAACGTAAGGAGGAGGTTGACCGGGATGACGTGCCGGAGCTTGCAGAATGGGTTTCGCGGTTCCGCGCGGACAGGCTGGAGGCGGCCAGGGAGTTCTGGTATGAAATGCTGAAAGGGATTGACGAGAGTTTGAGCGACATGTTTTGATATCGACCCTGAAAGGAGGAACTCATCATGATGGAATGCATAAGGAATAATTATGGTCGAACAGTAAATGTGCGAAGTATGGTAATCCGGTCGTTGTTCTTCATTTATCTGATCTGTCCGACCGCAGGATCAGCCTTTGACCTGCAGTCCAATACCCCCTCTATCACCTGTTATCATCAAAGCGACGGCATCGTATCCGGTGTGACAACCAATGGAAGCAGTGTCACCGCTGCAGTCCAATTCTATCAGGAGGCAAATACGGCCTGGACTATTGTTGGCCAGGGAGATTTTGACGGCGACGGAATCAGGGATCTCGTCTGGTGGAACAACAGTACCGGGCAGCTCTACCTCATGCTGATGGCTGGTCCCACGACAATGAAATCCGGAGCAATCGCCTATACAGAACCCGACACCAACTGGCGTGTTGTCACCACGGGAGATATAGACGGTGACGGCAGGAGTGACCTGATCTGGTGGAACGGGACAACCGGCCAGGTCTACGCGATGCTGATGAACGGAACTGCAGCAACCGGTGGTGCCATCATTTACACCGAACCGAACACCGCCTGGAAGATCGTTGCCGCTGCCGACTTCAACGGCAACGGGACGGTGGAGCTGCTCTGGTGGAACACCTCAACCGGACAGGCGGCTTTGGGCCAGACCAGCGGAACGGGCGCCTCCAACGCCAGTGTCATCTGGACGGAACCGAATACTGACTGGCGTATTGCCGGCGCAGGCGATCTTGACGCTGACGGCAGGGCTGACATTGTCTGGCACAACAGGAAAACAGGGCAGGTCTACGGCATGCAGACCAATGGATCATCGGTGACAAACGGTGCGATCATGTACACCGAACCGAACATGCAATGGGAGATAGTCAGCCTGGGCGACTACAATGACGACGGCAGAGCCGACCTGTTATGGTGGAATCAGCAGACCGGCCAGGTTTACCTGATGCTGATGAACGGTTTATCCGTCGCCGGCGGTTCCCTGCTCTATACCGAACCGGATGTAACATGGAAAATACAGGGTGAAACGGAGTGGCGGGATCACGTGTATGGCCGTGGAATAACAACAACGACTTCCGTCTCTTCCGTCAGCAACACGGCCGCCTGGACGCAGACCTCGTTTCGCAGCCTGGCGCCGTCAGAACCTCGCCATGTGAATCGTGTTGTTGTTTCTCCTGCCGGTCGTATACATGCCGCCTGGTACACCCAGAGTTTCCTGGCTTACATGTCTTACAGCGATGACAACGGGAGTACCTGGAAGCACAACGCGCTGGAGCGTATGACCCAGATTCATCAGCTGATCCGCATGAGTGACGGCACGCTGGTGGCGGGGGGGGGAATCAGTCGCTACCGCTCCCCTGCTCTGGTACAGCAGAGACGATGGAACGACTTGGAAGTCCGCCGCAATCGGAACAAGCAGCACGATCGGTCTGCCGAACGTACAATCGTCCATAATCTGGGATCTGGCTGAGCGGAAGGGAGAAGTCATCATCACGACTTCGGCCGAAACGAACGCGCCGACAGAAAATCATCAGGTTGTCTACGCCTGGAACCCTGCAACGAACACGCTGCGTGCACTGGGCGCACTCCGTGGCATGGGGGCGCTGGCTGTCGCAGTAAAGGCGGATGGCACCATATATGTTTCAACCCAGGATAGTGCCGAACACGATGATCCGGCGACTGCGGGCGAAGGTCGTGTCTATCTCAGTACGGACGGGGGCGTAAACTGGGTGCAAACAGGAACTCTGCCGTCAGCAAATAGAATCTATGCGCTGACGGTGTTGTCCGATGGTTCTGTTGTTGCGGGCTCCGGCCTTAATGGCGGCTTTTATTACAGCGTCAACGGAAACAGCTGGAGTCTGATGAGCGCATTGCCGCAAGGACAGAGAACGCCGGCGCCAACGTACTACAGTGTCACACGTGTCTACAGGATTATTGAACTGGCGAGCGGCGCCTTGATGGTCGGCACCGGTAACAATGCGGGTGACATTTTTCTGACCTGTGATCGGGGCGCAAACTGGATCGGTACTGCGGAAACAGGAAGCAATAATGTGGTATGGGGTTTGGCGCAGGCTCCTGACGGTACAATCTGGATCGGGAACGGGTCGGTGCAGGGTGATGTCTGGAAAGCAGCGCCGCCTGCCAGCGTCTCCGCGGATCAGTTTTATATCTGCTCGAAATAATTGATCAGAAGACAGCGCCGGCGCGTCGGCGGGCAGCGCCGAAACATCAGGCAGCTGGAGGAGGGCAGATGATAGTTGTCAAAAACCTGATATTTGATTATCCCGGGACACGGGCACTGGATGATGTCTCCTTTACGATCCGTGCCGGAAGCATTACCGCACTGGTTGGTCCGAACGGCGCCGGCAAGACCACCCTTCTGCGCTGCCTGGCTGCGCTGGAGGAACCGGTGGCGGGGAGCGTAACGATGAATGACCGGGACATCCTGGCCGATCCACGGGCAACTCACCGCACGATCGGCTATCTGTCCGACTTCTTCGGGCTGTATGAGGATCTGACGGTTCGGCAGTGCCTGCAGTACGCCGCCATGTCTCACGGTATCCCCGATGACAGGCGTGAGCAGGTGACCGGCTGGTGTGCAGAGCAGCTGGATATTATGGATCGCCTCGACATGAAGGCCGGTTCCCTCTCCCGTGGTCTGCGGCAGCGCCTCGCCATCGCCCAGTCGATTGTTCATGAACCACAGTTTCTGCTGCTGGATGAGCCGGCTTCCGGGCTCGACCCGGAGGCCCGGCACAGCCTGGCGATACTTTTCAGGCGACTGCGTGACAACGGCATGACGCTGCTGGTATCCTCACATATCCTCTCCGAACTGGAGGAGTATTCGACAGATATGCTGGTACTGAGGAGCGGACGCATTATCGAGCACGCTCCATTGGAAGGCAACACAACCGGAATAATGCTGGAAATCAGGATTTCAACTCCCGGTTGCGGGCTGCGCGATATTCTTGCCGGAAGAGAGGGTATCACGGATTTGAACGCCGGCGAAGAGCAGGCAACATTCTCGTTCAGCCCTGATCCTGCCGAACAGCACCGGCTTTTGAAGGAACTTCTCGACAGTGGGGTGCCGGTCTGCTCATTTGCGGAGCAGAGGCAGAACCTTCAGGATGCTTATCTGAAAACAGTACAATCAGAAGCGGTACAAGGGGGAGGACAATGATTGTCAGTCCCGAATTTCGCAGAAATCTGTGGCTTGAAATTACCACATACCGCCTGATCAGTATGCCGGTGATCCTTGGCGCCGTAATCTTTCTGGTATACGTGTTCGACAACTACCGGTTGGACAAAGGGGTCTCTTCGGCTTCGGCCGGACTGTTTTTCATCATCTCCATGATCTGGGGCACCAAGCTGGCGTCAGAATCCATAATGATCGAAATCCGGGATCACACCTGGGACGGCCAGCGCATGTCCGTCATCACTCCCTGGCAGCTGACATGGGGGAAACTCTTCGGCAGTACCGTCTATACATGGTACGGAGCCCTCATCTGTATCGGCTTCTTCGGCTTGTCGTCAACAGAGAGGGATGCCGGCCAGACATTGAAAACCATGCTGGTATTGATACTTTCCGGTGTAATGGCCCATGCCGTCAGCCTTCTGGCAAGCCTGATGGCGATACAGAAAGAACGCGCGTTCAACAAAAGTCAGTCGCCTGGTCTCCTCATACTCGGTATCGTGGCAGCGGGGCCGTTCATCAACTTGGCACTCAACAAGGGAACAGCAGTCAGATGGTTCGGTGTTTCATTCAGCGAGACCGATTTCCTGCTCGGCTCTATTCTGGCATATGCGCTGTGGGCGGTTCTCGGGGTTTGTCAGATGCTGCGCCGGGAACTGCAGATGAAAAACGGACCCTGGGTCTGGTACGGTTTTGTGTTGTTCATAATGCTTCATATCGCCGGTTTTTTTTACGGTTTTCCTCAGGGCGGGAACCCTGCCATGTCAGCGGCATCTCCGGCGTTACTTGCCGCATATGGAATTTCGGTCTGTGTAATTTATTTCATGGCTTTTTGTGAGCGCAAGGACATCATCACGCTCCAGGCAGTTGTGCGACTGGCATCAGAAGGGGATTGGCGCCGTTTTCTGGAACGGTCGCCGCGCTGGTTTCTTACCCTGCCTGTCGCGGTTCTGGCCGGCTGTGCGGTTCTGCTTGCGGCTGTAACGGGCAATGCCGGCAAAGCTGCCATCAGCTGGTTTGTTGTTGCATCCCTGTTTTTCATTATGAGAGATGTCGGCATCATGCTTTTTTGCAATCTCGGAAAGAGTAACCGTCGTGCCGATATACTCTCGCTTCTCTATCTCATTCTTCTCTACGGAGTATTTCCTGCAACTCTGTCCGGCATGAAGATAGATGACGCAACACTTCTTTTCTGGCCGCGTCCGGATCTGAATCCCATTGTGGCATGTGTGGCCCCTCTGTTGGAATTGCTCGCGATTGGTTTTCTGGTTGCAGGGCGCTGGAAAAAAAGAACGGCGGAATGATCTGATATGGGCCCGGCAGCGGCGCGCAGGCGTCTGCGCTTTGCAATACGTTGACATTACAGGCCATTTACGGTTACTATTAAAGATTGGATTTGAGTTCAGGATTCGGGGTCTCTCCCGACTCCCTATGTGGCGGATGTAATCAGTATATGGAATTTCTGAGGAAATATATTGTTGCTTTGACTACCGGCATCGGTTTGCTGGTGGCATTGATACTGTTTTCACTGAATGTACCGCGCAACCGCGAGGCTAATTTTATCGAACGTGGAGTAATGAACCTGTTTGCTCCCGTTCTGAAGCCGGCTGCAAAAGTGAGCGGTTTTTTCGAGAATATCTGGGATGGATACTTCAGTCTGGTGCATGTTCGCAGCGAGAATGTACGTCTTTTGGCTGCAATCAAGGAACTGGGCTCACGTATTGCGGCCGGCGATGAGGCGGTACTCCAAAAACAGCGGCTTGAAAATCTTCTGGGTATGAAAGAGTCAATAAAGCCCGCGACACTTGGCGCAACTGTGGTAGGCGAGGATGTCAGCGCCTGGTTTCGTACTCTGGTGATTGATCGTGGCGCTTCGAGCGGTTTACGGGTCGGGATGGCGGTAGTGGCTGCCGAAGGTGTTGTCGGACAGGTCGTCAAGGTTGCTGCGACCACATCACGGGTACTGCTGCTTACGGATCATGCCAGCGGGATTGCCGCGACCATTCAACGCTCGCGTGCCCGCGGGGTCGTGAAGGGCAAGGGAGAAGGGCTCTGTTCGCTTGAATTTACCACACGGGAAGAGGATGTCAAGGTCGGTGATCTCGTGGTGACATCCGGTATTGGCGGAGTGTATCTGAAAGGTTTGCCGGTTGGCGAAGTGACCATGGTAAAGCGAGGTCAGTACGGGATATTTCAGACCGTAACTATTCGTCCCTGTGTAAATATTGCCCACCTTGAAGAGGTGCTGGTGGTTGTAAGAGGCGGCTATGAATAGGCGCAATGCCTTAGTGCTGTTTTTGATTGTGCTGATATCGGTTGTACTGCAGGTGACGATTCTGCCCGTGCATGTCATCAGCTCCTTCAAGCCGGATCTTCTGCTGATCATAACTGTTTTTTTCGCGCTGCAGGGCTCATATAAAACGGGTACTCCGCTGGCCTGGCTGCTGGGACTGATCAAGGATTCCTTTAGCGGTCTCTATCTGGGGCTGAATGCATTTTCATTTCTTATCATTTTCTTTGCCATCAAAAGTACCTCCGATCGATTATATGCCGACAGTCCGGGATTATTCGTGCTTGCCGTCTGCGCGGCCAGTCTGGCCTGCAGCACTCTTAACCTTCTTCTGTTACTGATGTTTACCTCTTTCGGTGGAATCCTGTATTCGATACTCGCCGATCTTGTTCCCTATCTGCTGATCAATAGTTTCGTTGCCTCGCTTGTCACGCTTTTACCCTGGTATGCCGGACCACAGGAAGAGCCATGAAAGAACGACGCTTTGTTCGTGAAGTGGTGGAATCCAAAAACCGGGTTCTGATGCTTTCATTTATTGCGGGAGCCGCCTTTCTGCTGCTGATTCTCCGTTTATGGCATCTGCAGATACTGAACCAGGAGCAGTATCGCAGCATGTCCGAGAATAACCGCCTGCGATTTGTGCCTGTGGCGGCCTCTCGCGGCGCGATAATGGACCGGAATGGCAAAGTTCTGGTCAGCAACCGTCCCTCTTTCAGTCTGGCTGTTATTCCCCAGGAGGTCGAGGATAAGGAAGCGCTTTTATCCCAACTGTCAGCCCTTCTCCGGCTCGACCGGACCGAAATGGCGGAACGCTGGGAAAAAAGCAGGGGGCGGGCCAAATACTATCCGATAGTTCTGGCTTCCAACATCACGCGCGATCAGGTTGAAACAATTGAGGAGAACCGCTTGATGCTACCGGGGGTCGAGATTGAGATGAAACCGGTCCGGGAATATTCAAGCGGCGTGCTGGCCGCTCACCTGCTTGGATATATTGGTGAAATTTCGGAAAACGAATTAAATGACAAGGGCTTCGAGGAGTACAATCCGGGTGATTACATCGGTAAAATCGGTATTGAAAGGGCCTTTGACAATGAGCTGCATGGTGGTGACGGCGGTCGGCAGCTTGAAGTGGATGCTCGCGGCAGAGTGTTGAGGACAATATTTGAAACATATCCGACGGTGGGGAACAGTGTGGTGCTGACGATAGATGCGGCAGTGCAGAAACAGGCCGAGCTGTCGTTCGGCGAGCAGGCCGGCGCTGCGGTTGCCTTGGACGTTAACAGTGGAGAAATCCTGGCGTTCGTCAGTACGCCGGGCTACGATCCTTCCTTCTTCAGCGGAAAGCTGCCCGCTGACAAATGGAAAGAGTATCTGGAGGATAAGCGGCACCCGCTCGAGAACAAGGCTCTGACCGGCCAGTATCCACCCGGCTCGACCTTTAAAATAATTACCGCCCTGGCCGGCCTGAACGAAAACAGGATTAACGAATCTACCTCGATTACCTGTAAGGGCTCATACGATCTGGGGGCATCCACTTTCAAATGCTGGAACAAACATGGACATGGCGCCACAAGCCTGAAAAAATCTCTGCGGGAATCATGTGATGTTTATTACTATCAGCTCGGAGAAAAGCTTGGAGTTGATAAAATAGCTTCCGCAGCCAAAGCTTTCAAGCTGGGCGCTCCGATGGGGGTCGGTCTGCAGAACGAAAAAGCGGGTCTCATCCCGACTGCCGAATGGAAACAGAAACGCTTCGGTAAACGCTGGTATCATGGTGAAACACTGCCGGTGGCTATCGGACAGGGCTATGTGCTGATGACCCCGATACAGATGGCCTCCATGATTGCAACAGTAGCCAACGAAGGAACCGTATTTCGCCCGCATCTGGTAAAGCGCATTGTCGATGCGGACGGTAAGCAGCTCAAGGAAATAAAGCCTGAAGTCATTGGAACAGCTCAATTTTCAAAAGAATCGTACCGTCTGGTCAAGCAGGGGCTGCTTGCGGTTGTCAACGAATCGGGCGGTACCGGGGGAATGGCAAGGATATACGACGTGAAAGTGGCCGGCAAAACCGGCACGTCACAGGTCATCAAGATGCGGGACAGCAAGAAGGGGACCCCTTACCAATTCCGGGATCACGCACTTTTTGTCGCATTTGCCCCCTATGATAAACCCGAAATCGCAGTGGCTGTCATAGTGGAGCATGGTGAGCACGGCGGATCAGCAGCGGCTCCGATAGCAGCCAGGATACTGAGAACATATTTTGACGGCAAGAAGCCTGTCCAGAAAGACGTTCCCGGTTCCACAACAGAGGAAGACGACGCAGCGGACGAATTGCCTGTGATCGTAAAAGAACCACGTATCAGCGGAGATGCAGCCAATGATTGATCGCCGGTTGTTAATCAACATCGACTGGATTCTGGCCGGACTTGTGGTGACGGTCTGCCTGCTTGGCATTCTCAATATCTACAGTGCTACCACACCCTATAAAATGATCGGAATGGCCTATTATCTGAAACAATGCTACTGGATGCTGGCCGGCATGTTTGTCGCTCTGCTGGTTTCAAGCGTTGACTATCATATTCTGGAGGATTTCTCATACTGGTTCTACTGCTTTCTGCTTATTTTGCTGGTGGCCGTGCTGGTAATGGGTCGGCGCTCGATGGGGGCCACCCGCTGGCTGCATCTCGGATTTTTTAATGTTCAACCGTCAGAACTGATGAAGATTGTCATAATAATAACATTTGCCCGCTTCTTTAATAATTTCCATTCTATCGGAGGTCTGACGGTCAGAGATGTGTTGATTCCGCTCGGTTTGTTGGCCGTGCCGACAGCACTGATCATGAAGCAGCCTGATCTGGGAACGGCGGTTCTCGTTATTCTGATTGCCACATCCATGGCGTTTTATGTCGGTTTGCGCTGGACAACCATCCTGACGTTTACCTGCATAACCATCCCGATGGTCATGGTGGGGTGGGCTAAGTTCTTGCGGCCATACCAGAAAAACCGGATTCTTGATTTTCTTAACCCCGAGCGCTCACGCCTTGGCAGCGGCTATCACATCATCCAGAGCAAGATCGCCGTGGGTTCAGGCGGCATTACCGGCAAAGGTTTTTTAAAGGGAACTCAATCTCAGTTGCGATTTCTTCCGGAACAGCATACGGATTTCGCTTTCTCAGTTTTTGCGGAGGAGTGGGGGTTTATCGGCAGTCTGCTGTTAATTCTTATTTATCTGACACTGGTTTTGTGGGGGCTTAACATCTCCCGCCGCTGCAACGACCGCTTTGGTACTCTTTTAGCGGTGGGTGTTACAGCCATGCTCTTCTGGCACATCGTCATCAACATCGGGATGTTGATCGGCATGTTTCCGGTAGTCGGCGTACCTCTGCCTTTTTTCTCCTACGGAGGGACCTCGATGATTACCTCCATGTTCGGCATCGGATTGCTCCAGAATATCAGCATGCGACGGTTTATGTTCTGAAGAGTGAGGGTTCAGATTTCCCGGCTTCAATACCAATAGTTTTCCTCGTCAATAGTGCCGCACTTGTGATACACATTGTGAAAATAAAGGAGCCTGCCATGCCTGCAACCAATCCACGCATCAATGTTGTCTGTGAAAAAACCTTATACGGCGCCATTGCCGAAATCGCCGCCCGCGACGGTGCTTCGCTGTCATCCGTTGCCCACGATCTGCTGCTGGAATCATTGGAACTGCGTGAAGACATCGCCCTGGCTTCGGTTTCCGACAAGCGTGCCGCCGGGTTTGAACGAGCCACCGCCCTGACGTCCGACCAGGTTTTCGGTTGATGAGTTTTGCCGTTATCTTTCATCCGGTGGTCAAAGACGATGCCGCAGACATTGCCAAAGCTATCCGCGAGCGGATACGCAGCGCCATTGACACCCGTTTGACAACCGAACCGGCGCTGTACGGCAGGCCGGTGCGTGGTACGCTGGCCGGATACTGGAAGCTGCGGGTAGGCGATTGGCGCGTGGTGTACACCATTCGAGGCAGCGAGGTTATTGTCTTTGCCATTATGCACCGCAGCCGGGTGTATGATGAGATCAGCGACCGTTTGTAACATCTTTTATAGGTTCACTCTTTGGCAGGAATGCCCATATCTTCGAAAACCTGATTCGTCATCTTGCTCATATCCGGAGAAAATTTCGGATCCTTGACCGGTTTGCCGTCTTTGACCCAGAGATCATAGTCCTTTGCGACAGATTTTTTGATACTCGCATCGATCTTCGGTGATACGGAGACAACGCCTTCACAGACGCAGATATACGTACCTTCCGGTGCAGCTTCAAAGAGGAATCTGGTGCCGCGCACCCCGGCGACCGCATTGGGCGAGTCAAGCGTGTAGGCACCGTTCTGCGAGAAAATCTTTTTGACGGCGAGGTACACTTTCCCACGGACAACCGAGAGGTGGGTTTTGTCGCCTGCCAGGGTAAAGATCACCTTGCCGTCTTTCACCCTGACGACATCGCCAGTGCCAATACGTACGTCGATATGGGCTTCCCTGGCGGTTTCGATGACCGCACCATCCTTCACAATATCGGCGGTTCTGGCGTTTTTGCCGTCGATGGTGACAGCGCCCTGAATTCTGGCAACCACACCCTGTGCAAAACAGGCCGAGTATCCGGCGAATATAAACAGCTGCATACAGGCAATCATTGCGAGTCTTTTCATGGAATCTCCTTTGCAGGTGCTTCAATCTGGCAACGAATATATCACATAAAATTTGCGGCAATCCATAAATATTGAACATGATACAATCTGGCGTACACAGGGGGAGACGGAGTGGCGGGACAACATTTGTTAAAATATATTAAAAAGGCGTTGCCGAAACAACGCCATTCGTGGTGATATATACGTTAGTTGTATGGATCCCGATTTCAGGCTTTATTGTTCCTGCGACGCTTACCGTAGATAGCGATACCAGCCATTCCGATACCAAGGAGTGCCATTGTGCCTGGCTCTGGAACTGGAGCGGAACTTTGTCGTTCAGTGTAAAATGTCGCACCGCTCAGATACAATGAATCGCTGGAAGATAATCCTAGCTGCGAAATGGTAAAGTCAATAGTTAGCTTATCAAAGGTGATATCACCATTATCTGGCGGAAAGAGGACTGCACCGGCAGGCAACCAGTCTTCGGAGCCTATTGTGGTAGCGACTGAAAAACCAGTAGTTCCACCATTATAAAAAGTCGTTGTTGCTTGAGTTTCGGTAACAAAGTGCTTTCCATAGTTGCCGCTGTCGTACAGACCAAGAAAGAGCCATGTATTTAATTGCGAAGCCTGTATAGTAACACTTTTGTCGAATATGATCGTAGCGTTAATCTGATCTCCATTGTACACCGTAAATGGTTGAAGCCCAGTCAAATCCAAATTCCAATCATCTAAGTGTAGAGAATTATAGTTATAACTATTTGAAACACCATTAGCAACCTGCCCTCCCAGATTCAAACTATAAGTAGTAGCCTGTGCTTGTCCTGCCCCTATGGTAACCAGTGCTGCAACAACAAAATTTATAACCAGTTTTTTCGTCAGCATACTACACCTCCCTTTTATAAAAATACTATATACCTCTTTAATTCATTTTTTGTGCCATTATTTTAACTTATTGTTATATTTATGTATATTATGATTGGAGGGGAAGAAACATCACAACGGTGTTAAGAATTCCGACTTAAATACTTTAGAATTATCGCTCTGTTTTCAAGATTTTACCTTGCTTCGTTTAAGATGGGAGGAGAAGAGCATCTTAACGTTGTAAAGAAATCCGACGTAAGGGATGGGAGGGATCGCAACTTCCTTTGCTGAAGGCTCCTGCAAAACTCAAAAAGAGTGTCATTCCGGCATGCTGTAAGCCGGAATCCAGATTTCAAGTGACTGAAAAGGCTGGATCCCCGATAGAGTCATTCGGGGATGGCAGGCTTTTTGCTGGAGCTTCCCGATTGAACGGAAAATCCTGACCCCCTTTTCTGAAGGTGGACTTTTATATCGCTGTTTCTATCTGTTCAATGAAGATATAATTTGACCAGTTACAGCTGTTCGGATATCCTGACAAATATACTCGGCAAGTCGTTATAACGGAGGTTGGCCCATGATGCGCCTTATCTCGCTGCTTTTCACCTTATCTATTCTTAATTCATCATTTTCAATTGCCCACGCCGCCAGCATTCAGCTTCCGCAGACCGGCCAGGCGACCTGCTACGACACGGCGGGTGTAGTCATCTCCTGCACCGGCAGCGGACAGGATGGCGAGTTTCGAGCCGGCCTGGCCTGGCCATCTCCGCGTTTTGTTGATAACGGTGACCAGAGCGTGACCGACAAACTGACCGGGTTGGTCTGGACCAAGGATGCCAACCTGATGAAAACCCGCGACCCGTCATTTGATACTGACTTCGAATCATCCAACTACTGGGAGTCCGCCAGTGACGGCCGGGTTACCTGGCAGCACGCCCTGGATTATGTCAGGAAACTGAATGCGGAGAACTATCTGGGGCATAGCGACTGGCGCCTGCCAAACCTGATTGAACTTGAAAGCCTGCTCATCAAAGAACCGGTCAACATTAACAACTGGCTGGCCGGGCAGGGGTTCATCAATGTTGATACCAGTTGGTACTGGTCCGGCAGTACCTTGTCGGGCGGATCTCCAGACGGTCCTGCCGCCTGGATTGTCGAAATCAGCACCCTTTCTGCGGGGTTTGGCGTCAAGTCCCGTAATCACTTTGCATGGCCGGTTCGTACTGGTACGACCGGTTCTAATCTACCGAAAACCGGACAAACCACCTGCTATGACACGGCCGATAAAACTGTCGTCTGCAGCGGCGTCAGCGGACAGGATGGAGAACTGCAGGCCGGCGTTGCCTGGCCGGCGCCACGCTTCACGGATAACAGCATAAGCGCCCCTACTGACCTGACCGTGACCGACAATCTGACCGGACTGACCTGGACCAAAAACGCCAATCTGATGATATCCCACACCCCACCGTTTGATAACGACGGCACGGCCCGTGACGGAAAAGTTACCTGGCAGCATGCCCTGGATTATGTGAAGAAGCTGAATGACGAAAATTACCTGGGACATAGAGACTGGCGCCTGCCGAATCTCAGCGAACTAAAAAGCCTGATCAACAGAGGGGAGCCGAACTCCGCCGACTGGCTGAACAGTCAGGGCTTCTACAACGTTCAGATCTATGACTACTGGTCCGGCAGCAGCTCATTGTACGGGATCGGAAAGGCCTGGGGTGTCAGGTTGAGCACGTTGTGGGGGAGCGACTCAAGCAGCGACGACAAGGGGGGTACCGGTTTTGTCTGGCCGGTGCGGGGCGGAACACTGTCCAGCACGGCTTTCAAGGCAACCGTCATCATCACCGCCGCTCCGGTAAACTTCTCAAATCAGGCTTCGGGCTCATTCACTTTCAGCGCCACCATGCCGGCCACCTTCGAGTGCAAGCTGGATAGCGGCTCATACGCCGCCTGCATATCACCATTCAGCTACGGCCCGCTTGCCAACGGTCAGCACACCTTGACCATCCGCGCCACCGATAGCGCCAACGCTGCAAACGTATCAGCACCGGTTGCTTTCGTCTGGACGGTGAACACCGCTCTGGCGGCCGGGTACGCGGTCTCGCTTCCATGGACCGGCCAGTCCACCTGCTACGACACGGAAGGCGCCGTCATTTCGTGCGTCGGCAGCAGGCAGGATGGTGAATTTCAGGCCGGAACCGCCTGGCCGACGCCCCGTTTTACCGACAACGGCGACCAGACAGTATCAGATAGTCTGACCGGGTTGATCTGGAGCATGGACAGCAATCCCGCCGCAGCGGGCAAAACCTGGCAGCAGGCGCTGGATTACATCAAAACGCTCAATAACAGCAGCTACCTGGGGCATAACGACTGGCGCATGCCAAACATCAACGAACTCGAAAGCCTGCTCAACAAGGGGGCGGTCTATCCGGCTAACTGGCTGGCCGGGCAGGGGTTCAGCAGCTTTCAGAGTATTCGTTACTGGTGGACCAGCTATTACTGGTCCAGCACAACCCTGGCCGCCGGCCATCCGGAAGGCGCCTCCGCCTTGATTGCCGAAATGTTCTTAGCCAACACAGGCTTCAGCCTCAAGTCCGATGTGGCCTATGTCTGGCCGGTCCGTACAGGTCCGACCGGATCACTGCTTCCCAAAACCGGCCAAACCGTCTGCTATGATGCACTCAATATCCCGGTCACCTGCAGCGGCACCGGACAGGATGGCGAGCAACAGGCCGGTGTTGCCTGGCCGATCCCCCGCTTCAGCGATAACGGCGACCAGACTGTGACCGACCGGTTGACCGGCCTTATGTGGAGCAGGGATGGCAATCCCGTCGGCGCCGGTACGACCTGGCAGCAGGCGCTTGATTATATAAAAACCATCAACAGCAGCAACTATCAGGGTCATAACGACTGGCGCCTGCCCAACCGCAACGAATTGAGGAGCTTGCTCAACAGTGGACAGCCATCTTCCAACGATTGGCTGAATGATCAAGGTTTTTACAGTGTTCTGGGTAATGATTACTGGACAGGCACTACTGCTGTTGCATTCCGCAGCAACAGCGCCTGGTCTGAAAACCTGAACGGCTGGTGGGGTTTCGATGGCCTCGGGGACAAATTCTCCACCAACAATGACCGCTATGTGTGGCCTGTGCGTGGCGGCACGATTTCCAGCGCCGCTTCGCACGTAGCCGTCATCATCACCGCCGCTCCGGTGAATTTCTCGAACCAGACCGCCGGCACGATCGCCTTCAGCGCCACCACGGCTGCAACGTTCGAGTGTAAACTGGACAGTGGCGTCTATACCGCCTGCTCATCACCCTACAGCTACAGCAACCTCGGCAACGGCCAGCACACCTTGACCATCCGCGCCACCGACAGCGCCAACGCCGCCAACGTATCAACTCCGGTTTCCTTTGTCTGGACGATCAACACCGCCCTGACGTTAAGCGTGGCGGTAGAACTCCCCCGAACCGGTCAAACCACCTGTTACGACGCGGCGGGAATCTCTGGCGCCTGTATCACCGGCAGTGGGCAGGATGGTGAGCTCAAGGCCGGTCTTGCCTGGCCCAATCCACGCTTTGTGGCAAACGCTGATCAGACCGTTACCGATAATCTGACCGGACTGATCTGGAGCAAGGACAGTAATCCGGGCGTATCGACCAAAACCTGGCAGGGGGCGCTGGATTACATCAAGAGCCTCAACAGCAGCGGCTACCGTGGGCATAGCGATTGGCGCCTGCCAAACATCAACGAGCTTGAAAGCCTGCTCAACAAAGGGTCTGACGCTCCCGGCACATGGTTGACCGGACAAGGTTTCACCCACATCCAGAGCAATCAGGGGTATTACTACTGGTCCGCGACTACCCTGGCCAACAGTCATCCGGAAGGCGCTGAAGCCTGGTTCATTGAGCTGTACAACATCGGCGTGGGGTATACTCTTAAGTCCTCCTCCAATTACGTCTGGCCGGTACGGACCGGAGCATCAGGATCAGCGCTCCCCCGAACCGGTCAAACCACCTGCTATGACTCACTGGATGTGCCCATCGCCTGCAGCGGCACCGGTCAGGATGGAGAACTGCAAAGCGGCGTACCCTGGCCGATACCCCGCTTCAACGATAACGGAGATCAGACCGTAACCGACAGATTGACGGGACTGGCGTGGACAAAAGATGCCAACCTGATGGTGACCCGCAACCTCTCCTATGATGCCGACGGCACGGTACAGGATGGCGCAGTCATCTGGCAGCACGCCCTGGATTATGTGAAGAAGCTTAATTCGGAAAATTATCTGGGGCACAGCGACTGGCGCCTGCCTGATCGCAACGAACTGCACAGCCTGCTTAGCAAAGGGCAGCCATCCTCGACTGCATGGCTTACCGGACAGGGTTTTTCCAACGTCCAGGGAGAATATTACTGGTCTAACAGTACGGTTGCTTTCAATTCCTCTGCCGCATGGTATATGAGCGTGACAGCGTGGTGGAGTGGTGAACTGTTCCAAGGCGATAAGACGTCCGCGACAGGCTACGTGTGGCCGGTAAGGTTCAGCACTCTCCCTGTCAATGGCGTCTGCGGCAGCGCCAACGGCACAGCCGTCACCACCGCACCCACTGACAACTTCTGTTCCGCCGGCACAGCTTCTCCGGTAGCCGGCAACGGCCCGTGGTCCTGGACATGCGTCGGATTATATGGCGGAACCACTGCCAGTTGCTCGGCAAACAAGCTGACCTGGACAGTCACCCCTTCTGCCGGACCAAACGGCACCATCTCCCCCAATACACCGCAAACTATCACCAGCGGCACAACAACGAGCTTTACCATCACCCCCAACAGCAGCTACAAGACCGTCACCCCCATAGGCGGCACCTGTCCGCAGGGGACACTTGCCGGTACCAGTTACACCACCGGAACAATTACGGGCAACTGCAGCGTAAACGCCACATTCAGCATAATTCAATACACGATTACAGCCACTGTTACCGGAGGAAACGGCACGGTAAGCTGCACATCGCCGGTCAGCACCGGCGGCTCTTCCACCTGCACGGTAACTCCGGCTACCGGTTATCAACTGGCTACTTTCTCCGACAACGGCATTGACAGGAAGACATCTGTTACAAGCGGCAGATACACCATCTCCAACGTCATCGCCAATCATGCCATAAGCGCCACTTTTTCGCTGCTTCCCGATACTACGCGCCCCACAGTCGCCATAACCGACCCACCTAACAACTCGACCCGGACCGACGTCCTGCAACTCGCCGCCACCGCATCCGACAACGTGGGTGTCTCATCGGTAGAGTTCTCGGTCAGCGCCGTTATCAACGGCACAAACTACTATCTTCAGTCCGATAACGGCTTTGATACCGTTTCGGTCTGGATCGGTGCCACCCTCACCACCGATAAGACCCAATGGAAACTTAACACCAGCACGGTCAAATGGTCCGACAACAAAATCTACACCATCACCGCCCGTGCCCGTGATGCTGCCAACAACACAGCCACCACCAGCTCCACCTTTACAAAAGTCGTCATCCTCCCCAAAGACCCCAGCACCTTATCCCTGGATCTCTCCGCCAACTCCATAGCCAACAACGGCTCCGTCACCATCAGCGGCATCCTCTCGCGCTTCTGCTCCGGCAGCTGCTCCCCCATCAACCTGCAGAACCGCACCGTATCGGTCACCATCCGCACCGACACCAACAGCATCATCCATCAACAGGACTACATTACCTCTGACAGCTCCGGCCACTACAGCACCGGCCCGCTCTCGCTCTTCAGCACCAGCGGCAGCTACTTCATCCAGACCACCTATCCCGGCGCCGACGACCTGCAATCATCAACATCCTCCGTCAAAACCCTGCTGGTCGGCAAACCGGCCGGCTACGCCGTCATCATAGAAGGGAAGATAGCCAGCAATGAAGGGCTGGCCGAACACAGCAAAAGCACCCGTCGCATCTACCAGACCTTAAAAGAGCGAAACTTCACCGACGACAACATCTACTGGTTCAACTACGGCACAGTAACCGACCCCACCACCGGCCTGCAACTCCCCGTAGACGACACCACCCCCACCATAACCGAAGTGGGGAGCATCATCTCCGGCACAACCGCATTCTCCAGCGGCCAGACCCTCGCCCAGCGGATGAGCAGCAACCCCGCCCCGCTCTACCTCGTCATGGTAGACCACGGCAGCCCCGACCAATTCCACATGAGTGACGGCGACATCACTCCCGCCATGC
>Ga0194037_1000405_pt1 | contig 33916 bp, 36 predicted proteins | sample JunL306m_MetaG_FD_148653 | JGI IMG/M metagenome (GOLD analysis project Ga0194037, IMG submission 148653) | Anoxic zone freshwater microbial communities from boreal shield lake in IISD Experimental Lakes Area, Ontario, Canada - Jun2016-L304-6m | ecosystem: Environmental > Aquatic > Freshwater >... | reverse complement strand
TGTCGGGGATAAACCATGGACCAAATCTGGGTGATGACGTCACCTATTCCGGCACAGTAGCGGCAGCCATGGAAGCCAATCTGATGGGCATTCCAGCCATAGCAGTATCGCTGGCCACGTTCAACAAGAGTGACAACTTCGCCGACGCCGGACAGATCGCGTTGCGGGTTGCACGACAAGTGGCAGCTAACGGCCTGCCGGTTGACACGTTTTTAAATGTCAACATACCGGATTGCAGGCTTTTAGAGATGCAGTCACCGTTGATAACCCGCCAGGGGAAACGTTCTTTTGTCGGCACTATCATCAACAAGACCGACCCGCGCGGTCGAAAATATTTCTGGATCGGTAGTGAAGAGCCAGATTTTAATGATGACCCAGGCACCGATTTTCATGCCATCAACCGCCAGCATGTTTCCATAACCCCGTTGCACCTCGATCTGACCAATCATTCCTCATTGCAGATTCTGGCCGGGTGGTCGTTTTGACACGACTGGACATAATCCCTTGGCCCTGCTATAGTCACGCCCATTTTCGGGACCTTCCATGAACTTTAATATTGCTAGAAAAAAAATGGTGCAGGAACAGATCATCGCCCGTGGCGTCAGCGACCGGCGTGTGCTGGATGCCATGCTGCAGGTACCGCGTCACATCTTCGTCCAGGAGGCGTTTGCGGCTCAGGCCTACAGCGACACAGCGCTCCCGATCGGCGAAAAGCAGACTATCTCGCAACCGTATATCGTGGCCCTGATGACCGAAATGCTGGCCTTAACCGGTACCGAAAAAGTGCTGGAAATCGGTACCGGTTCCGGCTATCAGACCGCCATTCTGGCCACTCTGGCCGAGCGGGTCTTTTCAGCCGAACGCATTCGTCCTTTGGCACTGAGAGCACGTAAATGCCTGGATTCACTCAAGCTCTTCAATGTCCAGCTCCGTATTAATGATATGGCAGGAAGTCCGATCGGCTGGGAAGAGGAAGCTCCTTTTGATGCCATCATCGTCACCGCAGGAGCGCCGTCAGTTCCAACGGTCCTGACCGACCAGCTTGCAATAGGTGGACGACTGGTAATTCCGGTTGGATCTGATTCTGATCAGCAACTACTGAAGATTGTCAAGCATGACCATGGAGATCTTGAAAGCAGCGCTTCGGTAGACTGTCGTTTTGTTCCTCTCATAGGCAAACAGGGATGGCAGGCATAACCATGTCATCCAATAAAACTGCCGAAAGAGACCGGATACGTCTTACCACTGAAGATCGTAGCGACGCCGACATTAAAGACGAGCATGAAGACAATGTGGTTTTTATCTCACGTGATGACGATGAAGAACCGAATATTTTTTCTGATGATGACAGCTGCGATGACACTGATGACGAATTAGTTGTTCTTCCCGCCGAACTTGATCGCTTTGATGATGCCATCAAGATTTACCTGCGTGACATTCAGCGTACACCGCTCCTGACCGCCGAGTCTGAAAAAGATCTGGCCCGCCAGGTAGAGAAAGGCGATAAAGCTGCCCGCAACAGGATGATAGAGTCTAATCTGCGCCTGGTCGTCAAAATTGCAAAACGCTATATCAACCGTGGCTTACCGTTTTTGGACCTGATTGAAGAAGGTAATCTGGGGCTGATCAAAGCGGTTGAGCGCTTCAAACTATCCAAAGAATGTCGATTTTCCACCTATGCCACCTGGTGGATTCGCCAGGCCGTTGAACGTGCTTTGATAAATCAGTCCCGCACCGTGCGTCTGCCTGTTCATGTGGCTGACGATATCAGCCGCATGGTTCGGACAAGTCGTACTCTATCACATGAGTTGAACCGTGAACCATCGGTGGAAGAGATAGCCGAGGCCATGCAGGCCAAGATTCAGCATGTTCATCGTCTTCTGACACTCCTGCAGCGTTCCAGCTCCATCGAAACACCGTTCGGTGATAGTAATGATTTTTCGCTGATCGATACCATTCAGGATTGTTCCGTGACTGCGCCATCGGATCTTCTTGAAAACAAAGATAATTACGAGATAATATCCCGGTATTTCCAAAAACTTTCCGAAAGTGAGCAAACGATAATGACGCTGCGCTTCGGCCTCGACGACGGCGAACCGCAGACGCTGGACACTATCGGGCAGCAGTTTGGCGTCACCCGCGAACGCATCCGCCAGATCGAAACCCGATGTATTCAGAAACTGCGTAAAAATACTGCTGATAACAGCTGATCCAATTACCCGATAAAGGAGCAAACTGTATGAACGAGCTTAAAAACATCATCCGTGATGTACCCGATTTCCCCAAAAAAGGAATTATTTTTAAAGACATCACCACCCTGCTCCAGGATGCTCAGTCCTATCAGAAGATGGTTGATCTGATCGCACATCGCTATATCGGAAAACGCATCGACAAGGTTGTCGGAGTTGAGGCTCGCGGCTTCATTATCGGTTCGGCCCTGGCTTACAAACTGTGTGCCGGGATTGTTTTGGTCCGTAAGCCGGGCAAACTTCCGTCGGAAACCTTCAGTAAGACATACGATCTTGAGTATGGCACTGACACCCTTGAAATCCACAAAGATGCCATAAAACCGGGCGAACGGATCCTGATTGCCGACGATCTGCTGGCCACTGGTGGAACAATGGCAGCAGTCGTTGATATGGTTCAGAGCATGGGGGGCGAGATTGTCGAGTGCTGTTTCATGGCTGAACTGGATTTCCTCGAAGGACGCAAGAAACTCCCGGAAGACAAGATATTTTCACTACTTAATTTTTAACATTTCCTGCCATCTTATCAAGGAGGAACACCATGAAACGATGTATAGCCGTTCTGATCGCTCTCACTGTTGCAGTTTCTGCCGTCCCTGCATCAGCAGCTGATGTCGTACGCCTGGGCAACCTGAAGTTTGCCCATTACGGGGCTGTTTCCTACATGAAGGAGATGTGCGGTAAGTACAATCTCAAGGTGGAGGAGCGGGTGTTCCCCAAAGGCATCGACATTATTCCGGCTATCATGGCCGGTGAAATTGATATTGCCGCCTCAGCGGCAGATGCCGCAATTGCCGGCCGCGCCAGCGGCGCACCGGTCTATGTTGTGGCCGGATTTGCCAAGGGTGGCGCAAGAATAGTTGCCCAGGCCGGATCCACGATCAAGTCAGTCAAAGACCTTAAAGGCAAAAAAGTCGGCGTTGCCCGTGGCGGCGCTCAGGAACTGCTACTCTTGGCCGAATTGGAGAAAGCCGGCCTGAGTTGGTCCGATAAGCCGGGCAAAGATGTTATGATCATCTATCTGGCCTTCGCCGACCTGAATCAGGCTCTGGCTGCCAAACATATTGATGCCATGTGCCAGTCAGAACCGCAGTCATCCCAGGCTATCAACAAAAAATTCGGAGTCGAAATCATAAAACCGTATGACACACCGATGGGAGAACCAATCCGGGCTCTGGTCATGACCGAGAAGATGTACAAAGAAAAGCGTGACATCGCAGAGCGCACCATGGCCTGTTTTGTTGAAGCGACAGCACTGTTTCGCAAGGACATGAAGCTTGCTGAAAAATACGTCCGCGAAAATATGTTCAAAGGGCAGATCAGCTCCGAAGATTTTCGCGATGCCCTTGATAACGCAGAATATACCTACGATATCAGCGTCGAGCATATAGACATCACTACCCGCCTGATGCAGAAATACGGAGTTGGCAGAATGGCCAAGCCCCCCAAAGCTGCCGACTGGGTCAAACTCGACCTACTGCAGAAAGCTAAAGCAACTCTCAAGGTCAAGTAGACGTGTCACCCGGTGTTAAATCCCTGTTTCGCGGCATTGCCATGCCGCTGCTACTACTGGTTATCTGGGAGGCGGTCTGCCGGGGCGGACTGGTATCGCCGATCATGCTGCCGTCGCCCAGCGCCATTGTGATAAAATGGGTGGAGTGGCTCCGTTCTGGTGAATTGCTGGTGGATGTACTCGGCAGTCTTGGTCGAGTTACCGGCGGATTCCTGCTGGGAGCCGGACTGGCCCTGCCGCTTGGCCTGTTCATGGGAGCCTCGCCCCGCACATACGAGTATTTCAACCCGATCATTCAGGTGTTGCGCCCAATTCCGCCCATTGCCTGGATTCCGATGTCAATCCTCTGGTTCGGTCTCGGCAACCCACCGGCGATTTTCCTGATTTCTCTGGGTGCTTTTTTTCCGGTTCTGATGAACACCATCTCCGGCGTCCAGAATGTTGACAGCATTTACCTGCGTGCAGCTCGAAATCTGGGTGCCGGTCGTAGCGCCATGTTCCGGCGGGTGATACTCCCCGCTGCGACACCCTACATTTTGACCGGCATCCGCATCGGTATTGGCACGGCCTTTATTGTCGTCATCGTTTCAGAAATGATCGCCGTTAACAACGGCCTCGGGTACCGCATCCTCGAAGCACGTGAATTTATGTGGTCCGACAAGATCATCGCCGGCATGGTCACTATCGGGCTGTTGGGGCTAGCCATCGACCAGATAATGAACGCCCTCAACACCTATCTGCTGCGCTGGCACCGTGGTCTGGACAGCTGATATGGATTATATCTCGATCAGCAATCTCTCAAAAACCTTTGAAGGAAGCGATCACAGCATTCCGGCGCTGAAGGATATCAACCTGTCACTGCCGCGGGGAGAATTCGTCTGCCTGCTGGGACCGTCGGGTTGCGGTAAATCGACCCTGCTGAATTCCATCGCAGGATTTATTCTTCCCAGCTCGGGTGAGATCATCGTTAACGGTCGACCGGTCAGGGAACCGGGACCGGATCGTGGCATCGTGTTTCAGGAATACGCAATTTTCCCCTGGATGACGGTTGCCCGCAATATTGCCTTCGGCCTGGAAATTAAAGGTGCCTCTGCAATTGAAATCCGGGAGAAAGTTGATGCGCTGTTGGACACTCTGGGACTACGGGAATTTCGAGACCGCTTCCCGAAAGACCTTTCAGGCGGTATGCGCCAAAGGGTTGCCATTGCGCGATTACTGGCCATTGATTCTCCTATCATGCTGATGGATGAACCGTTCGGCGCGTTGGACGCCCTGACAAGGCGGACACTACAGGACGAACTGCTGCGCATCTGGCGTGAATCAGGCAAAACGATACTCTTCGTCACTCACAGCATTGAGGAATCTCTCTATCTGGCCAGCCGAATTGTCGTAATGACCTACCGTCCCGGTACTATCAAACGAAATCAAATTGTAACCATGCAATATCCGCGTGACCCGACCGGAGTCGAGTTCAACGAGTTCAAACGCAAGCTGGGACATCTCGTCATGGAGGAACAAGAACGCCATACGCGCGATGAAATGAAGTCTGCATAAAAAGTGTTGGTATGCGAAGGTTGCATTTCATGCCTCAACAGGATATAAGACAGTCCAAGTCCCCGTAGCTCAGCAGGATAGAGCACTTCCCTCCTAAGGAAGGGGCCGGTCGTTCGAATCGACTCGGGGACGCCAATAATAAAAAGGGTTTACGTCAAGCGGCGTAAACCCTTTTTTGCATTAGTGACCTTTTGAGTGACCTTTTTGCCAAACGTACCAAAATAGGATATTGTGCTTCGTGGGATTGTTGCGGGGTGTAATACAGAGAAAAGCTATAAAATCCCCTGATACTATCAATAGATTCTAGGACCACGAACATTTTCAGGTTATCAACAGATTTCGTCGCCGTAACTCACTGATTTTACATAACTGAACCTATCACGCTAAATCTATCAATACGGCATGGTCTATTGATAGTCACCCGTCCGACCGTGAACGTGTAACAGTCAACCGGCTTCACCACTGTACCGGAAACGCCGACGGCTGCGGCTGCTTGGTGTGCTGCTTCGGTCTTGTATGATGGTGTGATACATTCCGACGATTTTGTCGGGATGTTGCCTGCAAGGTCGGTGCGCTTACCCTGCCGCTCCTTCGCTTCCGCCTCAAATAATGACTTGGCGTGGAAGGTGTCACGAAACTTCGACTGATCTTTTCCCCTTTTTCGGACAATACAGAAAAAGTCTCCTCAAAACATGCCTTCCCTGGGAGAGCCGTTTTAATCTTTCTAATGCTGAAAGATGGACAAAAAAAAGAGGGGAACGACTGCAAAGCCGCTCCCCGTATGGGTCGTGTTCAAAAATCGCTGGTTATGATCTGAAACAGGATTTTTGATTATGCTGGTAACTTGTGGTCAAAATGTCCACAAGTTCAAGGTGCAATTTTACGCTGTGAGACTCCGGCAAGAGCCGCATGAGCACAACCGGCGCGCCAGTCCGTTCTGGCTCTGTATCTGTTCCATGACCGTCTCTGCTTCGATCTGAGACAATATCTCTCGTTGCCCCTTGTCCAGTGTTGACCGTAAAGCCGTCATGAGGGATATGACCTTTCCTGTCGCTGCTGTCGGCACGTCGGTCAGCTCCATATAATCCGGCCTGCGTAGAATACAATCGTCGGTGACGGTGGCAATGATCGCGTCAACCTTCCTCCGTCCCTCTTCGGCCAGAACTGCCAACGGTCGGTAGTCTTTCACGTGGATGTTATTTTCCAGTGAGTAGGCAACTGTGTCAAAAAGGCTGCGGCATACTTCTAAATTTTCGTACATGGTCATGTGTGGCTCCTTTGGTGTGTGATCTGGCTCCGCAAAATTGCGGGGTCAGTCTGCTGCGTGACGCTCCACTTATTTGTTGCCCGTCACCCCTTGACCTTACCGAGCGTGCCCTTGAACGGCTTCCCTTTCCGCCTGCCATAGTCGCCGCCAGTCTGCATCTTGCGCAACGTAGCAATAACATCCTCACGAATAAACCGCGTCGGCTTGCCTGGTATGTGTGGCATCCGGCCAGATGTACAGAGTCGGGATAGATACGTCCGCGCCCAACCGGTAAGATTCACCATGTCCTCCGTATTCAATAAAAGTTTGTCTTCACGCATAAATTCCCGTAGTCGGTCCGCCCCGTCTGGGTGATCGTCAAGGAATGCCGCAACCCTTCCAACAAGTTCGCAAAAGTCCTGATTCATGCTGTTTTCCTCCTGTGTTGTTTAATATCAGCTGTTTGCAGAGAGCCGGTGACACGGTGTCACCGGCTCTTTTACTGCTTTCCATGGGGGGGGTGACACGGTGTCACCGGCACTTTCACGCTGTCAACCGGTCGCTGTAGTCGGAAATGTCAACGTGCTGGTGGTGGTATTCGGTCCGGCGTTTCAGATAACGGATTGTTGCGGTCCTGCTGGTTCTGCCGATCTGCATCATAATTCTGCTGTCGGTGGTCTCTCCGGCAAGGTGGCGCTTGAATTCCTGTATATCCTGATCTGTGGCGCTGCTAGACGTGGCACGAAGCGCGGCAAGAGTCGCCACTACATATTCGCTGTTCAGTTCGTCATAATCGAAATCAGCTTTTCTGATACGGTTTGAACATGCCAGCGAACACAACGCCCGTTTGCGTAGCTCAATCATGACCGCTGCCTGTAGTACCTGCGTTTCAGTCAACCCGAGTCTGAAGGCTGCTACGTCCCGACGGCGTAGACTTTCCGTAACAGGAACACACAAGCTGTTGCCGTGCCCTGTTTCGAGTACCGGCGCTCTGTCACGATGCTTCACATGGTCGGTTACGATGTCGTCGGTCTGGAGGATGTGGACCGGTGGTGTGATCTTCGTGGCGGTTCTGCTGCCCTTCACAATCCATCCGGTTTTCATCTGTTCAACGATGGTTCCCTTCAATAACCTGCCGTCACTTTCCCGTCTGAAATGTACCTGCTGCCCTGGCTGTAACATGTCCGCCCCCTGTCCCGAAATGAGGTTGAAACATAGAGATAAAAAAACAGCCTGTCAACACATAAATACAATAATATCAATTAGTTGTATCGTATATCAAACATTTCGACATACGCTACAGCGCCGTTAATAAGCAGCGTATCGCATACCGAATTTGAGCGAAAAAAAGCCCGTGAGGAGGGCACGGGCGATAAAATAACATTGCAGGTTCTACTATAATTTTGAGATGAAAATTTCAAGGTCGCGTTCTGCTGCGGACTTAATCATGCTTTCTACGGCAGGGCGGCAAAACGATTCTACCGCTGCAACAACATTGTGAGCTTTATACCCTGGGTGCATCCATGAATTAACCGGTGACTGATCGCTGACAACACGAAACGTCATATATTTGCTCTGTGTGGCATTCGCGCTGGTCTTCTCTATCCTGGTCATGCCCTCATACTTGCCGGTTGCGTGCGGCTGAACAACTGGACAGGCACCAAACTGAAAAGTAGGTAACTTTCAATTCACTGGACTTCAAAAATTGCCACAAATACGTGATGTTGCCAACCTGGGAGCAGGACCGGCCCTAAAGAAAACCGGCCCTGCTCCCCTGCCGGTGGGCCGATGCGACTTGGCCCCGTTATGCAACAAACCGTGACTGAACCGTTCCCATGCCACTTGTACTGATACGAATTTACTTGAACTTAACTGGACTTTTGACGCACCGAAGGCATTGATAACTATTTTATTTTATGTTTTTTAAAGCCGACTAGCTGTAACATAATGATTTTATTGGTATCCCATACCCACAACAAACAACCATTGCATCTCCCTCTAATACAAAACGCCTGAAACCATATCAATTGTGACCTTCACCACTTCGATTTCTAATATAACCGACGTGACCAGAGCTTCTGCTCAATGATTCCGATTATCAAAGACGTAGGAAACCTTCAGTTCGAAATCATGAAAGAGGTCCGTCTTGGCAAACTCCCCTTTATTCAGACTTTCCACCAGGCCGCGATAATACCAGCTCTGCTCTTTCTTGCCAGCATTGAAGCGCTGCCATAAATCCTCACCGAGTTCGTCGTAATCCAGAGCGATAGATGTGATATTGTCCATCTTGTCTGCACAGGTGACAAATTTCACTTCCATGGGAGCGTTTACCAGAAAATCAATCGTGTGCTGTTTGCGATCCATCCAGGATAGCGACTTATCCGACTCTGAGCACCCTTCAACTATGGTCGCAACTTCATTGCCGAATTGAGTGCGAATATCCTCAATAGTCAGCGGCGTGTCTTCAATGGTGTCATGCAAGATTCCAGCAGCGACAACTTCTTCAGAACAGCCGTGCTGAGCAAGAAGAATCCCCACGCTACAGGGGTGAGCAAAATAGGGTGTATCAGTACCCTTGCGGAATTGGTTGTGGTGTGCTTTTGCAGCCAGTTCTATGGCGCGTTTTATCATACTATGCTCTCCCTTTGTAATGGTCTCAATGCCTCTTTCAGATTCGTCACCATGCGAAAATCAACGCCAATGGCTGCAAAATGTTTTTCACCGCAATCAACCTTTTTCCGCTCGGAATCGCGCAAGTCGTCCTTGTCTGGTTTACCTTTTGTTTCCCGCACCATGTAGACGCGCTCGTACTTATCAAAAAGGATTGCCCAGTCCGGATTGTAAGTGCCGATAGGGGTGTCCACCTTGAACCAGCGAGGTAGCTTCATAAAAACCTTTACGGGACTGTCTGGACGGTCAAGGGAAGTTGCAAAATCTCGTTCAACACTGGAATCGATATCAATGAAATCATGGGTTGTTCTTTCCAGATGCGCCACTTGGTAAGGATCAAAGAGGTATCGTTTTATTTCTTGTCCTGCTTCTTCATCCAGTAGACTCATGTCCCACGCATCGTTATCAATCTTCTCGTAATTAATACCGGTCAGCATCAATTCCCGGAGGGCTTTGGTAATCTCCTTTGCCGTTATGGTAATAAACTGTTGCGGATTTATTTTGAAATCTTCAGCACGACCGGAACGGCGAATTATCTCAACAAGTGTATGCCGGGTGAATTCGGTTTCATTCTGGAGGTAGGCTAAAAGGTCAGGCAAGTCTTGCGGTTTAGGCGCGTAGTTTTCATGCTCTTCCAGCACCTCTCCAACTTCAATCCCTGCTCTGCTCTGCCCAAGAAGCACCTTGGTCGTCTCAATACGTACCGGAATAACCGGTGGCGTGGCCTTGAGCCGCTCCGCTGCTTTTTGAATCAGTTATTCAGTTGAAAATTCTTCCCGGTAATGCGTGCGCTGGCTTATCCGCTCCCATAGTTCCTTAAAGTCTGAATTCAGTAATATTTCCTTATTGAACGTCACCTCTTTCTTTTTACGACCGTCAACAACCCGGTTCTTGAAAATATACCGGTTCATTTCATCCACAATGAAGGGACACAACGCACCATATTCCGTCGGCACGTCAAGCTTGAAATGAGGATTCTTGGGGTCAAAGTAATCAAGAATCTTTCCTTCCTGATTCAGATACCCCTTCACTTGCAGATGCTTCCAAACAAGCGCTGAGGCTTCCTGGCCGATGGCTTTCTCCTCGCCGTCAATCACCTGCAACAGTTTGGCGAAGGCCTCTTTCGGAACAATACCGAAACGAATGCCGTAATCCTCCTCGTACTCATTTTGCAGCTTGCGGGCAAATTCTTCATATGATTCATTGGCAATAACCGTCAAACGGTTGATTGCCTCGTCATGAACCCGCTCCCCGTCCTGATTCACTGGCAGTCGTAGGCCGCGCCCGATCTCCTGACGTTTCCGGTCAGCGGAACGAGTTTCATTAAGCGTACAAATTTGAAAGACGTTTGGATTGTCCCACCCTTCCCGCAAGGCCGAATGGCTGAAAATAAAGCGAAGCGGTTCTTCCATGGAGAGAAGCTGCTCTTTCTTTCGCATGATCTTGGCATAAGTGTCATCATCATCTTTGGTCGTGCCGCTGGTGTCTTTCGGGACACCTTTTCTGTCTTGGGAAAAATAGCCATCATGCACCTTCTCTACAGGATGGCCGATAATTTCCCGAAAGGCTGGTCTTTGCGTCAAGTCAGTATATGCTTCCTCAAACCATCGTCCAATCTTGCCAAGTCCGTAACTGCCATCCTCTGCGTATGTCCGGTAATTGGCAACCCGATCAATGAAAAATAAGGAAAGAACTTTGATGCCTTTTCCCTTGACCGACCTTTCCTTTTTCAGGTGCTGCTCGACCGTTTCCCAAACCTGGGCTTTCATGATCTCGTCACCCAGACCGCCCACGGCCTGCCCCAACTCGATCAGCTGGCCGTTATTGAACTCCACATACTCAGCGCCGGGAGTACAGTCGATCCCCCGCACTATGAAGCCGTCGCGGTACTCCTGCCTTCCTTTAGATTTGGTAAAGAGGTCATCACCCCGTTTCACAACCACCGGTTTATGAGACGCCTTGCTGCCCTGTGCAACGTTGATCGTGAGAGTTGCCTTGATGCCGCTCCGGTTATCCACTTTTTCCAATTTGACGTAGGCACTGTTCAGATTGTCATCAGCCTGAACGCTGGCAACCTCGATCCTCTTCACCAAGCGCTGATCATAGGCCTGAATCGGGTCCAGCTTGTAAAGCAGGTTATGATAATTCTTGTGAGTTGCGGAATAGCGCAGGGTGCAAAGAGGATTAAGACGCATAATGGCGCGGGAAGAGAGCGTTTCGCCCTTATTGGTGTCACCTTCCACGCTTTGTGGTTCGTCAATAATTACGATTGGATTGGTGGCCTGAATGAACTCCATCGGTTTGCGTCCAGAAAGCCTGTCGCTCTCGCGGTTGATGACGTTCAGCTTCTTCAGTTGTTCCGGGGGCATGGCGGCAATCTCTTCATCATCCTTAACATCTTTCTGGAAAGACTGGATGTTGATGACCATGATTTGAATTGTGTTCGAGGTGGCAAATTCCCGGATGTTGCTTAACTGGCGCGAGTCGTAGACAAACGGTTTGAACGGCACATGGTTGTAAATTGCCTTGAAATGGTCCGCCATCATTTCGATACTGGTTATGACGCCTTCCCGGATCGCCACACTCGGAACAACAACGATGAACTTGCTGAAGCCATAATCTTTATTCAGCTCAAAGATGGTGCGGAGATACACATAGGTTTTACCGGTGCCGGTCTCCATCTCGATGGAAAAATGACGGCCTTGCAACTCCGGGGTATGCGGGATGCAATTGGCCTCCTGTATCTTGCGGACGTTGATAAATAGTTGTTCGTCATCCAGTGTAAGCTGATTGCCAAGCCCCAACTATGTTTGTTTCTGCCCCATGAAGATCTCAGTCGAAACCGCCATAGAAAACGTTGCCTCTGCCATCGGTTGGCCGTCAAAGACTTTTACAACGGCTGCAATAGCATCAGTCTGGTGGGGCAAATCATTTTTGAATTGCAGTTTCATACCGTAATCCCCTTACACAACCTGAAATACTATGCCGGATTCATGCTTCCGGTTATGGGACTTGACGGTCACACCCTCACGTGTACGCAAGGGTGATGTTGCTAATAACAAAAAAACACCGTCCGAGCTTGCGGCAAGTGTTCGTTTAAGTAATTCTTCCGGCATAACCACGCGCCTCCTGTAACGCCCTGAAAGTAATCGCGGGAAACGGGGTCAGGAAACCCCGCTTTCGTCTGGCCGGACTATCCCGCGAAATGGTAAATCTATAAAAACACCCTGTAGTCAACATTCAATGCTGCTGCCAGCTTCTTGGCTGTTTCCTTGCCGATAGTACGCTTCCCCTGCTCCATTTCGGATATATGGCGTTGTGGAATTCCGGTAAGCTCAGACAACCGCGTCTGTGTCATTTCTGCTTTGCTCCTGCTGCCACGCAAGATGGATGCAGGCACGCTACCTCGACGACCAGCAACTTCACGCCAAGGGGTAGAATCGGACTTTTCAAGCTGCTCCACGTACCGGGTAATCGTGTCTACATTGCCAGGGTGTACCATAAGGTGAAGCGGAATAAGATTTTCAGTATGGTGCTTTCTCGTGAGTCCCGGCATAAATCACCTCTACAAGTTTAATTGAATTGTCTGTTTCTTCCCAAACAGCAACGTATGTCGGCCTGCCGGTTTTGATATGGCAATGATGCTGATTTTTCCGGCCTTCTAGCTTTGAATAATTTTTCCAGTTACCACGAGTTGGACCGGATAATTCAATCTCTGCTGTAAGTAAGTCAAGCCGATCCTGTACAATAGTCGGTAAACTGTCGTACTGCTTTTCAGCCTTTTTGCTGTATGTGACGGTCCAAGACATAAGGTATCCTATACTATTTTTTAGTATATGGTCAAGCTGCTTTTTTCCCGGCGCTTATCGGAATTACTTTGCTCTCGCTGCCGTTGATAATGCTGATCAATTTCCGTTCCAAGGTTTCAAGTGCAACCTGCTTTTCATCGTCAAAATCATGCTGGTTATAAATACGATCCAGTTTACCCATGGTGTGATTAAGCACCCTCTCACGATGTTCGAAACCGATCTTGCATTTTGACATTAGAGTCGTTGCCGTTCTTCTAAGATCGTGCGGGGTCCACTGGTCTGTTCCAATAAGGTTCTCTGTCGCCGGTTTGCCATCAGCACCGTATAGAGGCTTTCCATTTTTGTCCTTGAGCGGCCATTCAAGACAACGACGTACTGCAACAGACAGCGCGTGTCCTTCAATAGCTTTATCCTTCGTTCTGTGTGGACATGGGAAGATATAGCCACTGTATTCTTGTTCCGCAGTCCGTGCCTCACGTTTCTCTTCTTTTGCCGCTCTCGCCTCTGCTTTCTCTTTCGATGCCTTGGCCTCTGCTATGGCTTCGGCAACAATCCCCAGTGCAGTAGCGGTCAAATATACTCGGTGCTCACGTTTGTTTTTTGTGCGCTCTGCCGGAATGGTCCACCAATGCCCGTCAATCTCTCGGGTATGTATGCCCGTGACTTCCCCCCGGCGCTGTGCAGTAAATAGGACCAGCTTTAAAGCATTACGCATTTCCCTGGAAATGGGTAGCGCGTCCAATTTGTTCCATACTGTCACAATCTCGGTTTCAGATAATGCCCGTGTCCGCTCTTTGTCAGGTTCAGCAGTGACGCCGAGACATGGAGTCATCGGAATACGCTCTTTATCCAGAGCCCAATTAAACATTTTTCGCGTTATCTTCAACGTCTGAGCTGCCGATGATGAAGAGGTGAGACTTATTTCATCCACCATACGGATGATATCTTTCCGGAGAATGGTCGCGGCCTTCAACTTCCCCCAGCGCGATACTACATCTTTATTCAATATGCGTTCGTCTTCTTTCCAGTTCCGTTTTTTTGCTTTTGCGTACAGGTCCACATAATCCTTAACCAAATCTTGTACAGTCGGCGCTTTTTTGGTTTCGTGTGCGTCGGTGATCCGGCGTTCCTTCTCTTTTTTGATCTCATGTACCGGGTCGGATCCGTCCTTGCTGCCACGGCGCAAGTCTTTTACCTTGAGTGATGCTTTCAGATATTCATCGCGTGCAGCCTTCAGACTTGTTGCCGGATACTCTCCAAGGGTAAGGAGCTTTTGTGTTCTATCAACCTTGTACCGGAAAACAAAAACTTTTACGCCAGACGGATAGACTCTAACGCCAAAACCCTTCTTGGCTGAGTCGGTCGCATCCATGCAATAGTAACTTTTGCTTTCGGGTTTTAGGTTCTTGACGGTTAACTCATCGAGTCTTTTTTGCATAGCTACCCCTGCTGGACCTCTTCCCTATTTTCCGTGTTACACCAAAGACTATATTTATCGCTAAGTGTCATACGTTTGTCATACTTTAAAGGGTGATCAGTCAGCAAACATTTTAAAACATTATGATTAATATAATGGTAAATAAATGCCTGTATGTCAACGTTTTTATGGGTTTTTATGAAACATTATAAAGAGGTGCTAAACATTATTGAATAATCAAATAACTTCCCTCCTAAGGAAGGGGCCGGTCGTTCGAATCGACTCGGGGACGCCATTCACTATTGAATCCGATAACTGATTTTGCAGTTATCGGATTCTTTTTTTCCGCACCACATCGGATAACACCGGCCAACGGACGGTACCCGCCCCGTATCCGAGCAACGCCATCCTTCAATATGATTTCCTTAACCAAAAGCTGAAGATACTGCTTACTAAACGGCTTGCTCGTATCTAGCAACTCTTTCTTCAAGGTAGCGCAGAATTCTTCAACCTGCTTCTTGTCAATCGATTCAGCTTGCGCCTGTGGCGAATCCTGATAATTGAGAATCTTTGCAGATACATCCGCCTCCTGCTGCTTCATACTTTCCAATTCATCCTTGAAAAAATGGTCAACTTCAATGCCGTCAGCAATAGCACGATAGCTATTCTTTAGCTTTACCCGTAACACGTCCTGTCGTCGTTGTAACGATTGCAAAGTAGCGCTGCCGTCAACACACAGCATCCGCTTAAGCTCATACATCATAGTTTCCACGCGTTCTGGCGTGAACACGATATTTGCCAGTGTTTCCAGCACGCTTTTATCGAACTGATCCATTCGAACCGGACGCGATGAACAGAACTTTGTACTCTTGCGTGTTTTGGTCGCGCAACGGTAATAATAGTAAGTGCCACCCTCACCTTTGCCGGTTGCCATGGTCATATTCGCACCGCAGACACCACACCTCAGAATTCCTGTCAACAATCTCGGTGATGACAATCGCCTTGGGTGCGACATAACCGGACTACGGCTTTTAAGCTTTTCCTGCACCAACAGGAAGATTTCTTCCGGCACAATCGCTTCAATTTTTGCCTTGACCCATTCCGATTCTGGTTTTAGTTCCCCCGACTTCCAATGGTGCATATTGAATACCTGTTCACCGATATAGCGTCGATTGGTCAAAATATCGTGAATAGCAGTATTACCCCACGGATGTTCACGCCGTAAAAGACCACGTTCATTTAAGTAACTGGCAATTCCCTTCACACCTTGATTCTGTTCCAGATAAAGAGAAAACATTGTACGAACAACAGCAGCTTCATCCAGGTCGATTTCCAGAACCTTCTTGGTATCCTTACGCCCTGGCAGGCGGACATCCACAACCTTGAAGCCATAAGGTGCTTTGGCACCATTATGAAACCCTTGTCTGGCGTTCTCCAACATACTTCTGAGAGTATGCTTTGCCGTTTCCTTTGATTGGTAGCCGTCAAAGACGGCATTAATAGTACGTATCAATTCACCGTGGGAATCATCATCTGTCAATTGCGTGATGGAAACCAGTTTAACCTTATTTTTACGCAAATTCTTATCATGAACGCCCAATTCCAGATGGTCGCGAAAGAATCTCGACAAGCTGTGGACAATAATAGCATCAAAAGCAGGTGGTTTGGCATAAGCCAACGCCAGCATCCGCTGAAACTCTGGGCGGCGGTCGTCAGTTGCACTCAAACCTTCGTCCTTGAATTCGGCAACAACTTCATACCCCTCATTCTGACACCATTTCCGCATCTGGGCGAGCTGGTCAGGTATAGAGAGTTGTTTTTCAGCTTGTCTAGCTGTGCTTACACGTGCATAAAGTGCGGCCTTTTTCATTGGTTTTCCTCCTTGTTGTCATGACCTGCCGGTCGGACACGGTCGTCGTGTATACCATCAAAAAATCTAAATACAAGTGATATCTCTGTTGCCAGAATATTTGTTCGAAGTTCTTCAAAATCATCCAGCTCAATAACTATTTCATCATTAGACCTGCTGTTACGCGCTTTTGCTTTATCCTGTTCACCAATAGGTATTTTCTTTGTATTTTTCATAACGCCCTCGAACGTGGTCAAAAAGGCCCCACGTCCGTGCCTCGGCGGACGTTGCAGTTACAAGAAGGCCGCACCTAATGCGGTGCGGCCACCTGTTTACTAATGTTACCTTCACAATGAACAGATCACGCGGCAGAAACTGTCTCCAATGCCGTAGCGGCTTGAAAAGAATTTCAAAATACCGTGTAAATGTGTTTTTTAGGGAGGGCGGCGGGATAAAAATCAGCCTGCCAGGGTACCATGTACCCCTGGCAGGCGTCGTTTCTTAAGTTTCTTAAGTTTTTTCGAAATGGGAGCTACGGCAGCGCCGGTTTTTTTCCCATTTCGTGTTTTTAAAAGTTTTTTGCACTTGGTTTCTTCAAGTTTTTTGAAGTAGCTGTCAATTAAACTTATGTCTAATAATATTTCTAACCATCTTTTCAGGTATCAATTTAACTATATTTACGCAGTTAAAATGACAAACTATCTATTTTACCCATTTTTTCCATACCACCTGTTTTTTACTACGGCACATAGTGGCGTAGCGTCCTTTCTACACCATGCCCAAGTATCATTTGAACTTCACCGGAGCTTTTACCTTTTGCAGTTTCATCTTGAGCGAATGAATGGCGTTGAGCGTGCATATTCGAACCATCAGCACGGCGTGCGCCAAGGTTGTAAAGTGTGTTTTTCTGATAGTCATAATATTGTTTCAGGTCTTTATCTTGTGGAATAATACTTTTAGTACCTTGTGTATCAATAATCTGTTGCACGTGTGCCAAGGCTTGCCGTTGCTGGTTATTTTCAATTTCCAATTCCCTTGGACGACCACCTTTTGCACCTTCAACAGATAAATATTGTTTGCCGTCCCTTTCTATAACTTTATTCGAAAGCAACGACTCTTTGGCTCGCAAGCCGAATGCTTCACGCATATCTAATGCCGCAAGTAGTCGTTCGTCACGCATTGCAAGTTGTTCACGAATAGATGTGATTTTGTCAGAATTAGCCGTAATCGGCTGATACCTGTCAGTTCGACTAATTCCAAGATCTTTGTTTTTTTCGGGCACAATGCCGCTTTTTCCGATACGTTCAGCGATTGTACGCATTGCAGTTGCGTAATTTTGCATTGTACTCGCCGACAATTCTTTTTGTTTAAGTGAGTCAAAAAATCGGGTTACATGCTTTGATTTCATGTCACCAATATGTTGTAGTCCTTGACTTGCCATGTGTCTGGCAATAGCACGAACATTTTGCAGTAATTTCTGTCGAGTTAATGAAGATTTCCCCCAGTTCTTTCCAATAAGTTGACGTGCTTCATTTGTAAGACGATCTGATGATTTCATATTGAGCCCTCCTTTGGGGTCTGTGATTTATTGAGTGTAAGTTACCGACACACGCATTGCGCGTGTGTCCGCTGTTGGCACACGATGAGCCAACAACGATTCCGTTTTTCAGTTCCGCTAGGAATGTCCAGCACTTGCTGGCAGGGAAATGGTAGATACTGACAGCCAGAACCGGCGTATCAGGTGACTCGGTGGGAGGTATAGGGGCATGTTACAACGCGGGCGTTTTTACTATCTTCTTTCTTATGCCGTTAAAGTCTAACATTATCGGATAGATGCGAGTTTATCTCTTTCTACATCGAAAGAGATAAACTCGATCCCTGCCGGGAATCTGCCTTCGGCAGATAGAACCAGAGGGCCAAATCATTAGTGGCTGCATTTTCGGTGGCATTACGAGAATTTCTATACAATTATCCGCTGCAAGCAACGGATAATTGTAGTCTTAGTCGCAAAATACGGCGAATACACTTGCGGTTACAGGTTTATAGACATTTTTGATTGAAACAATAATGGCTTAATGGAATGGAGATACACATTTAGAAGTGGTGGATACATTATTTACGAAATGAATTGCTAGTCTAGTGCGCTATAAAAATTCAATTATTTGATGTAATAAAATCTCTTGGCTTGTGGTTGGGAATAAGTGACGCTCATTTTTGTAATTACCGAAGATATGCTGAATATTTTGTGAATGGAATAAAACCTTAATATTATATAGATAGAGCTGATTTACGCATTTATTGTAATATTAATAATTTGGCAGAATTTGTTTGTGTACAGGAAATGATTCAATCAGTACCTTGACCTGTTACTATCGTGAATATATTTTAAGTTATGGTGTCACATTCTTATCATTAAAATATTTAACAAATTGTAATTTTGTAGACAATGTCTGCTTGAAAGCTAAATTGAAATGCTTGTCAAAGCGGATGAACTTTTATAATTTCTATAAGCTGATTATGTTATTACGTTACGGTAATTGTTTGAATTGTGTTTATAGTATTGGTTGTTTATTAGGTGGGTGGTAGATCGTAGAAGTGTCGGTTGATTGATTCAGTTTTTGTTCAGTATCCACAATCGTAATAAACCACTTACATTAGGGGTGAACGGGCTGAATCGAAATAAAGATAAAAAAATAGAGTTATTCAAGCAAAGTGTAATTAACACGTTTTTGCTTGGAGGCAAAACCTTTACGGCTGGGACTAATGAAAATTAGGTCTCTTTCGAGTGGATACAGACTCCACGCTACCACAATGAATTATTAAGTCAAGCATAAAATTACGTAACATATTATAATACATAGTGTTGTTGACAATTATGCAAGAAAGAGGTATCCGGCCACTTGGCCTTGTCTGATTATTTAGATCACAAATTTCAATAAAACGCATCAGGGTTAAATTGCCATTCAAAGGTTTTATTTCGGTTCTTCCGGGCAAACCTTGCTTAATTCATGACGCAGTCGATCCTCCAGCCAGAGAGACATCAGATTACTGATGCTTCGCTTGTCACGTTTAGCAAATTCTTTAATTTTTTCATATATTTCTCTCTGAAGTACAACGCTTGCGTTTATTTGCCGCTCCGGATCAATTCCCATAAAACCTCCCTCCTTATCTTCAGATTGTAGCAATACCATGTTCAACTGGTAAATACAAGTTGACAATAGTTGCTAACCATGCTATGGTGTTTCACACAATACGTCCTGCCGCTTCCTTATCTACGTTCCCGATCTATGTCACTTTTCACTAACCAACACAGGTAATCACATATGATGACTTGCTGGGATTTGCCCGAAATCAATCGTGCGGTGTGGTTGGCACGTCGTTTTATCAATAAGCATTTCCCTGCGCTACAGCCTGCGGATCGTGATGATTTAGAAGCAGAAGCGATTTGCATCGCTCTGGCTGCAAACACATTTCAACCGGAAGTTCATTACCTTCATTATCAGTTAATCCGAAAATGTATTCAAAGTGCCGGGCTTCGCCTTGGCCTTCTTACGATCAAAAGTCGTGCTAATCCAACAACGCTTCTATTGCCTGATCTTGACGGCAAAGTTTCTTACACTATGCCAGAACTTGAATCCAACCCTTACAAGGAGAACATCGTCGATATTAATGATTGGAAAGCAAAACGCGCATTATTGAAATGAAGCAGAAATCATTTTCTCAACCAACCAAAACTAACAGGGAGGTAACAATGCTGCTAAACGCTGATTTCAGAGGAATCCGGCACATACTAGCTTGGTCCGTTCCGGAAAAGGTGCGACCCGTTTTCACCGAGTGGGCCAACGGTTGTACTGAACCGGATGAATTTTGGAACGGAGTAACACGGTTCATCGGCAACAGTGAAATCATAGATGCTGTGTACGATTACATAGATTTTGAAATTACGAGTATTGCATACTTCTGTGGTGTAACTATCAATGCTGAAATCTCAATCAGAGATACGGCCTTACCAACAACTCAAGCCAATATTGCGTCACTCCACCTACATAACCTGCAAAAATAAGAATCCGAATAGAACCACCACCAGGCAAATCGATAGCAAGTTAAACCGCCGGTATGATCACCGGCACAACAGAAAGGGGATATTTATGTTGTTACCCAATGCAGACGTACGGACAATCCAGTCGATTCTTGCAGAAACACTTCCGCCCACAGAGCGTCGAGAATTCAACCAACAGGCTTCTGATGTTTCTCCAAGCGAATTTTGGAATTTTATTCGTGGATACTTCAGCGATACGGAAATTAAGGATGGAATTGCTGAATTCTGCACCACTCAACTTGACAGCATTGAGCAGTGCACAGGTACGCGGATAGATGCGCTTATTACCGTAGCCGGTAAAAGATATATTCATAACAACTTCTATGAAGAAGTAAGCTGATTCGGAATATTTGAGGTTCGAAACCATTTATCGTTACAGGCACAGTTTCAATTTAAACTGTAGAGGAGTGATGATGAAAAACCGGACTAATAATCCCTGGTGGTGGCACCGATGGATTTCCAAACCAGCAGTGACAAAGATGATTGAAGAAAATTCGGATTATTCGAGGCTAAATAATCTTATTGATAATAAAAATGCCAGTGGCGACATGGATGCGCTGGTAGATGCGATATTTCAAATTCACGACCTCTGCGAAAATGCCGCTTTATGTAACTATCTTCAGCGCAGGAAAATATTCACCAACGCCCTGTACATTTCCAGCGCGGTATTTTCTTTCGGTTATTTAAGCGCTCATCTGGCTAGTGCCATATTTGCTCTACAAGTAATAACCGCCTTCATTTCATTCGGGTTCTTTGCTGCAGCAAGCTGGACTACATACCGAACTCCTGCTGTCATTCAACACATTGAAAGCACCAATTCCGACCGGAAAACCGTGACATTCACTCGGTACTTAAATCGCTTGGGATATGAAGTGGAAGACCTCATGGAATGAATTTTGTTGAAATTTCAAATCACAAATAATAACGGTAACCACGTGACAAAAGTAATCATTGAATGAATTTTATGAACAAATAATGTATCGTGCCTGCAATGATTGAAGTAGAAGAAAACATACCCTTATTCATTCAAGACTGTCTTGCCGGAGATGGTTCCAATTGGGATCATGTGCGTTCTATTGCGCTGAAATTCCTACGGAGTCGCAACAGCAGTCAAGCTGATGACCACAGTGATATCATCCAGAATGTTATCATCAAGCTATTGCAGGGATTCAGGCGCTTCAACGGAACCACGGCAAGCGAGTTGCGTCAGTACATAAATGTCACCACCATGCGGGAAGCGGTTTCATATTATCGCAAAAACGCCCGTCACCAATCCCACGATTCCCTTGACCAATCACTTGATAACGAAGCTTCTGGCAGCACCCTTTATGACCTGTTGCCGGATGGCCGCCTTGATCCGGCGGCAGTTTCGGCAATTAAAGACCTTATCCAAAAAGCGTCTCTGCAACTTTCCGTCCGGGACATGCAGATTATCCTGTTCAAGGCTGAAGGGTACAAAGACCGGGAAATTGCCGACATTCTGGGTATGACAACCGGTGGCGTTGCCGTGACCTACAATAGAATCAAGGAATTACTGCGAAAGACTCTGCTGCTGGTGTTGCTCATCATATTGTTTGGAAGAAAACTGCCCTGGGTGACGTCCTTATGAGCATGGAACTGGAAAAAAACATAAAGGCCGCTTTGGCGGATATTGAAAGTTTCCACACGGCTGATTGTCTCGATACCGACGTCATTGGCCGCTATACGGAAAACGAACTTAATGATCAAGAACGGGAAGTCGTTGAGAAACACCTGCATACCTGCCTGTACTGCCTGAAGCAGCTGAACGATATGACGGCCCTGCAACATTTCCAAAAACAGACCGCAGTTAAACAGCACAAGGTACAACAATTACAAGCCAACTTCCCAACACTTGTGGAAAAGCTGCAGGAGTTCTTCAATTTCACAATTAACCCATGGCGATTCTCTGCAGTCGGCCTTGCAACGGCTTGGGTTATATTCATTGCCAGCAGCTTCGTTCTGAAACAGGCAGGCCATGAAGCCGGATTTCCTCAACTCAACCGCGATGCCTTTGTGAAAGTTCAGGCACTCAACGAGGCTGGTTCAATTCTTGGAGAACAGCAAGGTGTCGTTGTCGGCTCAGAGGGGCTGATCGCCTCAAACCTGTCGCATCTTGCCGGAGCAAGTAAATTGCGCATTACCCTCAAGGATGGCAGCACTCGCGACATCAGCCAGATGTGGAAAGACGATGACAAAAATCTGGCGGTGCTGAAAACAGATGCAAACGCCCTTACCTCAATACCTCTTGGAGACATTAAAGAGATTGTCGGTAAAAAGATTTATGCCGTAGCTGACCCATCTTCTTCCAATAAGGGGCTTCAAGAAGCCCTGGCCAGTGATATCAAGGAAATTCCGTCTCGTAAGAAGGATGGTGGCGCAAAATATATCCAGGTGGCAACCCAGAGTGTTACTGCAACAAAAGGTGCTATCGTTGATGAAAAGGGTAGATTGCTCGGTTTCATGATCACCGAGGAAAAGCATATCAATTTGGCAACGCCGGTTGATGACGTCGCCAAATTGGTTAAGTCAGGAAAAGCAATCCCTGTCAGCCAGCTGAAGCAGGTTAGTTTCTCCGGTGACGCGCTTACTGCCTACATGAAAGGTATTATGGCGCGGGACAGTCAGCGGTGGGATGAGGCCATCAGCAATCTGCAGACAGCAATCCGGCTGAATCCTCGACTTGAAGGGGCGTATGTGGAACTGGGCTATGCCTACTATCGCAAACAGAACTTTATCAAGGAAGCAGAAGCGTATGAAGCCACCCTGAAAATCAATCCTGATAATCCGGATGCTTTGTACAGTCTGGCGTGGAATATGGAATCACGGGGCAGTTATCAGCAAGCGATCCCACTTTATGAAAAAGCGCTTTCACTTTCTCCAGATGATACCGAAATTATCTATCAACTTGGTTTGTCGTATCTGGCGCAAGGAAGAAAGGATAAGGCTTTGGATATGTCAGTACGTTTGAAGCGGCTCGATCCGGGGCAGGCGGAACTATTAAAGCGGTTGATAAAATAATAGATTTTGTAGGAAAAATTTTGGAAGAAAATGCAAGCTGACAACGTCCCCCATAATGTAGGAACAAACTATCATTATGGGGGATATTTTATGGAGTGTCCTATCAAGTGCGGAATGTGCTGCTATGATGCTGACAATGCCGAATATGAAGATGAACCTGTTTGTCACTATTGGAGCAAGAACGGTTGTAGATTGCCAAGAGACGAACGACCCGATTTTTGTAATGTTTATCTGTGCAAAAGGGCAGAGGATTTTATGAAACAAAAACAAATAGAAATTAATTATTCTAAAGATTAGAATTAAAAAACGAATATATTTATCGTAAAGAACTAATAAGATATTAAGAAGACAACGTGGGAGAACGCGATGATTGAAAACAAACTGGAATATCGTGAATGGTGCCGAAATAATGGGCTAGGTGAAAATGCTATTGGAAATTATGTCACATGGCTAAATAAAGCATCAGAGTACATAGGGGAGGAAATCTCTTACTCGAATTTATCTTCTGAAGACGATATAGATCGAATGATTAATCTATTAAAGCAGCATCCAGATAAGGTTGAAATCAATGCAACAACACTTCAGAACACCAGATCTGCGATGCGTAAGTACCTTGCAATGGTGACGGAAAAACAAAATCTGCAATCAAACCCCCTAATTGACCCTGTAGTCAAAGAAAGCCTCCTTGAAATGTTTGCTTCAATGCAAACTCAGGGCAGTCTGCCTACGGAAGCATATTTACAGGAAAGTTATAAAACTTTCCGAGATAATTTTGGCCCAGAAAAGCTCCGATCAATAGAAGGAATAGAACTTCTCAGACTTATCCATGGTCGCGGAAACAATGACAGTCTTGTATATATGCTTGAATTCCAATGTAAGGAATTCGGTGGAATCAGAGGTGGTGATGCTACCAAATTTGGTATTTATTTTAGACAACAGACAAACGAATGGATTACTGGTACAGGTCGAGCACCCCGGATTATTTCAGAGGAAGAAGCAATACAGTATGTAACCAGACAAAGAGATCAATTGCTTGCGGGCATTGCTGCACTTTCAGATCTGCCTCAAGATGCGTCTGATAAAGAATATATAGCACTCCAAAATAAACTCGAAAATGAAGCACCTGATATTTGTAACAACGGGTGGACACATAAATACTGGCATATGCTATTCCCAGATAAGCTCGATGATTATCATAATGAAAAGTGGCATAGGTACCACCTAATAAAATTATTACAACTCCCCCCGATTGCCCAGGGCCTATATACTTGTGCTGGCCGCTTTATCCAAATTGCCAAAGAGCTTGATTGGCCTATAAATTACCTGACAAGTGTACTTAATTCGGTGCACGGGAATCCTACTAATTACTGGCTAATTGGCACTAAGCTTGGTGGAGAAAGATCAATTTGGCAAGATATGCAACGTGGTAATTACGCGGCCATAGGTTGGGGAACCATCGGTTCACTTGACACTTTTATTAACGACAACCGTTCAAATACATTAGTGAAGCAGGAAATTTCAAGTAAATTGCTTGCGGATGGCCATTATACAGAACAAAGCGTGAGGACCCGTAAGGCGGGGGAAATTCTTGATTTTCTGAAAAATGTCCAAAAAAACGACTTAATTATTGCTGTTGAGGGTCAGAGAGTAATTGGGGTTGGACGAGTGTCAGGAGATTACTACTTCGAAAACACCCCGCCGGTAGATGCGTTTCATCGGCGCAAAGTAGACTGGTTGTCTTTTGAAGAATGGAAATTACCAGAAGCGGAGGGTATTCGTACTACTGTCTGCAATATTAAAAAGGAGGTTAATATGCTGGCCGTTGAGCATGTTATTGCTCACTATCCAGTAGATTTAACCACTCAACCACAAATAGAGCCTCAACAGCTCCATGTTGAAATAATGTCTCCGTACACAATAGAGAATATGATTAATGAGGGTGTTTTTCTCGAATCATCAGAAATTGATAAAATCAAGAATCGTCTCGAATCAAAGAAAAATTTGATCCTGCAGGGCGCTCCGGGTGTCGGGAAAACATTTGTCGCTAAGAAATTAGCCTATGTACTTATGGGTGAAAAGGCAGACGACCGTATTGTTTCAGTGCAATTTCACCCTTCCTACAGTTATGAGGATTTCGTGCGGGGGTATCGTCCTACCGACGAAGCTGGCAAGTTTGAGTTAATTGACGGTTCTTTTTGGTCGTTTTGTGATAAAGCCCGCAACAATCCAGATAAGAAACACGTCATGCTGATTGACGAGATTAATCGCGGCAACTTGTCTCAGATTTTTGGTGAGTTATTTATGTTGGTAGAGGCTGATAAGCGAGGTGAGCTAGTAACTCCATTGTATCGCCACAAAAATAACCAAGAAGAACAATTTTCAATCCCTCCAAATGTTTACCTGATCGGCACAATGAACATTGCCGACCGGTCTCTTGCTTTGGTTGATTATGCGCTGAGGAGGCGTTTTGCCTTTGTCACGCTGGAACCAAAGTTTGATAGTGACGCTTTCTATAGGTGGCTTGAAAACGATGGCGCTGATGATGAACTGATATTGAAAATCACGGAGCGAATGATTGAATTGAATGTACGCATCAGTGAAGACCGCCAACTTGGTGCAGCCTACCGAGTCGGCCACAGTTTTTTCTGTAACAAACCGTCTGGCGGCTGTAGTGATGCATGGTTTAATGAGGTTATCGAAACGGAAATCATTCCTCTGCTCGAAGAATACTGGCATGACAACCCTGAACAACTAAAGCAAGCAAGTAACCTGCTAGCGTGATAATGGACACTGATAAGACCATAGCCAAAACGGCGTCAAAGATTCCAATACTCAATGTTTGGTATATGCTGCTTTACGCTTGGGATATGGCACATTGGAAAGGACGTTTAAACGCAGGAATTGCTGACTCCACTTCGCTTCTTGGTCTTCTGGCTCAGATATTAGCGGAAAGTGCCGAACATTTAGTGCGACAGCAGTTGCGTCGCTCCCATGAACCTCATCATGAGACGATTCGAGGAATACGGGGTCGGATTGACTTTGCCACTTGCATCAAGAAACGCACCTTTGAACGCGGCACCGCAAGTTGTCGTTTTTCAGAGCTGTCAGTTGACACCTTGAAAAACAGGATACTGCTGGCAACACTACATCGGATGTCTCGTGATACCAGGCTTGCTTTAAACGACAACACTGAACAGGCGGGACAACTTCGACAGCGGTTACATACCCTCATTCGGGAAATGCAGGGAGTAACGCTGACACAAATTAGCGCTTCTGATTTCAGTCGCTTGCAATTAACTCGTAACGATCAAGACTATTTTCTTCCAATTTCCATCTGCTCAATGATCCACCGTCTGGAAATGCCAACAGAGTCTGTCGGTGATCATGCACTTGTTGCTCTGTTGCGGGACGAAGTCGCTTTTCATAAGCTATTTGAGAGGTTTGTGCGGAATTTTTGTCGTTGTCACCTACATGGTTACGAAGTTAAAGCTGAAAATCTTGAATGGCCGACTGAGGAGAAATGCAAATTCATGCCGATAATGCAGACCGATATTTCTCTGACTCGAAAATCAGATAAGATGCGGTTGGTGATTGATACCAAGTACTATACTTCCCTTTTTGCCGCAAATCGGCACGAAACTGACAAATTCAGATCAGGACACCTTTACCAAATCTACGCTTATTTGCGCAGCCAGGAAGAAAAAGGAGACGGCTTCAAAAATGCCTCTGGAATGCTACTATATCCTGCAGTGGAACAAGATTTCTATGAGACAGTCACGATGCAGGGGCACGATATCAGCGTTGCAACTATAAACTTAAATCAGCCGTGGAAAACGATAGAGAGCAGATTGCTTCAGTTATTTCATTGATTTTGGTTTGCGAATGAGATGATATTTCAAATGCGGCATGCCCACAAAAATTATCCTGGCGATTAAGAATCGAGTTAAATGTATGGACTGCATAGAACAGGCAAAGAGACTCTATGTAATAAGTGTAGAAAGTGCAAAAAGACACTCCTTATTAACCTATGAAGAGTCTCTCACAATTTTAGGTTACGGTGCAGGAGTCCACGAAGATGCATTAACCGATGGCCTAAAATTGCTCTTGATCGCCTGCCTCACGTCGGGTTTACCCCCACTAACGTCTATACTAGTAAGTAAAGATGAAAGGAGTTCATCTGTCACGATTGATCCTATTGATCAATGGTCAAGCGATATTCAGGGAATTTTTAATTATACAACTTGGCCTGAAGTTGAAGAAATCGACTGGAATTATGTTTGGGACAACCGGAAACAGTTATCAGATATTCATGGGACTAGAGGATATTTGAATAATATAGTTCATCAGCAAAATACTAAAATAACTCGAATTCGTCCGGTAGTTAAATATATTGAAGATGATGATAGCGATGATGATCCGTTTGGTGGTGGAATTGCAATGAGAGCATAAATTTATTTGAACCCGTATATTTTTTTTGGAAGAAAAATATAATTATCTGCGTCTTTAAGGTTAGAAGCATAAATTCAACCTTGGAGGCACTATATGAAAGTTTTATTGGTAATTGCATTTCTGTTATTAGCATCAATTAGCTTCGCTGAAGAAAATGATGGTCGCAAGCCCCTTCTTACTGATGACCAAATTGCCGAACTAAACGGCACCAATAACAAACCAATTCTCCTCGCTCTAAACTGCATCAAACCAATCAAACCGATATTGCCAATCAAGCCAATTTGGTGCACTGGGACGTGGGCGTTGATATTACAGTGCGATCAGTATTGTAATTGCGAGTGGGTTCCTACCTGTCTGGAATGATACATGACTTAATTTGTCATACGTGTGTGGTAGTCTAAATAATATTCTACAAAACAATGCTTCGTGAAAAGGCAAATCAACTGCGGCATGAGAAATGATTCTATATGATTGATAAAAGGGGATTCCTATGAATCATGAAAAAACAGCATATTTGAAGCTTTCAGCCGGTTGCAACGCTGAACAGGTAGGAGATTTTCACCGTGCAGTCATTGAGTACCGTATTGGATTGGAGCACCCAACAACAGATTTTGATACTCTTTATTTTCTGAATAATAATTTGGGCTACTCTCTAATTCAGGTTGGCGAATATATTGAAGCCGAAAAATATTGCAGGGCTGCAATTTCAATAAATCGTCACAGATATAATGCACACAAAAATCTTGGTTTGGCTCTTCAAGGGCAAGGTAAGTATACTGAAGCTGCTAATTCTTTGCAGTTGGCGTCATTGATGAGCGAAAATCCACGTGCTAAAAAGCATCTTGAAGATCTACTGAGTGATCACCCAGAAATAGAGGCTTTTTTACAGCATTTTGAGGTTATTGAATTAAAGCAACAGGTCATTTTAGGTCAAAGTGAAATGGTGCACTGAACTGATTATTTGCAGATAAAAGGGTCGAGCTAATGTTGTTAAGGTAAGGAGAGCAGTAATGTATGACCACAACGAAAAGGCTGGAAACCCCGGCGATGTTATCAAGCACACAGCTCTTATCGCCGCTGCAGATGTAATTATGCAAAATAATAATCAGAGCTTCCAGTATGCCGACACGTTTGCTGGTTACGCATATAACCCAATCAGATCGAAAGGTGAGTGGCAAAATGGCATAGGGAATATTTCTCAGGCGAATATAAAGCCAAGTAATTCTGCTGTCAGATTTTGGCAAAGTCTCTGGCAGTGCGATGAAGGATTGCCAGGTTCAGTATACCCAGGTTCATCAACATTTATTCGCAAGTTGTGCATTAAGAACCATCTATCCTTCAATGCCACTCTGTGGGATATCTCCCCAACAGTCATTTCTCAACTGATGCAGGTTTATGGACCAGACGAAGTTGAAATACACCCACGTTCAGCAACGCTTTGCGATTTTTATTCAGTGAAGCCAGACCTTTTGCTGGTTGATCCGCCAGATTTAGAAATGATTGATGCCCTTCTGCCATTCTTTAGCGTAGCGGCACAAGTGATTATGTGGCTACCGATATTGATTAATAACGGTGAGGAAACACATCTATCAAAGAGATCATTCGAAGTTTGTATTCAAACAGGGCTGCCGATCATTTCAGTATATTGGCCAGCTACTGGTAAAATGTGTGGATGTAGATTAGTTTTTAAGTTGCCGGTGGCAGAAAGTAATGCTTTAAAAAATGCTGTTTTTGATGTGGCGGACCTGACAGGGTGGGCAGTAAAAGCAGAATAGTTTGAAATATAGACAAGGAGTTTCGAAATGCACATTGCAATAGAGCAGGTTCCCAGCCTTATTCGGAAATTGTATCTGATAGTTAATGAGTTGGAATCACTCTTTCCTTATCGAAAGTTTACTCTTGATGGACATCTTGTTGGAAGTATTGGTGAGGTTATGGCCAAAAGCATGTATGACATTGAGTTATTGCCAGCCTCAACTCCTGCCCATGACGCGGTTAGCAGTGATTATAGAAACATTCAGATCAAGATGACCCAAGGGAAAAGTATTGGCCTGCGCGAGCAACCAGACTATCTGATTGTCTTGCGACTAGACCGACAGGGTGATGTAACTGAAATTTACAATGGCTCAGGCAAACAACCATGGGAGACAGCTGGCACTAAGCAAAGTAATGGTCAAAGGAATATTTCCTTGTCACGCTTGAAAAGGTTAATGGAGTCTACTGATATATTAGAGAGAATCCCTTTTCGTGGTGACAACTGCCAGGAGAAATTAAATGTTAACTGTTAATGATCGCATAAAAGGACTTATCTACGGACAGGCTATTGGCGACGCATTGGGTCTTGGGACTGAGTTCATGTCAAAGTCTGATGTATCCCGAAAGTACCCAGACGGCTTGCACAATTTCGACCAGATCATCAGAGATCGTCACAGATGCAGATGGGCCAAAGGGGCGTGGACAGACGATACTGATCAGATGCTTTGCATTCTCGATAGCATTCTGGATAATCATGGTATCGACATTTATGATATCGCGGCTAGACTCCGTTCATGGGTTCAAAATGGTGGGCTTGGAGTCGGTCAATTGGTTATGTCGGTTGTCAGTTCGAGAAACTTTCTTGAAGACCCTCATTCTGCCGCACGAGATGCTTGGGAAATGACCGCTAAACGAGCAGCCCCAAACGGTGGCTTAATGCGAACATCTATTTTGGGAGCATGGGAATACAATTCACTTGAGAAGGTTATAAGTAATGTCGAAAAAGTATGTCGCATTACACACTATGATCCGCGATGCGTTGGGTCTTGTGTAGCTGTATGCATTGCAATCAGCCAGCTTCTGCAGGGAATAACTGATGTTTCGCAAATAATGAAGGTCGTTACAGAGAAGGCAGCTGAATATTCGCTTGAAGTTGTAAGTTATCTTGATATGACTGAAAGCAATTCACTTGATGTCTTTGATCTTGATGAGGGGCTAAATCCACAAGAAAATAATTCCATTGGCTTTACTCTTAAGGCAATGGGAGCTGCCTTTTGGTCTTTACGGCACGCACCGTCATTTTACGACGGCATTTCTCAAATAATCCACGAGGGTGGCGATGCCGATACAAATGCTGCAATTGCTGGTGCTATTCTCGGAGCTAGGGATGGGTTTGAAAGTATACCGATTGGGCTTGTGAAAAATCTTGTCGGCAGAGCTGATCTGGACAATAGAAACGATAGGCTGCTCCAGCTGTTGCATGGAATGTGAATCGATGAAAAAATGTTCGGCTGGGGTAAGTCGTTGCGTTCAATACATTATTCAACTAGTTAATTTGATTCTGGCGCTGCTCCTTATTAGCGGATGCAGCTATAAAACAGACGATATCATCAAGCTCACCCTAGACAACGGCCTGCGCGCCGTCATCGTCAGAAACAATCTTGCCCCAGCCGTTTCCATCCAAATGACCTATCTGGCCGGTTCCAATGATTCACCGCCCGGCTTTCCCGGCACAGCCCATGCTGTAGAACATATGATGTTTCGCGGTAGCCCCGGTTTGTCCGGAGAACAACTTGCGGCGATTAATGCTGCCATGGGCGGTATGTTCAATGCTGAAACAGATGAAATGGAAACCCGCTATTTCAGTACCGTGCCTGCGAAAAATCTGGAAACGGCTCTTCACGTCGAGGCACTGCGAATGGCGGGACTAAATATTGATGAAAAAGCCTGGAACATTGAACGAGGTGCGCTTGAGCAGGAGGTGCTGCAAAACCTTTCCGAACCGGCTTATCACTTGTTCAGCCGCGTCAATGCCCAATTATTCAAAGACACACCATACGAACACGATGCCCTTGGTTCAACCGCTTCATTTGACAAGACAAGCGGGGCGATGCTGAAGAAATTTTATAATGACTGGTACGCACCCAATAACGCCGTGCTTGTCATTACCGGTAACCTTGATCCCAAATCTGCCGCCGAAACGGTGAGGAAACATTTTTCTTCAATCCCCTCCCGGCCAATACCGCAACACCCGATTGTTTCACCAAGCCAGCTTTCACCTGCTCATTTTGAACTTGATTCAAATTACTCAACAGGCTTTTCCGTTATGGCATTTCGTCTGCCGGGAGCTGATAGCCCTGATTACCCTGCGCTCCAACTATTGGCTGATATTCTCGATAGCCACAGTGGAAAACTGACCGAACTGACCATGAACGGCACGACACTCGGTACATCCTTCGATCTCTATGTGGCTCCCCACGTTTCCGCCGCATATGTTTCCGCAGCTTTTGCTCCCGGTGAAGACGGTCATCAATTGTTGAAGGCGCTGAAAGAGACTATTTCTGGATATACCCGAAACGGAGTACCTGCCGATCGTGTCGCTGCAGCAAAGTACAAAGTCAAATTGAGCAGTGAGTTTCTTAAAACATCTATTGAAGATCAAGCGTCTGACTGGTCTGATACCCTTGTACTCCACAAAGCTTTGTCTCCTACGATACTTCGTGAAACCATCGGAAAAGTAACTGTTGAGGACGTGAACCGAGTGGCAAAGAAATATCTGAACTGCGATCAGGCGATAACTGTCGTCATGACGCCAAAGGAGTCCGGCACGCCAACCAGAATGAGCAACGCTCGTCGTGTCCGTGATTCGTTTACTCCTGAAGGTATTACAACCGTTAAACTGCCGCTATGGGCTAGTAACCTTGCTAAAGCAGATGTACCGACACGTACAGGCGATAAGCCGGTTGATGTCAGATTGAAAAATGGCTTACGTATTATTGTGAAGCCCGACAACGGTGGAAAAGCAATTGCGGTATATGGATATGTGAAAAACAACCCTGACCTGGAAACATTGGATGGCAAGGAGGGCGTTGCTGAAATTATGGAAATGCTCTTTGACTATGGTACTGCACGGATGAGTTGGCAGGAATACATTGCTGCTCAGGACAAAATCGGAGCGGTAATTGATCTTGGTTCCGGATTTTCGCTTGGGCTTACCAATGAGAATTTCGATCGGGGTGTAGCGCTGCTTGCCGATGGCATTCTGAATCCTTCTTTTTCAGCGGAGGCTTTTACCATCATCCAGAAAAAGGCGAACACTCTCACTAGGAACGTATTCAGAAGTCCCGGACATCTGGCGCAGCAAGCCATGCTGGAAGCGCTACACGAAAAGAACTCCCCGATCCTGCGCCAAGCAAGTCCAGAAACACTAGCTGCTCTGTCACTTGCAGATGTGAAAGAGTATTACAAAACCGTCTTCAGACCCGACGTAACAACGATTGTGGTAATAGGTGCTATCTCAAGCAAAGAGGCGGTTGCCTCCATAGAAAAGCATTTCGGTGGCTGGCAGGCAATCGGCCCTGTACCTGAAACAGATTTTAAACCGGGAAAGCCAAATGGCAAAGCGACGATAGTCGTTCCGGACAAGCAAAGGACTCAGGACGAAGTAACACTCAAGGAAATTTTGACGCTTACACGCTCAAGCCCTGATTACTACCCGTTGCAAGTCGGTTTGGCCGTGCTGTCCGGTGGGTTTTATGCGACAAGACTAAGTAATGAACTGCGTGAAAAGAGGGGGCTGGTCTATTCCGTTAACGCCACTTTAGCCAGTGACAAGGAATATTCTGAGTTTGAAATATCATTTGGCACATCAGCAAAGTACGTCTTGAAAGCGCGAAACATCATAGAACGCATTCTTATGAATATGGCCACCGTTGCGGTTCCACAGGCAGAGCTTGACCAAGCAAGAAATATTCTGCTGAATCAGATGATGTTATCCAGAACAAGTTATGAAGGAATCGTCGGTGAGTTGTTGGAATGTTCCGTGATGGGCTTGCCGCTTGATGAACCGGAAACAGCAGCGATGACTTATAACCGGATAACACCGCACCAGGTGCAGTCTGCATTTGGAAAATGGATCAGGCCAAAGGATTTGGTTCAGGTGACGCAAGGGGCACATTAATTATTTCAATGCAATCCCTGTAACATAATAGCATAGGTCACCCTTTTAATTCTGCTTGGTATTCGGGCACGAGTAGTTCCAGAACAAGCC
>Ga0194037_1000404_pt1 | contig 33940 bp, 25 predicted proteins | sample JunL306m_MetaG_FD_148653 | JGI IMG/M metagenome (GOLD analysis project Ga0194037, IMG submission 148653) | Anoxic zone freshwater microbial communities from boreal shield lake in IISD Experimental Lakes Area, Ontario, Canada - Jun2016-L304-6m | ecosystem: Environmental > Aquatic > Freshwater >... | reverse complement strand
ATTATTTACAATATTCTGCATTACCTAATAATGAGTTCCCATGGGCTTATGCGGGTTCTACCGAATTAAGTGCTTTTGCTCAAGACAAGTGGAGAGTATCTAACGACTTCACTGTTACTTATGGTATCCGTTTAGATAAAACGATCTATAAGCAAGCAATGACCGATAATCCTTATTTTGATGCATTACAATTTGAAGGTGGTAAAACTTACAATATTGGAAAAGCTCCAATGAATAACACTATTATTTCTCCAAGAGTTGGTTTTAACTGGAATCCAAAAGGTGACAGAACTTTACAAGTAAGAGGTGGTTTAGGACTTTTTGCGGGCCCTCCTCCTTTTGTTTGGATATCTAACCAAGCATCTAACAACGGTATTCAATTTGGTTCATTCACTGTAGCTTCAAAAGCATTTAGTACTAATCCTGATGCTTACCGTCCAACTGCGGGTGCTGCAAACACTTCTTATAGTACTGCTTTAGTTTCTCAAGATTTTAAATATCCTACTGTTTTCAAATCCAACTTAGCGATTGATAAGAAGTTGGAAGATGGTGTTGTATTAGGTTTTGAAGGAACGTACTCCAAGGATTTAAATGCAGTATACTATTCTAACATCAACTTAAACGAATCAAATGGTTTTGCTTTAGGTGGTGTTGATAACAGATTACGTTATTTAACTAGTGTTGCGAACACTAACAAATATTACTATGGAACTACATTGGCAAACCCTAATATTGGTAATGCTATCTTAATGAGCAATACAAGCAAGGGTTATGTGTATACATTAACTGCTAGAATTCAAAAAACAACACAAAAGTTATCTACTGGTGTAGCATATACATTTAGTAGAGCAGAAAATGCTGCAGAAGGTGGAAGTACTGCTTCTTCTTTATGGAGTGCAGCAACTGTTGCGGATCAAAATCCAAATGCTCCTAACTTAGGTTTGGCTTCTTATTATCAACCGCATCGTTTGATTGCAAATTTTGCATACCGTTTAGATGAGGGTAAAAATTTATCTACATCATTTGGTGCTATCTATGAATTAAATACTAATGGTACTGCATCTTATGTGTACAATGGTGATTTAAATGGAGATGGTAACTCTGGTAATGACTTAATTTACATTCCTAAAACAATTGCTGATATTAACTTAGTTAAAGTAGGAAGCGGTGGTTTAGGAACAGGAACATCTGGAGTAACTGATATCAGAACTGCAGCTCAAATTTGGTCACAATTAGATGCGTTTATTTCAAATTCAACTTATTTGAATACACACAGAGGTCAATATGCTGAAAGAAATGCAACTGTATTACCTTTCTATAGCAGATTAGATTTAAACATTACACAAAGCATCAAAGTTAAAGTGGGTAAGGATAATCATACTGTAAAAGTATCTTTAGACTTAATCAATGCTGGAAACTTAATGAACAGAGATTGGGGTGCTTTGAAAGTATTAACTGCTGGAAATTTCTTGAAATATGAAGGTTTAGGTGCTGATGGTAAAACTCCATCATTCTCTTTCCCTTTCTTAACAGGAACAACACCATTTACTCAACCATTCCAAAATTCAACAGGTATTGGTTCAAGATGGCAAATGCAATTAGGTGTTAGATATTTGTTTAACTAATATCATACATTTAATACATAAAGTTTAAAATTTTAAAAGGCCTCTCGAGCAATCGGGGGGCCTTTTGTTGTTCATATGACTAGCCTCAAATTGTAATTCTTTCGATAATAGAAAAAAGCGTAAACAATGTAAAAAATGACTGAAAAATTAGGGCTACCACATCTTTTTTAGACCTAAATTTGTTGTCCAAACTTAAAATGTGATATATGGAAAATAGTACCGAAGGCAAATGCCCTTTTACTGGCGCAACAGCAGCTTCAATGCAACCAAGTGCAGGTCGTGGAACACGCAATACCGATTGGTGGCCCAATCAATTGCCGTTGAATATTCTACGTCAACATTCCTATTTATCTAATCCATTGGATCCTCAATTTGATTATGCAAAAGCCTTTGCTAGCTTGGATTTACAAGCAGTAAAGAAAGATATATATGAGGTCATGACTCAGTCTCAAGATTGGTGGCCAGCCGATTATGGTCATTATGGACCTTTCTTTATTCGTATGGCATGGCATAGTGCCGGGACTTACCGTACCACAGACGGACGAGGTGGAGCAGGTGCAGGAATGCAACGTTTTGCTCCCTTAAATAGCTGGCCAGATAATACCAATTTGGATAAAGCACGTTTGTTATTATGGCCTATCAAAAAGAAGTATGGTCAACATTTATCATGGGCTGATTTAATGATATTAGCAGGAAATTGTGCGTTGGAATCAATGGGTTTTAAAACTTTTGGATTTGCAGGAGGACGTGCAGATGTTTGGGAACCACAAGAAGATGTGTATTGGGGAAATGAGCGAGAGTGGTTGGGGGACAAGCGTTATAGTGGCGATCGTGATTTAGAAAATCCATTAGCGGCGGTACAGATGGGATTAATATATGTGAATCCAGAAGGACCTAATGGCAATCCTGATCCTATAGCATCAGCTCGTGATATTCGTGAAACCTTTGCTCGTATGGCAATGAATGACGAAGAAACGGTTGCGTTAATTGCAGGTGGACATACTTTTGGAAAAACACATGGCGCTGCAGATCCAGGTAAATATGTAGGAAAAGAACCAGCAGGCGCTTCTATTGAAGAACAAGGCATGGGTTGGAGAAATACTTTCAATACAGGGAATGGAGTAAATACAATCACATCAGGTTTAGAAGGTGCATGGACAACCACACCTACTCAATGGAGCAATAATTATTTTGAAAACTTATTTGGATTTGAGTGGGAGTTAACTAAAAGTCCGGCAGGGGCACATCAGTGGAAACCTAAGGCAGGAGCAGGTGCTGGCACAGTGCCAGATGCGCATGATGCAACATTATCACATGCGCCTACGATGTTAACAACCGACATTGCTTTAAGAGTAGATCCAGCGTATGGTCCTATTTCAAAAAGATTTTATGAAAATCCAGATCAATTTGCTGATGCATTTGCAAGAGCTTGGTTTAAATTAACACATCGTGATATGGGTCCTCGTAATCGTTACGTTGGAGCCGAAGTGCCAGCGGAAGAATTGATTTGGCAAGATCCTATTCCTGCAGCCAATTATAAAACAATTGAGGCTTCTGATATCAGTGCTTTAAAAGCAACAATTTTAGCAACAGGATTATCTGTTTCTGAATTAGTATCTACTGCGTGGGCATCTGCATCTACTTTCCGTGGGTCAGACAAACGTGGAGGAGCGAATGGTGCAAGAGTTCGTTTAGCACCACAAAAATATTGGACTGTGAATCATCCAACACAACTTTCAAAAGTGTTAGATACTTTAGAAGCTGTGCAAAAAGAATTTAACACAGCGAACAAAGAAAAGCAAGTATCAATAGCCGACTTAATTGTATTAGGTGGTGCAGCAGCGATAGAAAAAGCAGCTAAAGACGGAGGACATGCTATCACAGTGCCATTTACAGCAGGCAGAACAGACGCAACCGAAGCGCAAACTGATGTAGAATCCTTTGGAGTATTAGAACCTTTTGCAGATGGCTTCCGTAATTATGTAAAAAAACATACCGTTGTTTCTACCGAAGAAATGCTCATTGATAAAGCGCAATTATTAACACTTACGGCTCCCGAATTAACGGTGTTAGTGGGAGGTATGCGTGTATTGAATACCAATTTTGATGGATCGTCACATGGGGTATTCACCCATCAGCCAGGCGTATTAAGCAATGACTTTTTTGCAAACTTAATAGACATTACTACTACTTGGTCAGCAAGTTCACATTCACAACAAACCTTTGAAGGACGTGATCGTGCAACAGGAAACGTAAAATGGACAGGAACTAGAGTAGATCTTATTTTTGGTTCTAATTCTGAATTGCGTGCCTTAGCTGAAGTGTATGCTAGTGATGATGCCAAAGCTAAATTTGTACACGATTTTGTTGCTGCTTGGAACAAAGTCATGAATTTAGATCGTTTTGATTTGGCTTAAAAATTTGTTGGCTTTAGCGTCGATATAGTATTTACCTTTGAATTCACATGAAGAAAGGGATAGTCATATTATTGTTACTCATTTATAGTGTTTCTACAATTGGGGCTACTATAAACATGCATTACTGCATGAATCAATTTGCTGGCTGGTCTTTGACGAGCGAGAAAAAAGAAAAGTGTGCAAAATGTGGTATGAGGAATACAGGATGTTGCAAAGACGAAAAAAAGCAAATCAAATTAACATTAGATCAGCAAAAGTCTTCCATAAATCTCGCAATAGCACCACCATTAGGCGTTGCAGAAAATAAAATTATTTCCTTTCCAATCAATGGACTTGTTTCGTTCAATAATAGCTATAACCTTCCATATTTACATGCACCACCTTTAATTACGTTAAAGGATATACAAGTGCTTTATTCTATTTTTTTAATTTGATTTTAATCGACTATTGAATAGTGTTTCTATTTAATCATCCATTAAAAATCAAAAAATGAAATTTCATATTTATTTACTTATACTAAGTTTGACTATTGTCAATTTAGTCACTTATGCACAAGATTCAAAAAATGAAAATACTACCCATACAAGCTTTAAAGTATTTGGCGCATGCGAGCAATGCAAAACCAGAATTGAGTTAGCTCTTAAAATAAAAGGAGTGAAGTTGGGCATTTGGGATGTAGACACAAAAATGCTCCTGCTTGAATATGATTCTAGTCAAGTGACTTTAGATAAAATTGAAAAGAGAATTATTGCAGTGGGGCATGATTTAGTGGGTAAAAAAGCCAAGGATATAATTTACAAAGAACTGCCTGCCTGTTGTCATTATAGAGAAATGACAGAGGAAGAAATGGCGCATGATGAAATTGTAAAAAAATTTAGAGGTGTTGTTTTGCAGGATAATAACAAAGGGAAATTCGAACCCTTATCTAATGCAAGTGTATATTGGTTAGGGACAAGAGATGGTGTAGTAACTGATAGCTTAGGTGTTTTTGCTATTAAAGAAAACAATAGTAGCCACCAATTAGTCATTAGCTATATTGGTTATAAAGCAGATACAATTACAATTGAGCCCGGAGGAGAAATGAAGGTAGTATTGGCTTCTAAAGGACAATTGAATGAAGTGACAGTATACAGTCGACAGTTGGGAAGTTTTATTCCAATGGCAAGTGCCATACGTACACAAGTCATGACGGGCACTGAATTATTAAAAGCGGCTTGTTGTAATTTAAGCGAAAGCTTTGAGACCAATCCATCGGTGGATGTATCTTATAATGACGCTGTGACTGGGTCTAAGCAAATCCAATTATTAGGATTGAGTGGCAATTATACGCAACTCACTATTGAAAATTTACCCGGTCCAAGAGGTTTAGCAACTCCGTTGGGATTGAACTCTATTGCAGGACCATGGATTGAAAGTATACAGCTTACTAAGGGAGTAGGTTCTGTTGCTAATGGGTATGAAAGTATTGCAGGACAAATTAATGTCGAATTAAAAAAGCCAGAAACAGCCGAAAAATTATTAGGGAATATATATGTTAATGAGATTGGGAAGACGGATCTCAATTTAAATTTAGCTACCAAGTTGAACACCAATTGGGCTACTGCATTATTACTACATGATAATTTTTTAAACAACGCAGTGGATATGAACGAGGATGGCTTTAAGGATTTACCCACGGGGAATGAATTGAGTTTAGTAAATCGTTATAAATATGATAATAGCAAAGGGGTACTTGGACAGTTTGGTTTTAAAGTATTAAATGATAAAAAGCTAGGAGGAGAAATTGGCTTTGATCCTATTAAAGATAAAAATACATTGAATCATTATGGACTATCCATCAATACAGAGAGGTATGAGGTATTTGGTAAAATGGGATATGTATTTCCTCAGCAGAAGTATAAGAGTATTGGATTGCAAGTAGATGCTACAAGTCATCAACAAAATTCTTATTTTGGTTTTACCAATTATAATGCCAATCAACAAAGTTTTTATGGGAACTTGATATATCAATCTATTATTCATTCAACGATACACAAATTTAGGACAGGCATAAGTTTTCAGTATGATCATTATAATGAAGATTTTAAGAATATTCATTATGCTCGCAAGGAAATAGTACCAGGTGCTTTTTTTGAATATACTTATACGCCCAATGATAAATGGAGCGTGGTTGCAGGAATAAGAGGAGATGACAATAATTTATATGGTGCATTTTTAACACCACGTTTAAATATGAGGTATGAGCCATTTAAAGGAACAGCTATAAGAATAAGTGCGGGAAGAGGACAAAGAACAGCTAATATATTTTCCGAAAACAATAGTGTTTTTGTAAGTGCAAGACAGGTGGTTATAAATCCTAAGCTTGCAGGTGCAGCTTATGGTCTTCAGCCTGAAATTGCATGGAATAAAGGAATTAGTATAGATCAAAAATTTAATCTATTTCAAAATTCCGCCACTTTAGGATTGGACTTTTTTAGAAACGATTTTGACAATCAGGTCATTGTGGATTTAGAAAATGCAAGAAGCGTGCAGTTTTATAATTTAAAAGGAAAGTCCTATTCTAATAGTTTTCAAGCAGAATTAAACATAACTCCCATAAAAAAACTGGATGTGCGAATGGCATATCGCTACTTTGATGTGAAGCAGTCCTATAATGGAATATTGCTGGATCGTCCTTTTATAGCAAAAAACAGAGCTTTTTTAAGTGTTGATTATGCTGCTGAAAATGCATGGAAGTTCAACTATACTGTGACGTATAATGGTAAAAAGAGAATTGTGAATACTACAGCGAACCCTTCTCTCTTCCAGTTAGATCCTTATTCTCCAAGTTTTATATTAATGAATGCGCAAGTGAGTAAGACTGTAGGAAAAAAATATCCCATGGATTTTTATGTGGGTTCAGAGAACCTCTCCAATGTCATGCAAAAAAATACGATCCTTTCAGCGAATAATCCTTTCAGCCCCTATTTTGATGCTTCTATGGTTTGGGGTCCAACCACAGGAAGAATGTTGTATATGGGATGGCGAATGAAAATAAAGTAAAAAAGTCAATCAAATTCAATTCAATTCAATTTCGATTGCAATCCTATAATTTTATTTCAGAACCACCTGAAATTTTATAAGTGGTATTGTCTATTTTGAAATAGATATCTATTGAACTTAAATTTTTAATTATTTTTTTGTCTACAGAAAATTTTAAGCTTTTGTATGCGTTGATATAATCCACTAAATCAATTTGAGTGGTATAATAGATATCTTTTTTATTGTAAACTAGCTTAAAGAATTTTTCTATTTCTGCCCATTTGTTTCCCTCTCCGTCATTCTCCCAGCTATGTCCCCAAACATCCAATAGGGCTGTAGTTTTAGATGTTAAAAAATCATTTACTAAATTATAAAAAACAGCCAATTCTTTTTTGTCATTTTCTGAATCATTGGGTTTAAAATAGGCTTTGGCAAATTGATGAATACTTGCAGGCCATCTTAAGAAATCCTTTGGGATGGAAAGATTGTAAGAGTCGTTTGTGGTTCTAGCATACTCGATCCCTATTCCGGTGATAGCATCCACTACAACATCATTATAATTACCAAAAGGGTAGGCCATTCCTCTAACAGTTTTACCTGTCAAGCGTTCTAATTCCTTTCTATCTTCAACTACTTCATAAATAATATCATTTTTAGGTAAGTCACTAAGTCCGGGGTGGTTGGCTGTATGAACAGAAACCTCGTGACCTGTAAATAAACTTTTTATTTCTGCTTTATTGAGATACCCTTTAGTGTCTAGTTTATTTGAATTTAAATGGAAAGTGCCCTTTAGACCATAATCATTCATCAGCTTCACCATTTGTCTATCAGCAATAGGCCCATCGTCGTAGCTTAAAATTAAGGCCTTGGTCTTACCTTCTGGGAAAAGTATTTCTATTCTGATACTGCTTGATGGGGCTTCATTTTTGGCTTGAGCAAAAATGACATTCGTAATACAAGTAAAACATATCGCCACTATTATAATTTTCATAGAACATTTTTATTTCGTAATGAAATGTATCAATTAATGAGAAATTTTAAATTCAATCACGAGATTAAATAAAGGTATTTTACTCAAATTTTTTACTGCGTGTACTATTGGTTCAGCAAATTTCACAGTGTTTGGAACTTGAATACCAGTTCCTGCTTTTACTTCTTTATTAAAACGAGGGTCAGTTAATTGTACTTCATTTAATCGTACCACTAATCTTTGTGCATGACTATGTAATTCACGAATATCACCTGCATCTAATCTTTCCTCAAAAATTCTAAATTCATCATCTTCATAAACAGTTTTATTTTTCAAAGGCTCCACCCAACTTTCTGGATGTGTAAGTGGGGGATGATTTTTTTTAAATGCAATTTCAAAGTAACTCCCTGTATTTATTTGGTAAAATTCCTTTTCTAAAAAGACAGCAACCTCACCACGCTCTAATACTTTGTTTCCTTTACTACTATTTACAATGGTTTTATCCAAAGCAGCAATGACTCTAGAGCTAAAAATTTCAGAGTTAGGATTGGCATGGTTTGTGATGTTATGACTTACTTGCATATAAGGGTTTTCGAATACAACCGAATCAAGGTTGTTAGGTAATTTATTTTGCCCATTTACGGTACTTATAAATCCTACTATCACAAAAAGCAATAATACATTTTTCATAGTATTAAATATAAGATTATTTTATAAGATAAGCGATTAATGGATCAAAATAAAAAGGGTCCCGATATATCGTGACCCTAGACTTACAAGTCTTTCGTTTTAAAATTACAGTTGCAAAGAACTATAGATTCAAAACAAATTAATACTCATTAAATTAGTCAGTATCAATAAATTTTATAACTTCAATTCATGAATAAATTAATTCCTTTTTTTTGTTTACTATTTGTAAATCAGCTTGTGGCACAAATGCCCATCCCTTCGTCGGGTAAAATTGTTAGGGTAGAAAACTTTATCTCCAAATATGTTAAGGCAAGAAATGTAGATATTTGGTTGCCAGAGAACTATAATGAAAACAGAAAATATGCTGTTTTATATATGCAAGATGGACAGGGATTATACGATGCCAATATTACCTGGAACCATCAAAGTTGGGAAGTGGACGATGTAATAACTCAATTAATTGCAGAGCATAAAATAAAGGATGTCATTGTAGTGGGAATTTGGAATGGTCAAACTGAAAGGCACGCTGAATATTTTCCACAAAAGCCATTTGAAAATTTAACTTCAATGGAGAGAGACACTGTAACGGCACAGTTACAAAGAGCTTCTAGAATTAAAGATGTATTCAATCCTATATCTGATCAATATCTACAATTTTTGGTGACTGAATTAAAGCCATACATTGATAAAAATTATGCTACTTATATCAATCCAGAAAACACTTTCATTGCAGGAAGTAGTATGGGTGGATTAATTTCAATGTACGCCATTTGCGAATATCCCAATGTTTTTGGAGGTGCCGCATGTATGAGTACTCATTGGCCAGGTACATCTGCAACAGATAATAATCCGATACCCAATGCTTTTTTAAATTATATGAGCGCGCATTTACCTAACCCTAAAAATCATAAAATATATTTTGATTATGGGGATCAAACATTGGATGCAATGTATCCACCTCTACAAAAAAAGGTGGATAGTGTTATGACTACTAAAGGTTATTCCAATGCTAACTGGATGACAAAGTTTTATCCAGGTGATAATCATAGTGAAGTTTCATGGAATAAGCGCTTTCATATTCCTGTTACATTTTTATTAAAAAAGTAATAAAAATATTTTAATTTCTAAAATTATCTAGAATAAAAAAGGGTCCCGGAATATTGGGACCCTTTTTTATAGAAAAATCTTACTTTTAAAAATTACAGTTCCAAAGAATTTTATATTTAAAATAAATTAGTTTATAAATATATTAATCAGCAGCATAAAATTTTCTATACAATTGACCTGTAATAAAAACAGCATTTGTGTCTTTATTCTTATTCGCCCAAGCTTTAAATTTTGGATGGTCGTGTATTGTTTTGTAGTCTTGATCTGAAGTCCAATGTCCTATGGTACAATTTCTATAGGTTTTGGTGGTATCAGAAGCATCTAATTTTAAGTAACTATAATAATTTTTAGGAAAACCTATTTCAGCCATAATTGCATTTATTTCCTTTAAGCTAGCAATATAGGTCTTCTCCATGTCTGCATTTTTAACATCATAAAAATGCACAGACGTAATCGCTTTTTGTGCAGAGGCTGTCATGTTAAAACCAATTACACCAAGCATTAATAAAAAAATAAGTTTTTTCATATGTTGTTTTTTTTAATTTATTAAGATTTATTTTTTTATTTTGTAGCTGCTGGAAGATCTGTATTGGAAATATCTCTATGAACTTTCCATTTACCATCTTCTTTTTTCCAAAGCACTAAATATTTACCTTTATCAATTGGAGCGTCCTCTTTAGTTTTGATTTCAAATAATCCTTCTTCAGTAACAAAGTTTTCGTCACCCCAAACTTCTAAAGTGGTAAGAGTCAATTTACTAACACCCGCACGTATAAAACTACCCCAAACAGCTGCTAATTGATCATTTCCTTTTACAGAAGGCATATTATTTAACATCAATAAACCATCCTTGCTATAAGCTGATGCCATACCAGCAGAATCACCTTTAGCCATGAATTCAACTAATGCTTGATCAGCTGCTTCAATTTCTTTTTTAGCATTTGCTAAATCGAATGCAGGTTTTGTTTCAGATTTGCATGCGAATAAGCTTGATGCAATTAAAGCTGTGAATAGAATTTTTTTCATATTTTTTATTTTAAGGATATGAATTTAAAACTAAATTCAATACATCTTAATAAAATCTGTATTTTTTAGTATCTAAAAGATAGCATTATTTTGAAAGCCTACACTCTGCTACTCTTGCAATTTATATAAAAAAGTGAGTTTAACATGCATAAATCGTAAATCATTGAATTACAATGTTTTATATACGGAAACAACTTCCCCCTTTTTAATTAAGATTTAAACCTTTAATTTGGATTTAAATCCAGTACTATGATCAATAAAAAAGTTGCCAACGTAGAAGAAGCCATTATGGACATCAAGGATGGAGATACACTTATGTTAGGTGGATTTGGTTTATGTGGTATTCCCGAAAATTGCATTGCTGCCATTGTTCAAAAAAGAATTAAAAATCTTATTTGTATTTCCAATAATGCAGGAGTAGATGATTTTGGTATTGGCCTCATGTTGCATCAAAAGCAAGTCAAAAAAATGATCTCGTCTTATGTAGGCGAAAATGCGGAGTTTGAAAGACAATTACTTTCTGGCGAGCTTGATGTTGAATTGATACCTCAAGGAACTTTAGCTTTTCGATGTATGGCTGCCGGATATGGGATGCCTGCTATTTATACCCCTGCTGGTATTGGAACAGAAGTGGCGATAGGTAAAGAAATTAGAAATTTTAACGGCAAAGACTATCTATTAGAAAAAGCATTCGATGCTAATTTTGCTATTGTAAAAGCTTGGAAAGGAGATACTGCAGGTAATTTAATATTTAAAGCTACTTCCAGAAATTTTAATTCAGTGATGGCTATGGCAGGCAAAATTACCATTGCAGAGGTGGAAGAATTAGTGGAGCCAGGTGTTTTGGATCCTAATCAAATACATACACCTGGTGTTTATGTGCATAGAATTTTTCAAGGTAGTCATTATGAAAAAAGAATTGAACAGAAAACCATTACCGTATAATACATTACTAAATTTATTTTCATGTTAGATAAAGAAGGAATTGCTAAAAGGATTGCACAAGAAATACAAAATAATTCTTACGTGAATTTAGGTATTGGTATTCCCACTTTGGTGGCCAATTACATTCCCAAACATATTCATGTTTGTTTTCAATCAGAAAATGGACTTTTAGGAATGGGGCCTTTTCCAAAGGAATCAGACGTGGATCCCGATTTGATTAATGCGGGCAAACAAACCATTACGATGTTACCTGGGGCTGCTATATTTGATTCTGCTATGAGTTTTGGTATGATTCATGCACAAAAAATTGATTTAACTATTTTGGGTGCTATGGAAGTTTCTGAAATGGGAGATATTGCTAATTGGAAGATACCCGGTAAAATGGTAAAGGGTATGGGGGGTGCCATGGATTTAGTAGCTTCTGCAAAAAATATTATTGTAGCGATGCAACATGTAAACAAAGCAGGGGAAAGTAAATTATTACCATCATGTACTTTGCCTCTCACTGGAATTAGATGTGTGAAAAAAATAGTAACAGAGCTTGCTGTGTTAGCAGTGTTACCTGAAGGGGGCTTTAAATTATTAGAAAGAGCGCCAGGTGTTTCGGTAGACACCATAAAAAAAGCCACTCTTGGAAAACTCATCATTGAAGGTGATATTCCAGAAATGGCTTTTGATTAAATATTCTTTTTTATAAGTTGCCTCTCAAATCTTGTTCTCTTTCAAGCGCTTCAAATAATGCCTTGAAATTGCCTGCACCAAAGGACTTAGCTCCTTTTCTTTGGATGATCTCGAAGAAAAGGGTAGGTCTATCTTCCACTGGTTTGGTGAAAATTTGCAACAAATAACCTTCCTCATCTCTGTCTACTAGAATGCCTAATTTTTTTAGAGGTGCTACATCTTCGTCAATGGGTCCAATACGATCTAACAAGTCGTCATAATATGTAGAAGGTATATTTAAAAACTCTACCCCACGGCTACTTAATTTTTCAACAGTATCTACAATATTATCTGTTGCAATAGCAATATGCTGTACGCCAGCATCTTTATAAAAATCTAAATACTCTTCTACCTGTGATTTCTTTTTTCCCTCTGCTGGTTCATTGATTGGAAATTTTACGAATCCATTTCCATTACTCATTACTTTACTCATGAGCGCAGAGTATTCGGTTGAAATTTGTTTGTCATCAAAAGTCAAAATATTTTTAAAACCCATCACCTCTTCGTAGAATTTTACCCAAGTATTCATTTGATTCCAACCCACATTACCCACACAATGATCAATATACTTAAGCCCTACAGGAGCTGGGTTGTAGCTGTTTTCTAATTTTCTAAATCCGGGCATAAAAATGCCTTTGTAATTTTTTCTTTCAATAAATAAATGCACGGTATCGCCATAAATATGAATACCACTAATTTTAACTTCACCCGATTCATCTTGAATAGTGTGTGGTTGCAAATAAGGCTTTGCACCTCTTTTTACGGTTTGTTCAAAAGCGTCATAAGCATCATCTACACTCAGTGCTATCGCTTTCACTCCATCTCCATGTTTGTGAATATGATCTGCAATTGCTGAGCTGGAATGTAAAGGCGTAGTTAAAATTAATTTTACTTTATCCTGTATTAAAACGTAAGATACTTTTTCTTTATCGCCCGTTTCAGGCCCACTATATGCATAATTTTGATAACCAAAAGCTGTTTTATAATAATGTGCTGCTTGTTTTGCATTACCCACATAAAACTCCACATAATCGGTTCCTAATAAGGGTAAAAAATCCTGATAAATTCCATTGCTTTCCATTGATATTTTTTTATGTTTTTTCTAGTGAAGGAATTTTATTTTTCTATCTTAATGTATTCTCTATTATAGTATTGTATTCTATTCTATATTATGTTGCCAACTCTTATGATAACTTTCGTCTTCAATTAACAAAGCCTCTTCTGTAATCATTAAGGGTTTAAAAGGATCTATCATGACTGCTAATTCGTCTGTTCTTTCCTTACCAATTGATTTCTCTACACTGCCTGGATGTGGACCATGAGGTATTCCTCCCGGGTGTAAGGTAATTTGACCTTGTACCACCGATTTTCTGCTCATAAAATCACCATCTACATAATACAACACTTCATCACTATCAACATTGCTATGGTTATAAGGTGCTGGAATAGATAGCGGATGATAATCATATTTTCTAGGGACAAAAGAACAAATCACAAAATTGTTTGCTTCAAAGGTTTGATGCACAGGGGGTGGTTGGTGTAGCCTTCCTGTAATGGGTTCAAAATCATGAATGGAAAACGCCCATGGATAATGATATCCATCCCAACCTATAAAATCAAATGGATGTGTTCCATATGTATAAGGATAAATTAAACCTTGTTTTTTAATCAAAATTTTAAAGTCACCTTCTTGATCAAAAGTTTCTAAGTCAATAGGTCTTCTTATATCGCGTTCGCAGAATGGCGCGTGTTCCATTAACTGTCCAAATTGATTTTGATAACGCTTAGGAAAACGAATAGGACTATAACTTTCAATAATAAATAAACGATTATTTTCGTCATCAAATTCCAATTGATAAATAGTGCCTCTAGGAACTACTAAATAGTCACCGTAAGAAAATTTAATTTTTCCAAATCCTGTTTTTAATGTGCCTGAACCTTTATGCACAAAAATCACTTCATCTCCTTGACTATTTTTATAAAAATAATCTGTCATTGATTTTTTAGGTGCTGCTAAAGAAATTTGCAAATCGGAATTTACTAAAACAGGTTTTCTGCTTTTTAAATAATCTTCTTCCGGTTTGATATTAAAACCTAACAAACTTGTATGACGTAAATGTTTTTCTTTGGCAATTTTTGGTTCCACAGAATAGGATTCGCCTAATGATTTAACAATGGTTGGCGGATGGGTATGGTAAACCAATGAATACATGCCAGAGAAACCTTCAGTTGAAACCAACTCTTCAGCATATAATTTTCCATTGGGTTGTCTAAATATGGTATGTCTTTTTGCGGGAATCTTTCCCAATGAGTGGTATATTGGCATAAATTAGATTTTCAAGCACCACAATACTAACAATTATTAGCAAAAGATAAAATATTATTTTTAACTTTGATAAGCTATAGACTCGGAAATAATTGCCTCGGTCTTTTAAAACCATTACACTCTAAAATATTGATAATCAATGAAATTAGTTAGTTATTTACATAATGGGGCAACAAAATTAGGAGCTGTTGTACAGGAGGAAGTTTATTCCCTTCAAGCGGTCAATGAAGACCTCCCCAATGACCTAATTAATTTCATACAAATGGAGGATGAAGTAAGGCAAGAAACTGAAAAAAAACTCTTATCCATGGTAGCAGCTGCTTCATTGATTGCTCCTGTGAAAGATTATATTTTATTAGCACCTGTGCCTCGCCCCACTTCTTGTAGAGATGGGTATGCATTTCGTCAACATGTAGAAGCTGCAAGAAGAAATAGAGGCGTAGAAATGATTAAAGAATTTGATCAATATCCCATATTTTATTTTACGAATCATAATGCAATTCAAGGGCCTGGGCCTATTACTTGCATGCCCGATCATTTTCACCAACTTGATTTTGAATTAGAAATTGCTATTGTCATTGGAAAAGAAGGTAGAAATATAAAAGCAAAAGATGCGGATAAATATATTGCTGGCTTTACCATCATGAATGACTTAAGTGCTAGAAAATTACAAATAGAAGAAATGCTATTAAATTTAGGACCCGCTAAAGGAAAAGATTTTTCAACAGTGATAGGCCCATGGTTAGTGACCCCCGATGAATTAGCAAATTTTTTAGTTCCTGCAAAACAGGGGCATGTTGGCAACAACTATAATTTATCTATGAAGTGTTGGGTGAATGATCAACTTGTTTCCTCCGGAAATGTAAAAGACATGGATTGGACATTTGCGGAAATTATTGAAAGATGTTCTTATGGAGTTACGATGTATCCAGGGGATGTCATTGGCTCTGGAACCGTTGGTACTGGCTGCTTTTTAGAACTTAATGGTACTGGAAAACTCAATAACCCTAACTATACGGCACAGTGGCTGCAACCTAATGATGTAGTGACTATGCAAATAGATGGGTTAGGAACATTGACCAATACGATACAAGCCGAAGCAACCGATTGGTCTATACTTTCATTAAAAAAATAATTGAATTAAATTATTCCAGATGCTCACTCTATCAACAGATGAATTAAGTACACAAGAAATACAAAAGTATTTACAATACGCAATTGCACCAAGACCTATTTGTTTTGCATCTACTATTGATTTGGAAGGGAATGTGAACTTAAGTCCTTTTAGTTTTTTTAATTTATTTAGCATAAACCCGCCTGTTTGTATTTTTTCTCCTTCTAGAAGAGTCAGAGATAATACAACAAAGCATACACTTGAAAATTTGAAACTAATACCAGAATGTGTAATCAATATTGTGAACTATGAAATGGTGCAACAAATGTCTTTAACAAGTTGTGATTATCCAAAGGGCACGAATGAATTTGTGAAAGCGGGGTTTACCGAATTGGCATCTGATCTTGTCAAACCCCCAAGGGTGGCAGAAGCTCCTATTCAACTTGAATGTATAGTTCAGGAAATAATAACCTTGGGCGAAAATGCAGGTGCAGGTAATTTAGTTTTAGCATTGATTAAAAAAATACACATTAAAGAGGAAGTGCTGGATGCGAATAAAAATATTGATCAAGCTAAATTAGATTTAGTAGCTCGTTTGGGGGGTGATTGGTATGCTAGAATTACTGAAGAAAATTTATTTAAAGTAGAAAAGCCTAACACTAAATTGGGTATTGGGTTTGATCAACTTCCTCTTGGTATTATGAGTTCTACTTTGTTAACCAATAATGAAAAAGCGCAATTAGCCAATATTAATGTATCCCCTGATGATCTGGTAAAACAAAAGTCTCACTTTTCGGAAGCGACTATTTTAAAAATCAAATCGGCGTTAGCAAATAATTCCGTCGTACTTGCTTGGGAAATTATTCAAACTTCAGTTTAGAATCAATAATACTCAATCCATCTTTGATTAACTTGGTATATTTTGGATGCTTCACCATTTGTGCATTTAAATAGGCTCTAATATCACTTGCTACTTCAGTATTGTTAGGATCTACGTCGACTAACTCTAATATCTCAAGAGCACCTAACCAGTCTTCTGAAAATTCTTTTTGCAAGGTTTCCCATATTTTCAAAAGGGAATCATCTTGAATGCCTTGTTCTCTATAGGTTCTTATTTGCTGAAATAAATCCTGATACTTTACATCCTTAGCGCTATAGTTTTGCTGATAAGTCCTTTGAGTTGAAACATGCAATTGATCTTCAAAAATAATTTTATCAGCAACGCCATTAAAGACAGAGATAATCGAATTTCCAATAGCCATATCGTAATTTCCCCAGGAGGGCTCAAAATATATATTTCCTTCGGCATCAGTCACCGAACAATTTTTAAATGTGATAATTATTAATTTACCTTCTTTGAAAGTAACGCCAATGAGTGTTCCATGCACCTGAATCCCATTTTCATAATTCATCTTAACAGTTGCGTCTAACACAAAACCTAATTGGATTAAATCTTCCTTCGTACAATCTTCTAGTTTTTTAGAAATGTTTAATAGTTGACCCACAGGAGCGCCAAAACCAGCTGCATGATAATCAGGTCCATGTCCGTCTAAGAGCTGATCATTAAAACAAAGTGTTGTTGGCCCCATTGTATTGATATACTTAATTTGTTCGTGTTGATCCTTGTGTACTTTACTAAATACTCCAGACACTTGCACACCTGAACTAAAAGTAGCGGTACAAATATTTTTACATTCAATTGCTTTTAAAATACTTTCAAGGCCACCTAATCGGAATGCCATTGTACTTTCAAATTGTTGTAATACATCAATTAAATTTTGAAAAGTAGGTGTTACAAATAATTGCGGTTGTTCTTTAGTAATGTCGTATCCATATTTCAAGGCATCAATCGTGTAAGCTATTTTTTTAACTTCTGGTTGCATACAGGAAGCACTTTCTCCTATAGATGAAAGTAAACCAGCACCGTATATTTTAGGATGGTTAATATCACCAATTAATCCATACTCTACCGACCACCATTGCAATCTACTTAAAAGTGCCATTTCGGAAGGGGCACCTAAATTTTGTTGATTATGTAAAACCAATGCTTCTGCATTCGCTAAATCTGTTGGATCCACATTTGCCATTTCTTTTAAAATAGAAAGGGCACGTATTGATTCATATAGTTCATAATCCTTTGAAGAAAACAACGCCTTTGTTCCCATCTTTCCTAAATAACTTAAATATTGATTGTATTTAGCGTCACTAATGATGGGGGCATGTCCTGCAGATTCGTGGATAATATCAGGGGCGGAAGTATATTCAATATGTTCAAGCTGTCTTATGTCAGCTGCAATGACCAAAACACGATAAGCTTGAAACTCCATAAAAGCTGCGGGCGGAATAAATCCATCTACTGTCGCAGCACCCCATCCAATCTCAGACAAGGCATCATTGATTTCTTGTAAGCTTGGAATTTTTTCAATCGTAAGTCCTGCTTTTTTTAATCCGGGTATATAAGGGTAATACGCTACATTTTTTAAGTAACTATAATTTTGGCGCATTACATAACGCCATACAGCATGATTTACGGATGTGTATTTATCGTATTCTTGTTCAACAATATATTTTCTTAAATGTAAAGGGAGATTTGCAACTTGTTCATTATTGTAATCAAAAAATGTATTCATATTATGATGTATAAATTTAAATATTTCAATGAGCCAATTACAAATTGGTTATTGAAATTTTAAATAGTTGGCGTCAAAAAGATTTTTTAATTTTTTGGCTTGAACTACATATGCATTTTTATCGGACCAAGCATCCACAGGATTTAAAATAGAATCTGGTATTTCAGGACAACTCGCCGGGATAGATAAATTAAAATAAGGCTCCGTATGAAAAGAAACGTTTTGAAATAAATTTTCATGAATAGCATTTATCATAGCTCTTGTATAAGCCAAATTAATTCTTTTACCTACTCCATATCCGCCACCAATCCATCCCGTATTAATGAGCCAAACTTTAGTTTGATGTTGATTCATTTTTTCTGCTAATAACTTTGCATACACAATTGGTTTCCAAACCATGAATGCCGCGCCAAAGCAGGAAGAGAATGTAGCCACTGGTTCGGTTACACCCATTTCGGTACCAGCAACTTTTGCCGTATAGCCACTTATAAAATGATATTGTGCTTGTTCCGAATTTAATGAACTAATAGGAGGTAGTACACCAAATGCATCACAGGTTAAAAATATGATATGATTAGGATGCTTTCCAATGCAGGGAATTTTGGCATTACTAATAAATTCAATTGGGTAAGAAGCTCGCGTATTTTCTGTGATGGATGGATTGGTATAATCTACTTTGTTAGTTGCAGGATCATACACTACATTTTCTAAAATAGTTCCTTTTCTGATGGCTTGAAAAATTTCAGGTTCTTTGGATGACTCTAAATTAATAACCTTTGCATAGCAGCCGCCTTCTATATTTGAAATGCCCTTATCGCTCCAAATATGTTCATCATCTCCTATTAATTTTCTATGAGGATCGGCAGATAAAGTGGTTTTTCCTGTGCCACTTAATCCAAAAAACAAACTTACTTCTCCTTTTTCAGATTCATTAGCCGAACAGTGCATAGATAAATTTTGCTTCAATGGCATGAGGTAATTCAGCAATGAAAAAACAGCTTTTTTCATCTCGCCTGCGTATTCTGTCCCAAAAATTAAAATTTCTCTTTTTTCAAAAGATAGTTGGATGGAAGTTTTTGATGTAATGCCTTTAATGGAATGGTCTGCCTTGGTAGCACCTGCGTTGTAAAGAATATAATCAGGTGTGCCGAATGTTTCTAATTCTTTTGGAGTAGGTCTAATAAGCATATTAAACATAAACAATGCATGGTATGCTTTTGTGCATATAACTCTCACTTTAATTCTATTCTCTATATCCCAAACGGCATAACCATCTAATACATATAGTTCCTTACATTGATTAAAAAAATGAATTGCATTTACTTTTGATTGTTCAAAAGAAGCAGTGTCAATTGGCATATTAACATCACCCCAATTTATATTTTCCTTGGAGCTTTCTTCAACAACAATTCTTTTATCTTTTGGACTACGGCCTGTTTTTTCACCAGAATAAACCATCAATGCCTCAGTATCAGCAAGAGCTGAACTTTCATCTGTCTCAAGTGCTAATTTAATTAATTTCTCACTTGATAAATTGACATAAATTTTTGCGGTATTGATGCCAAGGTTTGATAAAACGCCCATAAGGAGATATTTACTGCAATAATACTAACAAATGGTAGCTTTTATACAATTAAATCGTAGAAATTTAGATTTTTTTCCTAGAGGTAAATTTTAACTGGACTTTAGCCTCTAAATAACCCTAATACCCTAAATAATTAGATTATTTAGGCTTGAATTTATCCAATTATAATAATGGATTCCACCATTTTTTCTGCTTTCTGAAAATCATAGAAAGCTCAAATGTATTGGGGCGAATGGATGAATTTTTGATACCAGATTCTTGTATATCGTATGAAAATCCAAATTGTAATTGATTGTAGGTAAATCCAATATAAGGAATGATTGCATTTTTTACTCGATAATACAATCCAATATTAAATGATTCTTGAAAATCTTGATAGGCTTCATTCATTGAATATTCTAAATGTCCGCCACCGATAAAGTAGGTATTCCCTTCCTGAATTTGATAATAGCCTTTTAAAAATAATAAGGTTTTATAATCTAAAAATTGCGAAAAGTTAATATGTGCATTGTATCGAGGTGCAACATATTGTGTTCCATTTCCAAATACGGATATTTGATTTTTATAAAATTTGTAACCAGAAATTCCTACATCTAAAACGTTTTTCTCAGTTGCATAGGAGTATAATAAACCAGCGCTTGTTGAAGTGGTTGCTGGTATGTCTTTAAATGTAGTTTCTCCAGTGGGCAAAGCTCTATCAAATCCGTATAAATTTAGTTGCTCACTCGTACTTAAGCCAGCATAATCAATATTGGTTTTATTATAGGTAAATCCAAGTCCAGCGGTTAAAGAATGGCTATGTTCTTCATATTTATCTAAGGTAATGTGATAAGAACTATTGATAGAAAAAAAAGTATTCTTATATAATCCTTCCATGGCATCATCCGATAAAAACATAGCCCCTAAGCCCAGAAAGCTGGTATTATTATTATCATAGTTATCAAAAAGTCTTCCATCTAAAGAAATCAACTTTGTATTGTAATTGACTCCTGGTCCAAAAGTTTGTTTTCGGTAAATAGAATTTGCCTCCCATTTATTATCTGATTTTCCTGCTAATGCTGGACTTATAGTTAATGGAGAAGCAAAAAACTGCGAGTAATTAGGATCTTGACTAAAAGAATTTTTGGCTTCTAATAGAAAAGATAAAATCAATAATATATAAAATAGTTGCTTTCTCATTTACCTTAATAACATTACACTTCCAGTTTTTGAAAATATTTTACCATTGATGTCTTCCCCTTCTGCGAACCATACATAAGCATCAATAGGTTGTAAATGTCCGTTCGCAATACCATCCCAAGGAATATTATTAGATTTGCTTTCAAACATGAGTTGACCAAATTTGTTATATATTTTTATAAAATGAAAATTTTTGATGCCTGCTAAATAAGGATATAATTGATCATTTACGCCGTCACCGTTAGGAGAAAAAGATTTTGGAACAAAAATGTCCACTATATCATTAGCAAAAACATATACAGGTAAAGTATCTGTAGTGATACACCCGTATTTAGTGATATAATTTATTTTGTAAATCTGGTTGGTATTAAAATTAAATAAAGGACTTGCAATTTTAGTGGAATCTAATCCCCAAAAAGGCTCCCATTTATATTGATAGCTTTCTCCAATTAAATCTCGACCCTTAATACGTGTGTTGGTATTAATATAGGTTGTGATAGGAGGAAGTTTCACACCTGGTTCTGCAAGTCTAATTAAAATCGTAGAATCTTTTGTAGTAGTATAATTACAAATGAGGGATTTTGCAATCAATCTAATAGTGTAAGAACCTCCATTTTTAAAGGTGTATTTTGAATTGTATCCATTAGATGAATCCATCTTGTTAAAATACCAAGTCCAATTTAATTGCCCAGTTTTTAATGTGTCTGTAAGATTTGTAAAATTAATGGGGAGTAAGCTACATGAAATATCATTCGTAAAATTAATAGCAGGATTTACAAAAACCTGTCTCATGGTGACTGTGTTAATGGTTTTATTAATACAGCCAAAACTATTTTTAGTTTCTGCATAATAAATCCCAGGCTTTCCTACTTGTATGTTGTTATTGCTAGATTGAATAAAGAGCGTATCATTATAATACCATTTATATAAACTAGCCGTTGCATTATTAATATTTAATGGTAGAGTTTGATTAATACATATTTGATTTCCGGAAGGCGCATATATAGAATCTTTGGGTAGCGGAAGAATTTGCTGAGTGTTGATGATAGTGGATGTATCATTGTAGCAAAAAGCGTCTTGTATATTTACAAGTTTAAATTTGTAAGGACCTACTTCAGGCAATTTATTCACTACTACTTTTTGACTAGGTGCAGTTAAATTTTTGAGTGTATTAGCAATTCCTGAAATAGGATCAATGTATGAAATGTTCCAAGGTCCATTACCCAGTAATGTAAGGTATAAGGTATCAGCAACATTGGGACAAACTTCATTGATAGAAGTGACTAAATAGGTGGGAATTGGATTTACATTCACTGTTAGTTTAAAATCACTTCCATTACAACCATTATTGCTAGGTCTAATTTTATAAATTGCTTTTGCTGTATTAATACTTGGGTTAAATAATTTTTGCTTAATATTTTTATGCAATAAGCTATCCGAAGTATAACCATTCACAACGCCATAAGGTTGGCTCACCGGGTTAGCCCATTCAAATACAGAATTATCGGGAATTTTATTGGGCACAAATACAAAATCTGCCCCACTGCAAATACTTATTTCTTGATCCGAAACAGTAGGCGTAGGAGTTGTATTTACAATTAAATTAAATGGTGCAATGCTACAGCTGCTATTAATTGGTTGAATCGTATAAATAGCAGTTGCATTATTGAGTGTATTATTATATAGACTATCAATTACAATAGTTTGCGGGGTGGTAGCTGCTTTATAACCTGTCAAACTATTAGAGGGCAGAATAACTGGATTGCCCCATTTATATGTCGTATTAAATGGCATTAAATTATTAGGAAGATTAAAGGAAGATCCGCTACATACCGTAATTGTTTTATCGCTTAACAGTGGCGCCGGATTCACTAATACTTTTACAATATAACTTGTATCTGAGCAACCATTGGCAGTCATCACCAATTTATATGTTACATTAATGGGGTTAATGGTGCTATCAATTAGTGTTTCTTTTATAAATCCAACTCCTGCGGATTTTGCATTTTGCAAACCAATGGTAGCATCTCTATACCAATTAAAAACAGTACCAATAATATTACTAGTTGGGGTATAATTAAATTCGGTATTGCTACAAATTGCTGGAGCTACAAAATTTGAAGTTAATACAGGTAAAGGGTTTACTAATATGGTTAAAGTAAAAGGTTTACCTAAACACCCATTACTTATTTGACTTGGCAATGATGGGGTCACCGAATAAATTGCATAACCCACTTGATTCCCATTATTAAATAATTTTTGGTTGATTATTTTTTGTGAAATATAAGTTTGAGAACTGCTTCCAAATACGCCTCCTGTATTCGCAATAGATGACCATGTATATAATGTGTTTTGAGGTAAAGTGGCAGAGGTAATATTAGCTTCAGTACCACTGCATATTGTAGAACTAATATCTGGAGATACTAGTACCGGGTTTACGGTAGCAAAAATTGTTTCTGCATTACTACATCCATTCGCAGATAAGGTATAGATATAAGGCACCAGTAAAACATTTGATGTTTTATTGGTTAAAATTTCAGATATATTTCCTGATCCATTTGTGAGTGCTTCATTAATGCCGGCAACATAACTTCTTTCCCAGTTGAATAAAACATTTATAGTACTTGAAGTAGCAGAGTAATTTAATGTTGCACCTGAACAAATAGAAGCAGGAGCTGCGCTGCTATTCAATTTTGGAATGGGGTTCACCACTACAAAAACCGTTTGTTTATTTAAATTAGTACAACCATTGGAAGAAAGGGTAAATGAATATTTAACAGTAATGGGATTACTTGTATTGTTGATTAATGTTTCATTGACATCACCATATCCATATTTAGGTAAATTATCTATACCAGAAACAGTATCTCTTGTCCATAAAAAGGAAGTCCCAGTGATATTGCTTGTTGGCAAATAAATAAAAGAGGTTTTGCTACAAACGGCAGTAGGATTTAAGGTACTAGATAATATAGCGTTACTTGAATTAACATTCACATTTACGAAAAAATTATTGCCGGTGCAACCATCTGTAATGGGTGTAACTTCATATTTTGCTAAACCTACACTCACATTTGAATTAGAATTGATGAGTGTTTGAGAAATGGTATCTACAAATAATGCATTGGCTTGACCTCCTAAAATACCAGTCGTAATAGTAGGAGTGAGCCAGGAAAATTTGGTGCCCATAGGAGCGTTATTAGGCACTGTTATAAAAGTACCTCCGCTACAAATAGTAGTACTAATATCTTGCAAAGCTGCTCTTGGTGTAACTGTTACAACTACTTTAAAAGGGTTTCCTTGACAACCTCCTGTACTAGGGGTTACATTATAAGAAGCAGTAGCAACTGCATTTGTTTTATTTAATAAATTTTGGCTAATATTTGTAACAGCTGAATCCTGTTTGCTACCTCCTGATAATGCGTTGGCTGGGCTAATGACAGGATTATTCCATGTATAAGTAGTGATAGCATTAATGGGTAATCCTGTTGGAGATGCATCAAAGGCGGTATTGCTACAAATTTTAGAAGTAACAAGTCCTACTACAGGAACTGGGTTTATAGTTTCAATTAAATTAAATGTATTACCCGTACAACCATTTGCGATGGGGGTGATGATATATTTTGCAATGGCGTTCGCGAGTGTGACATTAATTAAAGTGCCCGTAATATTAGATGCAGGAGTTAGTTTAGCTAATCCGCCAGAAATATTATTTAATGGAATTTCTGGTGCGTTCCAAGTGTATAATGTTCCAGGAATAGAACTGTTAGGAATCACAGAAAAAGGAGTTCCACTACAATTTGATTGCACAATATCAGGAACTGTAGGCAAAGGATTCACGTTTACTAATAAAGTAAAGTCAGGCCCTATACATCCATTGGTATTGGGTTTAATGGTATAAATGGCAGTAGAAGAAGTATCTGCACTATTTGTCAATGTTTGATTGATATTATTTACAGGCAAGGACTGAGAGCTACCGCCACTCAGTTTAGAATTTTGCGGGTAAGAAGGTAAATTCCAAGTATAGGTAGTTCCTTCCGGTGGATTATAAGGATTAAATATAAAATTAACCCCACTGCATGAGTTATAAGTTTGAGTAGTGTATGTCGCGATTGGTTTTACTGTTACTAAAATATTAAACGGAGCTCCAGAACAGCTTCCTGCATTTGGTGTTATGGTATAATTTGCAGTAATTGGTGAAACAGTATTGTTTGTTATGGTTTGACTAAATGAAGCTTGTGCACTTTTTGCAGATTCTCCACTAGTCGTATTAGCAGGACTAATAGTGGGTGTTGACCAAGTGTATGTTGTATTAGTTGGAACACCCGACTGTGTTAAGGTAAGTGCCGAACCGCTACAAACAGTAGCGACTTGATTTATATTTACAATATTGGGTAAAGGATTCACCGTCACAATTGCATTAAATATACTTCCAGTACATTTATCTGTTACGGGAGTCACTACATACGTTGCTGTAGCAGCTGAAGTTGTGTTATTAGTTAAAGTTTGACTAATCACACTTATAGGACTGGTTTGATTAGTGCCACTGCTAATTGCACTTGTTGTTGGGGCAATAGAAGGCGCTAAGGACCAAGTGAAATTAGTTCCAACTGGGAATGAACTTAAAGAAATATTAAAAGGTTGGTTGCTACAGGTTGTAGCAGTTTGTTGGGTGGTTGTTGAAACAGGATTTAAAATTACAGTAATAGGAAAAGTGGGACTCGTGCAACTGTATGATCCAGTAATTGCAATTGGTGTAACTGTATAATTTAAGGTAACAGGAACAGTTCTTGAAATAGGGTTATTGGTTAATGTTTGATTAATTAAAGATGCTTGTGAAGTTTGAGCACTCGCTCCGCTAACAGTTCCAGCACCAGTACTAATAGTAGGCGTTGTCCAAGTAAATACTGTTTTTGGAGGAATAATATCATTGATGTTCACATTCATTGAACTTCCACTACAAACATTTATTTGCTTAGAAGTGATTATTGCAATTGGATTGATAGTAATATTTACTACTTCTGTCGTCAGACATTTTCCGCCTGCGCCATAAGTTAAATTATAAAAATAACTAACCGAAATAGGGGTATTAAGTGTATCATTTAATGTTTCGTTAATAGCACTACTATTACCTGTACTCGAACTTTCTTTAATTCCATATTGATTTGGTCTAACCCAGCCTTGAAATGTAACACCATTACTTGGCGATGCAGTTGCAGTGAACGTGGTTGATGCACCACTACATTTTGGAGCAATGGTACCTTTATTACTAATGGTAGGTGCTGTTCCTCCGGTAAGATTTACAGTCACATTAAAAGTAAATGAAGGATTGATACAATCTCCAACCCTGGGTGTTACTGTATAGGTTGCAGTGCCTGAAGTATTTGCAGCACCAGTATAAACTAATGGTTGAACAATATAAGATTGTGGTGTAGTTTGCCCTGTTCCATTTATTACACCTGTACTCATAATGGGAGTCGTCCAAGTATATTGAGTATTAGTAGGAACACCACTTACACTAGCATAAAAATTAGATCCACTACAAATAGAGGGCGCAATTGTGCTTGCATCAATCACCATATTTGTAGGATTGATATTTACAGTTACTGTAAATGGGTTCCCATAGGATGGAGTGATATAATACACTACAACTCCAACAACGTTTCCGCTAACATACAAAGTTTGATTAAATATTTTTGTACTAATGCTGTTAGTGTTATAGCCAGAAACAGATCCTGTCCCTACTGAATAATTCCAAGTGTAGTTAGTTGTATCAGGTAATCCAAAATCAGCCGAAGTCAAATTTATTGTAGCGCCACTACAAATGGACTTGGACTGGTTTACCTGTGAATAAGATATATTATTGTGCAGTAAAAATAAAAGGATAAAACTCAAATACTTCATACCTAGAATTGCAAATATTTAATTATATGAATGAGTTGAGGTTTTTGTTAATTAAGCAAAACGGGAAATAATAAATTTAGATTTTTTCCTGTCTTTGAAGATAATAAAAAACCTTAATTATAGCTTTACTTCACTCAAAAATGTTGGGTGCAAATCGCTTCTTGATGTGAGAACATTAAATAATGTGTTTTAGTGGAAATTATTTTTCCATTATTTGTTTTATTTAATTGGTAATCAATAAAATAAAGAATCCACTCCCCAATAAATAGCGGTCTTTGAAGTGAGGTAGCATTCAAATTTTAAGAAATTATTAATTTTACCAGCCTTCTCTTTCCCCTAGTTGTGTAATATGGGCTATATGATGTTTACCATGCCATGTATATACAGCAAAAAAGTCCCACAAACTAATTTGCACATTGTGAGTAGGGTGATAAAATTTCTTTTGCCATTGCTCTTCGGTTAAACTAGACAATAGGTCTGTCCATCTTTGATGTAATGCATCTAAAAGTGTAATTGAAACACTTATAGGAGTATGTAACACATCGGCTGTAAATGACCAATCATGTTCGCTGTAATCTTTAATGGTAGGAACATCTTCGGTTAATGCTAATTTAAATACAATAAAAGCGTTCATATGACTATCGGCTAAATGATGTACCACTTGAAGTACAGACCATCCGCCTTCTCTGTAAGGAGTATCTAATTGCTGTTTACTTAAATTCTTAGTCACCAAGTTCAAATTGCCTGGCATACTTTTCATTTCATGTAACCATTCATTTTTAAACTCATTGCTAAAAGGTTTAAATTCAAAATTCCCAATAGGATAACGTAGATCTTTCATATTTAAATTTTATGAAATAAAAATAAGAAATTATTTTTATTTCATTTAAATTACATACAAACATTTTCAAATATGAAATCTATACTAATTACACCCTTTTTGTTTATTGCATTTTTAGGAAATGCGCAACAAAATGAAATAAAAAAAGTTGATTATGGAAATAATCCAGAACATGGAAAGTATTTGAACCATAGAGGATTTCATATGTATTATGAAATATATGGAAATGGGGAGCCTTTGTTAATTATACATGGAAATGATGGAAGCATTAACGACTTTAGAAATCAAATTCCATATTTTTCAAAAAAATTCCAAGTGATACTTGCAGATAGTCGCGCGCATGGAAAATCTATTGATAACAATGATTCTTTGAGTTATGAAATGATGACTGATGATTTAAATTCTTTATTAAACTACTTACATAAGGATTCTTGTAATGTAATAGGCTGGAGCGATGGTGGCATTGAGGGATTACTTTTAGCAATAAGGCATCCCGAAAAAGTTAAAAAATTAGCAGTCACTGGAGCTAACTTAATTCCAGATCCTATTTTGAGTACCGATCCTTGGGTAGTGGAAAATGAATTTAATTATATAAAAAGTTTAAAAAATTTACCCGCAACAAATGAAAATAAACGTTTGTTAAAATTACATACCCTGTTAGTGGTTGCGCCACATATAAGTCATGAGGCATTAAATAAGATTGAATGTCCAACTCTTGTGATTGGAGGAGATCAAGATGTAATCATGCCTAGACACACTTTGGAAATCGCCGAAAATATTCAAAAATCTAATTTATGGATTTTGCCTAATTCAGGGCACTCTACTCCAATATTCTTTAAGGATTTGTTTAATCAAACAGTTAGTAATTTTTTAACTACTCCTTATGTAAAGAAAGAAAAGAGTCAGAAGTTTAATTAAGAATTAGGTAGCACTTTTATTTCATAAAATTCAACCAGTCCATAATTCCTAATTGGATTTTACCGGCAACCTGAGTATGAAAAGTTGGCTTAACGATTCTTTTTTCGTCTTCTTCATTGCTCAGGAATGCAATTTCAACTAAACAATTCGGGAAATCAGTGGGCGCGTTCAACGCAAAATTGAAATGACCAATATTGCCAAACTCATCTAATTTTAACTCAAGCATACGCTTTAAAATGCTAGTGGTTAAAGGTCTAAAACCAATATGCTTGTAATAAGTGCTTACCCCTTTAATTGTTTCTTTAGAGCTGGAGTTTAAGTGTAATGAAATTTCAAAATCAGGATTTTGCTGTTGTAACCATAAAATACGGTCCTTATTATCAAAGCTAGTATCTGATTGTCGTGTCATGATGATATTCTTAACCCCAATTTTTTTTAAGGATTTTTCAAGTGCTTTTGCAAAAAGAAGGGTTTGTTCTTTTTCGGAAGCTTTTAGCTTTATCCCAGCTGTTCCGCTGTTGCTACCTCCATGACCCGCATCAATAGCGATCACCATTTTTCGAATATCTAATTTAGCAGGCTGACGCTTTATTCTAACACTTAATAATTTTTCCTTGTAGGAAATGGAATAACCCCAATGTTGAGCATGTTTTAATTCGATAGTAACTCTAACAACATCATCTTCCACTTGGTTGTAATAAACGTTTTTAACCTCCTTGAGTGAACTTAATTGTGTTATCCAGTTGGTATTACTTTGAACCCCGTATATATCAACCATAATTTTACTAGGGTTTATTTCCATCCATGACTTGTAAGGAAGTTTTTCGTCAAGATAGATGTTCACATAATCAAATAAGCTATCCCCTTTTGAAATAAAGGAACCTGTTAAATGGTAAGGTTTTTTTATGGGAGATGATGAATCAGGCTTAACGTATGATTTTTCGATTAGTGCACTATGAAATTTTGATAATTGAACGGTGTACATGTCCTTCACTGAATCTACTATCTTCAGTAATACATTGGTATCAATATAACCCATCTTAGCACCCCCTAGTCGGTCTTCACCCATGCCATAGGATAAAGCAGGCAATTTTCCGGTAGTTCTGCCGTAATAAACGAAGTTGCTGGTATTGTTTTGTGCAATACAGTGAATACTAGTTAAAATACAGATTGTAAGAATTAATTGTTTCATGGTTTGAAGTTAATAAAAACCTTTGAAAAGACTATTTCAATTCTGATCTTAATAATTTTAAAAGTGCGTCATTACTTTTTTTAGCTCTATATATATTTACTCGGTAGTAGTAAATAAAGTTATAATATTTTTGAACTTCGTAAATAAAATCATCTGACTGTAAAATCTTTTTTGTTTTATCTAAGCTTAACATAAAATTTTCAAAACCATTTTTATCATTTAAAACATATTCTTTTGATAAATTTAGACTTTCCCTAATTCCTTTTCCTAATCCAATTGGGAAGTAATTGTTAAAAATGATACCTTCTTGATCAAAAAAATCATTGGCAGCTTCTACTGCTTTAAAGTCAACTTCGTAATAGGTGGCTAATGTATTTTTCAAAGTCCCTTCTTCCAGATTACTTAATAAGCCACTTGACTGTAGGTTTTTAAATGAACTATTGTTTACGTAAAGGGTTGTAGAATAAGCAATTAAATCACTTGTTATTTTAATGGAATCAATTAATTGATTTTGAGTTATTTTATTATTTTTTGCCAAGTATAATAAATTATTAAACCTATTAAATGTATTTATACAGTTGTCCTCTACATTAAGTACTCTTGCTATTTCGCTTGAATCTGCTTGCAAATCCTTGTAAATAGCAATCTTATTTTGTTCTATGCGGTGATTAATAACCTGATGTTCTCTTAAATTTTCTGCTAAAAAACCCAAAGTGACCGCTGCAAATAACATTATAAATTCGGTGATATATTCTTTCCAGTTCTTTGGCTTGTGCGAGTGGTGATGTACTTCCATTAGTTATAAATTGGTTCAATTAATTTTAGTAGTTGTGCTCCTTGCTCTCTTAGCTCTATTTGAAATCTTAAACCAACAGTAGTTCTTTCTTGTCTTAAATGCCATGCCTTGGCTAATGTTTCAATTTGTTCGCTAGTTAGTTTTATATTTTCTAAGGAATGTATAATTTCATCTTTAAATTTAGAATAATTTTCATAACGAAATTTATGGAAAGTAGAATCTGATTTATCCAACATTTTTAATTCATCTTCACTATGATATTTAAAAAATGATATTGGTAAAATTTTGGTAATTGTAGGTCTAAACTCAGCATTATATCGTTCAAGCTCAACCATTGATCTTGTTTCTGCTTGATTTGCATTTTCCTCATACCTTAATATAGCATTTAACACCTCCTTATTTTGAATATATCTTAATGAACCTGTATTTTTCATTTCTTCAAATATTGTTTTTTTATTATTGAAACGGTATAACCACAAGTCAATACTTTCTGATAATTTTCTTAAGTCAACTTTTTGTTTCTCAAATCCATATATCAAAGACAAGGAGTCATAATAATTTACGCTTCTTTGATTGTTAATTATTATTGAATCTAATTGTTTTTGATTTTCTTTAATATCCGATATGAAAGATTTAATAAATTCTTCCGATCTTTCTTTTTCGACATATTTTTCTCTAACATTTTCAGCAATAAATCCCATACTAACTGCCAGAAACAACATGATGAATTCGGTTAGATATTCTTTCCATTTTTTGGGATGGTGAGAGTGATGATGTACTTCCATGGGTATTTATAATTTATTGATTAATTAATATCGGTTTTAAGATCACCACTATTCCTTGTGTTCTAATAACACAATCAATTGCTTACTTTCTGCTCTTAGTCCTAATTGAGACATTAAGCTAGTTTGAAGCCTTTCATTTCTGTGGAACCAAATTTTCGATAATTCTCTAATTTGATCAATTGAAAGTTTTGTATTATCAAGTTGTTTTTTTAGTTCATTTTTATTTAAAAGATAATTTTTCATTAAACCTGGGTACACTTCTAAATTCGTTCTATTAACATTAAATGTATCTACTTCCCTTATAACATAAAAAGATGGAGGAAATATTTTTTCTAAACTTGGTCTGAATTGATCAAAGTATTGATGAGTTTCAGTTTCCATTGATCTTGATTCTGCAAGATTTGCGTGCTCCTCATATTGTAGAATTGCTTTTAATTTTTCTTTGTTTTGTATATATCTTAATGCACCTGAACTTTTCATCTGTTCAAAAATGGTTTTACGATTTATAAATCTATACATCCAAAAATCTAAACTTTTTGACAAGTCCACTAAATTAATTGAATGATCAACAATAGCATGATTAATGCTCAAAGAGTCAAAATAATTTGAACTTATTTGGTTTTTTATAATTAAAGAATCTAATTGCTTTTGATTGGCTTTGACATCAATAATAAAGGCTTGTATAAGTTCTTCAGACCTTTCTTTTTCAACATATTTTTCCCTCACATTTTCAGCTACAAATCCCATACTTACAGCTAAAAATAACATTGCAAATTCAAGCATATATTCTGACCACTTCTTTTTATGTGAAGGGTGGTGTGGATGATGTACTTCCATTAGTTATATTTTTTATTTATTATTTCAATCGCTTTACTTGCATATAAGCTTAAAGAATCTATATCACCTTTAAAAGCCCAGTTTAGATGTTTAAAATTAAATGTTAAATATTTTATTTTTTTAATAGCCTCTTTGTCTAATGGTTTTATGCCTAATGTATTAGGAAGTTTATCAAAATCTGTAGTAGGTAAATTTTGATAATACTTTTCTTCTGTTAAGTTTGGAATTTCTTCTTGTAATTTTGTACGAGTTCTTGAAGCATCATCTTCTACTGTTCTATAGTCTATCAGAAAAAAATTATATTTTGACATAAGGAATGCTAATTCTGTATCTTCAATATTTCTAAAGTACCCTTTTGAATCTGCTTCATTTCTACTTTTTTCATTAGAATTGAAATTCCAATAATCCAAATTCGAGGCTAGAAGTACATAATACGTATGTATGTTTATATCTTTTGGATTCATATCCACTATACTTAATAAGCTATCGCATGCTTTATACTTACCAGCATAGTCTTGTTTATGAAATTCCAATTGTTTTAAGTCTCTTTGTAGATCTAAAGCTACTATTTTCATTAGTTCACTTTTTTTCTGGTTTTCTGCAATGTGCTCTCTTATATTTTCTGCGAAAAAACCAAGAGTAACGGCAGTAAAAAGCATGACAAATTCAATAATGTATTCTGACCATTTCTTTTTGTGCGTTGGATGATGTGGATGATGTACTTCCATATTGAGTAATTTTTCTAAAAATAATATATATAATTAAGTATTAATTAATCAGGTCCCATCAATTCCGCCCATTCTCCTCTATTCACCCCTGTTTTCCCTTTAAAAACACAAAACCTGGCCCAAACTTGGCACAGACGTATTCCAAAAGAAAAGGGTCTACGCCTTTAACAGCATAAACCCTTGATAATGTTGCCTTTCGGCAGTGGGCCCACCAGGGCATGATCCTGGGAACCTGGCCTGGGATTTAGGACTTAAAAACGCCTTATTTTAAGTAACTTTATAGTCAATTCTGAATATGAATATTGCACCAGTTTTACATAAAGCACCACTTAAGTCATTGGATGAATAAATGAATGATTTGAATTATTGGTTAGCACAACCTCCAATAAAAAGGCTTGAAGCGGTGACATTTTTAATATCACAAACATTAGATCTTAAAACTACTAGAATGGATAAAACACATGTAGTAAGAAGAAGACTACATGAATAAGAATTTTAATTTATAATGAATAATATCCAGTTGCTCTTCCAACACCTTCTTTTGTAATTACTTTTTTATTTAATAATTCAATGATTGTTTTCTTTAC